>Ga0307937_1000023_pt1 | contig 104633 bp, 83 predicted proteins | sample OrgLakmetagenom3_FD_201814 | JGI IMG/M metagenome (GOLD analysis project Ga0307937, IMG submission 201814) | Saline water microbial communities from Organic Lake, Antarctica - #3 | ecosystem: Environmental > Aquatic > Non-marine Saline and Alkaline > Saline | place: Antarctica: Organic Lake...
TCCGTGTGAAGCGCTCGTAATTCTTTAATAGAATTAACGAGAAGGTGAAAGATATTTTTGTCGTTTTTTGGAGCATCAAAAAGACTTGTAAAATTAAACTGAGGATCCATATCGATACAAAGAACTTTATGTCCTTTTGCCGACAAAGCATGGGCCATATTGAAAGCCATGGTCGTCTTTCCTACCCCGCCTTTTTGATTCATAAGGGCGATTACTTTACCACTTGGGGCTTGTTCAGTTTCAAACTTTTTTAAAAATTTTAACATTTGCTCATCCTTGCTACGTATACGCTAAGTTTAGACATACCTATCGTCAATAATTTTAGGCACTAATGACTTCTTTGTCTATCCCAGGTTTTAGCTAAATACCTGTAACTACTTTAGAAGCTTACCAATACCCGAGTTAAGAGCTCTGACATGATAAAATATAAGTAACTTTTCAGCTGAAGTAGCCGAAAAGACTAACAGGATACAAAGCGATAAGGATTTGCTTTTGAAGATTTACGGATTGAATATTCTATTCATAATTATTGTAGCGGTGGCATGTAATGTCGCCCCTCAAGACGCGCAAACTCCTAAGAGTGAAAGCAACGTCGTTAACAATCCATCTCTCAACTACGATCAAAAGTTTTCTTTCAATACTTCTGTGGAAACAACAACAGAGATGAACGGAATATTTACTACAATGCTCACTCGTACCGGTTCGAACTTTCCGGCATCTCAAGAGGTAATTATTAGACTCGGAGGCACAGCAGAAAATGCTGATCTATCTGGTGTACTTGTAAATGGTGCGCCAGCAACTTTTATTTCTGCAACTCAATTCACGGCAACATTTCCACAAGGAACAAATTCACTTCCGATTTCACTTGTAACTTTTGACGATACTATTTTTGAACAGCAAGAATTTTTTAAAATATCTCTTGAACCGAACGGACGAGATTATGGAATTGTTGGTAATACTGAGTTTTCAATTATCATTAATGATAACGACCCATACCCGCAAGCTTACTTTGCGACTTCAACCTATACCAATGACGAAGGCTTATTCGTAGATGTGCAAGTTAGTATTTCTAATTTTTCAGAAAATGATATTTCAGTACCAATTGTTTATGAAGCCTTAGGCAGTACTGTTACTTCAAATGATTCTGACTTTATAAATCAAACTCTTATTTTTAATCAAACAAATGGCTTAGGACTAGTACAAACAATTAGAGTAAACCTTACAGCTGATGCATTTAACGAATTAGATGAAATACTGAAATTAAAAATAGTAGCTCCTCTGCAAGCAATCACTGGACCAATTCCTGAAACCAATATTACTATTACTGATCCTGGAGTAGCTCCAAGTTACTCGTTACAAGCTGCAAGCTATAGTTTTAATGAAGCTGGTGGAGGTAATACGTTTGCCCTAACACTTCAAATGACTGGTACAGTAGAAAATGAAATCATAGTTCCACTTTCTTCAATAATGGTCACTGGTAATATTATTGAAGGCGTTGATTATACAAAAACCAAATCTTCATTTGTTATTCCTGCTGGTTCAACAAATGCAACTGACACAATCACTTTTACGGCAACTGATGATGCGACCTGGGAAGACGATGAGGTTTTTCAGGTGTCAATTCCAAATACAACTTATGCAAATGCCACCGGCAATACAAGTGCAACAGTTACACTTGTTGAAGTTGGAGAATCAATCCCAGCGATAGGCTTTATTGCTGAAAACTACCAAGCAACGGAAGGCAATACTTTCCAATTACCAGTAGAACTTAATTATAGAAGTGCCTATCCTATTACAGTAAATTACACTATAGACACTGTTTCATCAGACTCAGCGACTCCAATTACTGATCACACCCTTAGTGCAAGTGGAACATTTATTATTCCAGCTGGGCTGAAAATATTTAATAAAGCTATTTATATGGTTCCAGATGGAATTTATGATCAAGGAGAAAAGTTAAGAGTTTCAATCTCTGTATTGGATAATACTCAAGCAACGGTCGCACCAGCGATTATTGGACCTCCTGCTCGAGATCCTAAAGATGCAACTATTAATATAAATGAAGCTGGTGGTCTTGCAACGATTTCTTTTGCTTCAGAACTAAGCTCTGCTACAGAAGGGTCCATAGGACAAATCGATTTCACCCTATCTCAAGTAAGTCAGAATGATCAAACTTTTCAAATAGTTGTTGATGAAATAGGTGCAACAAGTGCGGACTTTGATGCACTTACAGCAATTACAGGTTGTACTGTTCTACAGCCCAATCCTCCCGAGCAACGTTATCAGATTACTGTTAGCAGCGGGCAAACGAATTGTAGTATTGGTATACCAATCACATCATTAACAGCTGATGACACTCTTGATGAGCCAACTGAGCAATTAAGACTTAGGATTATTCAACCACAAACCTTAAACATTGGGAGCATTGGGCTTCATAATTTTGATATAATAGATAATGATTTAGCCAGTACTGTTACAATAGTAGCAGACAACGCAACTGTTAATGAGGGAGCTTCAGAGAACTTTACTTTAACCTTGGACAAAGCATCAGGGTACGACATCTATGTTCAAGTTGCCGTTGCATCAAGCCAAGCAACGCTTAATACTGACTTTACCCTTTCAACTCAGACTGTTTTCCTTCCTAAAGGAAGTACGCTTGAAGCATTTACACTTGATGCCATTGCTGATGGAAACTTTGAGGATGCGGACGAAAGCGTAAACTTAAGTATTGTTGCAGGACCAAACTATCTAATAAATGCACCAGGCACCGCAAGCCTTCTCATCGTTGAAACAGAGTCAGCTCCAGTTCTATCTTTTAGAGGTGCTGCATCTGAATCTTTTACTGAAAATGATATCGTTAATATCATTTTTGAACTTGATAAGCCTACTGTAGAAAATATACTAGTTGAGTTTGATAGGAATTTTGTACCAGGAACATTCTGTGACACAACTGAACCTCCTACAGCTCCAACACAGACTTACAAATGTGCTAATTCTCTGGAAGATATACCAGAATTAGATTCACACCCTGGATTTGTTATTATTCCAGCGGGTTCAACTCAAGCCAACCTAAGCTTTAAGATTCTTGCTGATGGTCTTTTTGAACTGGATAGAGAGGAAGCTTTTGAGATTTCGATTGATGCTACATCGGCGAATACTTATTCATCAATTGATGGTGATGGAAACCCTGTAGGTAAAGTTCCTTATCCTACAATTACAAACGGTGCAAGCAGTGTAAAATTGATCAGAATAGCAGACGTTGATACTCCTAGTGTTGCACGTTTTATCGGTGATAAATTTGCTGTTAAAAATGAAGGTAACTTAATAAATTTAGTTATACCATTTTTTCTATCTTCTCCATCTGCCCAAGATATAACTTTTAAAGTTCAAATAAAACAAAGTGCAGATACTGAAACATATGAAGCAGATGCCAATGACTTTCTTCTAACAGCTGGAACTTTTCTTGACCCAACATCAGATCACTACTCTCAAAATGCTGGGACAGACGTATACCCCGGAGCATCTTCAAGTCCTATAGATTACTCAGCTGATAACGATGTTATCTTTGAGAGAGCCGTTACTGTTCTTGCAGGTGCTACAAGCTTTGAGATTGACATAGATTTAAATTCTGGAGACTCAGTCTATGAAAACATTGAGCAGTTCTTAGTTGTTATCGCATCTGATGATTTTTCCCCAGCTCCAGCTTACTACCCTTATTCTGTGAACTCAGCGCACGACACGTTTACTGTAAACATTTTAGAGAAAGACTTACCGCCAAATGTCAGTTTTTCTTCTGTTCTTCCTCCGGCAACAGCTGAAGGTCTTGATACAATTACCGACCCTGCTGATCCCCTTAGAACGCAAATCCAAGATGCGGATGATTCAGCTTTAGTGGCTGCAATTGCTAATACGGAAGTTGACTACACATGGCAAGTGAGCTCGTTTCATCAACATGAAGAGATGACTTTTGATTTAGAATTTACAGGTACCATGAGCTTTGTTGAAAACTATTTCACCAAATTTGATTATATGGAAAAAGATTTCATAGTTAGTTTCGCAGGTGTTACAGGCGATACTCAAGTAAGCAATTCAGGAAATGTCTATAGCTTCACTATTCCTCCCGCTGGTGACAATATCATTGATGCACCAACTTTGACGGAGTCAATAAAGGTTGAAATATTTAAAGACTATCAATACGAGCTCGATGAAACATTAATTGTATCACTCACAAATCCAACATTTTTGTCTTTAGGACTCAATAGCGTTTTCACGACAACTATTTTAAATGATGATGAGCCACCATACTTAGATATAAAAATTGATAATACAGAACTCTTTGGTCAAACATATCCTGAATACGATCAAGAAAAGGAAATTAACATTGAGGCCACTGATAGTGATAGCGAATTTAAAGGTCAATACATCACAAGTGTTCCCTTTAATATTGTTACAAGTATTGAAGTTTCAAGAAGACTTACAGCAGACATTAGTGACTACACGTCAGTTACTTCTAATTTAAATGATACTAATTTTTACAAAGATAGTTTTATTTTATCTCCGGCCATAGCTGGAGACTATAGAAGATATCGCTCACTTAAGCTTAAATTTGTTCCTGAAGCTGGAAAGACAGCTGATGACTCAGGCGTAGAGGGTGAAATATTTTTTGAAGTTCCTGAACCTATAATAAGACAAAGTAAAGGTAATGAAAGTGATGGTCCTGATAATTTCAAAGGACACACTTGTACCGTTTTCAGAGGAAAAGTAAGTTGTTTTGGTAATAATGAGTTTGGACAATTAGGCAGAGAGAGTACGGTTAACTTCGGTGGCGGTAACTCTGATAATGTTATGAGCCAATCTAGAACTATCGATCTTGGATCAAATACTTTTAATGTTGAAACTTACGTAGTTGATATTGCCCTAGGACGAGCACACACATGTGTTTTAACTTCTCAAAATGAAGTAAAGTGTTTTGGTAGTAATGAATTCGGTCAACTCGGGTATGGAAATACATCAAATTATGGAAGCACTACTAATTCAATGGGCAGTTCACTTCCATCAGTAAATCTTGGAACGACTGATAAAGTAAATTCAATCGTTGCTATGAGCGACTCCACCTGTGCACTATTAGATAACTCATATGTTAAGTGTTGGGGTAAAAATAATTACGGACAAGCCGGTATTGGAAGTATTTTAGATACTGATATTGGGTCTAACTCTGGTGAGATGGGATCAAGTCTTCAAAATGTTGACCTTCCTACTAGTGAGAAAAAATTATTGTCAGCAGGACTAGAGCACGCTTGTGTAGTCACTAAACTTTTTATCTTTGACACAGTAAAATGTTGGGGAAGAAATGATCACGGTCAAATTGGATTAAATGTTGATATCGACTTAGTAGAAAATCAAAATTTTGGTGATGATGTTAATGAGCCAGGTTTGAGTTCTGCGATTGGAATTTATTCAAGTATCGCAGAGCTAGCCCTTGGAGATAATCATACGTGCGTAACTATTGATGGCCTAACTGAATTTAATACTAGATGCTTTGGAAGCAATTATGGAGGACAACTAGGAACAGGTAGAACCCATAAGACTGGTGTTTCTAAAAATCCACTATACAACTTAACTTCGTCGTATTCACTTGGTGTATTAGGAGCCACAAGTTCACTCATTACTGGTTTTGGAGAAGATATTGAAAGTGATGGAGATAGTGCCGATCCAGGAAACATCCCTCTTTCAGTAGCAATAATTCCAAGAAATCAATATGTACAAGTGAGAGAACCCGCAAGCTCCATTGCTGGTGGTAATTCTCATACGTGCGGTGTTTACAATGATTATTATAACGAAAGTGGTGTGAGAGTTGCTGGTGTAAACATTAGATGTTGGGGATCAAGTTATCATTACAACAGTGTTTTTAATCAAGTAGAGACCGGTGTTCTTAATAACATAGGAACGACAAGTACTTTCGATGGTGACCTAGGGGCTACAACCTTAATCCCCTACGACACCGAATCACCCAACGAAAATGTCTTTAGAAATAGTCTTAAAGTAATCGGTGATGGCGCGTATAATTCTGAGGGTGCTCAATATTTGGTCTATAGGTATCTACAAGTTAAATATGGTATTAATCATTCTTGGGGTTGGATCACTGGTCTTTTTCCAAGCAGTCTAAACTTTGAATTAAATTATCTATTCTCGTTAAGTCGAGACAACGAACTTATTAGAGGAGCAAGTTATGATCAAATCAAGCTATCTTCAGGTAGTGATCACTTATGTGCAGTTCTTAGCAAGTCGTCAGTTGTAGCAGTTGAGCAACTCAATTCGAAATATGCTTTTATTTGTTGGGGAGCAAATGCGACAGGACAAACAGGAACACCGACTGCTCAATGTGCTAAGCCAGGTTCAAGCCTTTCCTGTGCAGATATTCCTCTAAGTACTAAAAGCTTTGATTACACTTTTTAGTAGGCAACTATTGTAGTCACCCAACATATTTAAAACTGAGTTAAAAACACTGATAAAGCACCTAACAGACTGTTTTTACGTTTAATCACTCAAACTTCCCTCCCACAAGCCATGTAGCCTGAGAAAATAGATGAATACTATTTAAGAAACGGCTTAAATCACCGAAAAGATAATGGGATTAACTAAATTGGGAAAAATATGGAAACTAAACTTAAAACGACATTTTTTAACACTAGTTTTAAATCATGGATCATGACATTAATTTTGAGCATGAGTATGCTCTCTTGTCTTCCGGCTCAAAAGAAAACTCAGTGTGGAGAAAACGAAGCTTTTAATGCAACAAAAAGAAAGTGTGTTCCAGTTATTGGAGCATCAACAAGTAATACAGTTTTCATAGGTTCTAAATTCCCATCAAATTCATATTCAATTTCTAAGTCAGCAGCACTTCCACAAACTCATACGGTTGCTGTTAGTGATGTATATGGTTACGGTTTTACAGTTGACTGGTTTGTTCATGCATCTGGATCAACTTCAACAATTCCACAACTTCAAGGATCAGTAACTTTTCCTTTCTACCCAAGTAACTTTGGACCAGGAACATATATCATCGAAGCTATCGTTTACGATGAAGATGGAATCAATCAACTAGACAGTACAACTTGGAATGTAATAGTTGAAAATCTTGCTGCTCCAACTTTAACATCTGCAAATCCTGCAGGTGGAGCAATTTCATACCTAAACACAATCACTACAACGAGAACACATTCAGTTGTTATTAGTTCTCCCGACCTAGAAGATGGTAACTACTATATTTATCAAGATGGTGTCCTCGCAGGTCAAGGACCATTTAATGCAACGACAACATTAGTTAGTCATAACTTTATTCCAGCAAATTTATCAAACGGGCTTCATACAATTGAAGTTAAAATATTTGATGGTAATACAACTACTCCACTTTTTGATTCATATACTTGGCTTGTAAATATTATCGATCCAGTCTATCCAGTGATTCAACCTATTGCGGCTGGTAGTGTTCCCAAATTAACACAAACAATCACAGTTGTTGACGGAGTAACCTTCTCAGGTGGACCAACAACTACTGATGGTGGATGGACAAATCCCTCAACTGTGGCTTTAGAATCAATCTCTCCCACTAATAGTGGACTCTGTGTAGAGTTTGATAATGTAGATAAGTTAAACCCAATGGGTGTTCCCGATATTACTGTTGTAATGTCTGTAAATGGAATTGACTTTGAACCAGACGCTCAAAGAGTTGGGACAACAAATGTATTCTGTGCATCTGTTGCTAATATCAATAATGCTCAGACATACTTTAATCTCTCCAACCCTGACGTTGCAGAAGCTAGAACTATTACAGTTAAAACTTATGCAATTGGAACAACAAATTTAATCGAAGCATTAAGTTGGAATGTTGCTGTAAGACCTACGAACATTAGACCCGTTATTTCAATTGACGGAGCTCTCACTTCACCTGCCCTTGGCTGTACTGCTACTAATGCTGTTACTTATACGGGATGTACTTTAACTCAATCTGTAAATAATAATAGAGACTCTAATGACTATGACTATGATGATGTGGGATTAGATAGTACATCAATTCTTGCAAGTGAATTTGCAATAAATCTAGATTACGATCCTGACATTCAAGCTAGAGATCATTATGAAGTTATCTTTCAATTGAAACCAGCAGGATCTGGTTCATGGGAAAACATAGATGAATTAAGTGTTGGAGCTCAAACAAACTCCCCAACAAGTAACTATACTTACTCTGATTGTACTTATTCAGCCAGTGATCTGCGTGGAGATAAATTAATTTGTAAACTTAGAATGGATGCTTTCAACAATAATGGTCCACTTCCAGGTGGAGCGTATATTTTAAGGGCTTATATCAGAGACGCAGGTCCAGGAACTGGACTAGGCGGCGGTGGAACACCTAAAGAATCAAATATCATAACGTGGGATTTAAATGTTATTGAAAATCAAGATACTGGTTCAATTTCAATTGCGTCATTCGTTAATACTGGTGTCTCAGCTGCATCTCAACCATATTTTATTAATGGTGAAGATAGAACGGTAACAGAAGGCCTAACTTACACAGAGTCGTTTGCAAATAGTTCACCTTCTTCTGACATTGCAGAAAGCATTGGTACAGAAAAACTTACACTCACTATAAACTCTCTTGTAAGAGATACACAAAGAGATAAGTTCTCTATTTCGGTCTCTGTTGACAATGGACTCCTCGGTGGACAAACTTCTCTCCAATCGACAACAGTGGAAGATAGAGTAGATAATAGGGAGTGGGTTCGAGCACAAACAACAGTCATTCTTCCAGAGTGGATAGTCACTGGTGCTGCGTCATCCTCTATAAATTTTTATGTAACAGTTCAAGATAGACCAGATAGTTATACTCCAGTGTGTACAACTTGTGCGAGTGACACTGAGATTTTAACACTTACAATAAATAATACTAACCCTGCTCCAACATTTAATGATGGAAATGGTGCCGTAGATCTTGCAGGCTTTAAAGCATTTGCTGGTCAACCGTTCACAGTACCATTTACCACTGCTTCTTATATGGACGCATCAGTTTATGATGGGAATAATATAACTTGGAAGTGGCAAGTAAGTACGGATGGAGGTACTATCTTTAATGATATACCAAATGCTGACAGTGACAACCAAGTGTCACCAGCTCTAGTATGGACTCCTAATCACGACATTCCTAATGCACAAGACATACAACTACAACTTTGTATTGGTGACGATGGTTTTGGAGTTCCTAATGATGTTTCAACTTGTGTGAATGCAAAAAGGTGGATAAACCTCACCGCGTACCAAGCAACTTCAATACTTGCAAGGTCAGATGTTGATACTTCAAGTGGTAATGAGTTATCAAACTGGTTTGATGATACTTCTAATATCTTATATACAGCTTACACAAGTGGAACAACAATTTATGTTGAAAAGCAAAAATTTAATAGCGTAACTTCTGCATATGAGACTGTTCATTCAATTTCATTTCCGACAGAAGATAATAGAGCTGATGAAACTCCAGTAATTGCTGAAGGTTTATCAATTGATGGAGATGAGGGTAAAGCACTTATTATAGCTTATAAGGTTACTCAAGCTGTAACAAACATCCCACAGTATAGAATTAGAAGAATTGACATAACAAATGAAAAGTTAAACTTTAACTACTGTGGTTTTTATAATCTTGTAAATAGTGGCTCTCATACAGACTGCATTAACTATGATAACTTTGCATCTGAAGCACTTAATAATGCGAATTTTACTGCTTCAAGCCCAAGACAACTGATAGTAGATTTCACTAATGTCCCCTCTGGTAGTGTATCATTTATTACTAATGCTGGAGTGACAGTTTCATTTAATTTTGGTGCATCAACCAACTTAGGTTCAAATATAGTTGGCTTTTGTAACCCTAGTGCTACTTGTTCCGATGCTACGCTAAGTGCGATCGCTTTTAGAGATGCAATAAATAATAGTGCTGGAGTTACAGCATCTGACTCTGCTGCTATTTATGCTCTTTCTCAAGAGATTTTTGCAGAAGTTTCTGGAACTACTGTCACAATTACAGGTTCAAATGAATTTGATTACTATGATGAGAATTCAGCTTCTGTAGCTTATGTTGGTAACGTTAAGGTTATTGGTAGTACTGGTAGTAAAAAATGGGTACTTCCATACGCTGATGCAGGTAACAATTTAAAAATTAAAATTGCATCTGGACTCGGTCTAGAAGATGATGACGGATTAAATGCAACTGCCCCTTCAGCCTCATCATTGTTACTTGCTGGAACCGGAACAAACAATAGAGAGATTGCACAGGTTGAGCTTGGCGCTAGTCTTTATATTGGTACCGTTAATAGCATAGGAAATATGAGTCTTTATAAAATTGACTCTGGTGCATATGCATTACAAAATACTGCAACAAATGTTTTTACTTCTAATAGTTATCAATCAATTGAGAGTCTCTCTATCGATGCTCAAAATGTTGGAGGAACTGAAAGAGTAATTGCATCAGCAATAAGTCTCAGCTCTGGTGGCGCAAGAGACTTATCAATGGCTATTTTTAATGCAACTAATTTATCAGTAATAACTGAGACGCAAGGTATTGATGCTAACGGCTTTGAACAATTTGTAGAAAATTTAGATCGAGTGAAAGTTATCACTGATCCAACAACACTAGGTTCTAGTTTCGTAACACTTACTACAACAAGTACATCGATTAATCCAAATAGTGCGTATATGATAAAAGTGAATAATCCAAGCGGATCGTTTATCTTTCAACCATACAACTATCCTAAGTTGAATATAAACGATGTAGTACCAGACTCTGCAATAGCAGTAAGCCCAGTGGTTAATCTTACGGCCATCGGTCACCTAAATGCTCCGATTACTACTGCTACTGGTGTAGCTCCAGGCGCAGATGATGGAGTCTTAAATCCACTATTCTTCTCATTTCACGAAGCGGATACTGGGGATAAGGTTAGATCTGGATTTATTCACACCGATACTACATCTATCACAACTAATAGCACGGCCGTTTCGGGTAACTTTCCAGGCTTTATAGGAAATAACTGATTCTATTGCACACTTACTAGTTTTTGTTAGAATAAGGTATGAAAATAATTACGTTTTTATGCCTTATCCTACTATTCCACTCAGAGAAATCTTTTTCTTATGAACTTCATATTATTCAAGGCGTATCTAAAACGGGCCAAACCTTCGTAACCAGATCTGGAAAAAAAGATGGAGTCGTTCTTGGAAAGCTTTCAACTTTTACAGCAGACAACATAAGTCTTATAGCCAAAGCAATTACTGTTACTCGTGAATTCACTCAGTGGGAAGTTGAAAACAATACAGCTCAACTCCCCTTTAGAAAAGGTCAACTCGTTACAGTTTACGATACAACTGAACATCTTTGGGCCTTAACTCCAGAGAAAGTAAAAACTAAGTTTATTAAATCAAGTCTTTATAATCCAAGAAAGTCATTCGCGTTTCACACTTCTTTCATGAGAGGTTTAAGTGAGAGTGTCTCAGGTGTAGAGAGTCAAGATATTGAACGCGGTGGAATTCAACTCGAAGGATACATAGAAAACGAATTTAATCTAAACTTCGCTTTAGCATTTGGTTTAAGATACACCACTGAGACAGTTAATGTTAATGAAGCCTCACTTACGTCAAATAGATTTTTAGGAATTTTAGAAGCCAGGTATTATTTTAATCCTATAAGAAGTTTTTACGGAGCAAGACCTATGATAGGAATTGGCCTGGGATATGGACAATCTGCGACAGAAGCTGACGGGCTTACAAGTGCTGGTACAGCTTTAATTCTTCCTATTACTAAGGTTGGTTTAAGCCTTCCTCTTTCTAAGAAAACTGAATTCTCATTTGAAGCAGCTTTTGAATCAATTGAAATTAATGAAGAGTTTGAAGAAGGAACAAATCAAACAACTACTGCCAGTAATATCAAAACTGGAATTGCTATAAAGAGATTTTTTCAATAAAAAAAGGGCCCAAATTTCTTGGACCCTATTCATCATATTTTAATTCTTAAACAATCTTAGTAAAAAATTGCGTTTATTACATCCATAGTTCTCTCTGGAGAAATACCATTTTTAGATCCAACAGTTGTAAGAACTTCATTTAAAAGGTCTGAATTCCCTTTCATAGATTCTTTAACTGCAGTTTCGATGTCTTTCATGTTCTTACCAATTATTGATACAGCAAATACGTCTGCATCCTTTTCAGTTAATTCACGAGTACCAGCAAGTTTATTGTACTGGTGAGCAACGATTGCGATCTCTTGAGCACGATCAGCAGATAAACCAAACTTAGTGTTAAGTTGACCGGCCATTTGATTTAAGTAATGCTGCTCTTTAAGTGCTGCAAGTTTCCCCATATCAACTGTACCGTTATCAGCGTGACTTAGTGCCATTGATCCAGCAGTAGTTGAATCAAATTTTTGAAGATTTGAATAATCAATTAAGTCAGCGTTAACCATTGCAGCAAGTTTTACACTTGGGTTTGATGATTTAGTTGAAAGACCAAGACCGTAGTCGTATCCATCATCAAATCCCACATCATAACCAGCGTTATAACCATCGATTGCACCATCATAATCACCATCAGCTGCACCAAGGTCATAACCGTAGTCAAAACCATCATATTCACCGTCATCATAACCTACGTTGAAACCATTAGTGTATCCATCTTGATCACCATCAGCGTATCCGTCGTTATAACCAACATTGTACTCAATAGCTTCACCGTCAGCATATCCATCTTGGTAACCATCTTGAGAACCAGCAACTGCACCGTCAGTTGAACCATCTACAGCACCATCAACAGCACCATCTTGAGTTCCATTATTAAATGCAGGGTTATAGGCATTGTTATAAGCGATATCAAATGCATCGTTATAACCATCAGTTTGTCCAATTCCATAATTGTCATTGAAACCATCAGTAAAACCAGCACCGTAGTTGTCGTTGTTAGTGTAGTAAACTTCACCATCAGCGTAACCACTTGCATAACCAGAATCTACACCACTTGAGAAACCTGAATTGTAGTTTGTTTGGTAAGATGAATCGTATCCATTTGAATAACCATCATTAAAACCATTTGTTTGACCTTCAGATGTTCCTGCACTTTCACCAGCAGAAAATCCTTCAGCGTATTTATCTTTACAACCCGTTCCGATGAACGCTGTTGCAACTAATAAGACGATATATTTTTTCATTTTAATTCTCCTAAAGAACTTTTTCTTAGTTAAAGATTGTAGAGATCATATTATTAAAATCTTCTGGGCTGGTTCCAACCTTCTTAGAAGCTTTCTCTAATAGAGCGTTTAACATTTCAGAGTCACCTTTTTTACTTTGAACTACAGCTGTTGCTATTTGACCCATGTCAAATCCAACAAGTTCTTTTGTAAATGCAGATGCATCTGCTTCAGTAAGATCACGACTACCTGCTACCTGATTAAACTGGTGAGCAACTGTTGCCATTCTTTGAGCTGAAGTGTGAGTTAAACCAAATCTTGTTTGTAACTGAGAGCTCATTGCGTTTAAATAATGTTGTTCTTTAAGAGCAATTAATTTCCCCATATCAACAGTTCCACCGTCTGCGTGAGAAAGAACGATTGATCCTGTCTCTATTGCATTTTGTGAACTGAATTCTGGAAGTTTAGAATAATCAATTAAATCTTCGTTAACCATTGCTGCTAATTTAGCTGCAGGGTTTTTTGTGTTAACACTTGAACCGATAGCGGCATTGTAACCATCATCAAATCCATCGTCATAACCAATATCGTAGTTGATATCAAAAGCGATATCATAAGAGTCACCGTAACCAACATTATAACCGCTAGTTTCACCAACATCAAATCCTACAGAGTAACCTTCATCATACCCATCAGCAAAACCATCAGCATCACCGTCAGTGTATCCGTCACCATAACCATTACTGTAACCATCATATGCACCATCTCCATAACCTAAGTTATAAGAGTTACCGTAATTGTTATTGTATGAGTTAGCATAAGCTGGATCGTAAGCATTTTGGTAAGCACCATTATATCCATCATTGTAACCATCAGTCGTACCAGCAGCATTACCATCTGTTGTTCCACCTGGAGTTCCAGCATCATAACCAGCGTCATAACCAGCAATTCCACCGTCAGCATAACCAGACATATAGTCTACAGATGCAAAGTCATCAAATGCTTGATCGTAACCTTGATCGTAACCAACAACTACACCGTCGTTGAAACCATCTGTTTGACCGTCAGCTGCACCGTCGTTACTACCAGATGTATTACCTGTTGAGTAAGCGCTGTTGTAGCTCGAGCTATACGTTGAGTCGTAACCAGCGCTAAAACCTTCGTCGTACTTGGAATTACATCCAGTTCCGATAAATGCTGTAACGACTAGCACTGCAAGATACTTGTTCATGTTTGTCTCCTAAAGTGTTTTGTTTGTTTTGTTTTGTTTTTTGTTTTTGTTATATTTTTTCGTTGTTTTGCGAGCAACTAAAAAAATCTTCTATTTCTTACATTCATTTCTTAATATTCTCAACCCTGAGTTGTAACATTTACCCCTTTTAATTCCGTAACTTGACGCTTAAAGCATTTTTATTTTTGAAACATTCTGTTTCAAATCTTACATTGTTTTATGGTGCTTCAAGATCAACATAATTCATGCTGAAGCCATCGTTAGTTAAACATAAAATAGAATACTTCGAGTTACCCTGAGCAGTTCTAAGTGGGTTTTTGGCCACACAATTGCTTGGAATATTAAGGCTCATATCAACTGGAGCTACGAGTTCATCGCCAATTTTTGTTAAAAGGTAGATATTATTTCCCGTCAGGCTTGTTGCATCTACATAGATTGCTGGTTGCATTTCACCGTTTCTATCTAAAATCGTCATTGGAATATATAGTTCACTCATTCTACTTCCCGGAAGGAATGAGAATTTCTTCACCTTTCTTTTTAAAGAATTCTGAACGCCATCTTTAGACTCAACCATCATAATATAATCAACGGTCTCTAATACAGATGTTTGAACATTACCTTTTTGAAAAAGAGCAAGAAAAGACATGATTCTATCGTTCTCGTTTCTCATTCTAAAGCTCGTTGAAAGCTCACTATTTCCTTCAACTGAAGTCATGGTTACAAGGTCATCTGTTAAGAATGATACGAAAGCATTTTGTGCAGTCGTATTCAGAGTCTCACTTTCCATAGAGTAGACAGGATGATGAGCAGAAGCTTCTAATCTTTCAGTGATATTGTCTTGAACACTTACATCAAAATCTAGACCGTTAAAGGTTATGAGTGCATTTTCTCTATAATACCCAAGACCAACAGATACAAGAGCTTTCACAGATGAATTAGAATAATCGTTGGCATCCTGAGTAAGAAGCTGGATGATCTGAACATTTGTATCAGCGAGAGCAATTGTTTGAGCAATCGAATCTTTAAGTTTATCTTTAACAATATCTACAAACTTAGAGTTCATCTGCGTGCGAGCTTTAAACTCAACATACTCACCAGCAACAACATCTAATCTGTAGATTCTTCTAAGTACTGAAGAGTCTTTAGGTTTCCAAGGATCAAAGATTTGATCTTCATCTGGAAGAGCACCAGTACCGATAAAGTATGGAACAGCTAGGCTTTGTCCATCAGCGAGTTCAGTTTTCATTAAACGGACTGTATCGGGTGTAACATTAACAATCGTTGGATAGTAACGAATGTCCGAGAACTTCCCTACAAGTGGAGCAAGGTTCTCATCTCTATAAGAATAGAGAATATAACCATCTTCAGATTCTGGCTTAACAATTGTTTTAATTAAGTAATCACTCTTACCATCGTAGTTGTAATCCCCTCTTAGTACAGAGATTAGCTTCACCGCTTTAAAGATAAAAAGATCGTTCTCAGCTTGTAAGAACTTATCTCCAGCATGGTTAAAGAAATATAATTTAATACCATCATCTGCTGCATCAAGGACTTCATCTCTTCCAGCTGTAGCTTGGTATTTTACGTAGTAACTTGGAAACTCAATCCCAGTAAAAACATCTTCAACAGTTCTTAGATTATCTCTAAGTTTCTTCTCTTCGTTATCCCAAAGTCCAACAGGAACTTTTTGAGATGGATCTTTAAAAACAAAAGGAAGTTTTTTCTCAGAGTTAGCATTTGGAACTAAAAATTGCTTTGAAACAGTTACTTCGTGCTCAAATTGTTCAACTTTTAAAACTTTCTGATCAGCATCAAGGTGTTTTATAACAACTAAAAATTTTGTTTGTTTATCGATAAATTTAGAAGAGATTAATCCTCCAAACTTAACAACTGATCTATCTGCAACTGGTTTACCAGCAGCATTAGACTCCGCAGTCATTTGTGCGACTAGTTTTTCGTAATTTGGTAATTCGTCAAAAGTAATAGAGTTTCCTTTAAGACGCACTCTTGGGTCTTTAAAGAAAAGTTCTACTTTAATATCTTTAGCATCAGCTCCGTAATTTCTCACAGGAAGAAGAAGATCAAATTCACCATTGATTGGACTAAAGACGATCTCAGAATTTAGTTTAAAAATTGGTTTGATACTTGGAGCACTTTTAATTTTAAAAGCTTCTCCAAGATTCAGAAGACCATGAAGAGACTTAAACTTATCTTGCTTCTCGCCAGCCGAGTCATAAAGTCTTCTCATTACTTCATAAATACTCATGTTAGGGTTAACACCTTTAAGAAGGGCTGCTGCAGCTGAAACAAATGGAGCCGCTTGAGATGTACCACTAAGGATGTCATAACCTTGAATATTCATTTTAATAGGAATAAATTCAGTTGGAATTGTAGAAAGAATCTGATCACCTGGAGCTAAGATATCTACTTCGCCACCGTAGTTAGAAAAACTTGAAACACTACCGTCAGCATCTACAGACCCAACACAGATAACGTTTTCATATGCACATGGAAAAATATTTCCGTTTGTATTGTTGTTACCAGCAGCTGCGACAACTACAATATTGTTTCTTATTGCTTCTTTAATAACATTTCTCATGAAAGCCGTATCCATAGACTTTGGCCATCCAAGAGATAAGTTTATAACATCAACCTTTCTCTTAACTGCATAAAGGATTCCATTCGCAATTCTTTTTGAAGGTGCTTTCATTAGCATTCTATCTCTGTCAGAAGTTTCATCAGCACGACCAGTAACTTTAACTGGTAAGATTTTAATTCTGTCAGAAACACCAGAAACACCAGAATCATTATTCATTTTTGCCGCGATAATTCCAGCAACATGAGTTCCGTGATTTTTATCATCTCTTGGAAACTGAATATTTAATGGATCAACAGCTGCAAAGTTAAAACCTAAACAGTCTGCAGCGTATTTATTACCGTCTTTATCAACACGCTCACCAATTGGAACGTTTCCGTCACTATCACATTCAGCATCATTTCTATACATTTGATCAACAAGCTCTGGATGATTAAGGTCAATTCCCATATCAACAACTGCAACCACAGGAGCTCTCTTTAAATTCTTTTCAATACTTTTTATTGCATTCTTCCAGCCAATATCAGCTCCAAGAACACCTTTTATTTCTTCTGGTCCACCCTTGAGCTTTTGCTTTGAGATAATTTGCTGTTGGTTCTGAAGTCCCCACTGAAGAGGAAAAAGCATATCATTAGTTGTTCTCTCACTATTTGGATTTGCTTTAATCTCAAAGAAGTCAGCCTCAAAGTCATCTTCCACAAGTTTAACATTTGGAAGTTCAGTTAAAGAGGTCCTCATCCCATCAAATTCAACAGAATAAAGTCTGTCAAAGTACTCTGAAGAATAAGGAGTAAAACTTTGAATCGTTTTAATTCCCTGAGACTTAAGTTCTTCTATTTCGATAGTTGAAAGCTTGTGCTCCATTTCTACTACATAGCTGTTTGCAAAAGTCAGTGTAGAGACTAGACAAAGTGATAATCCAATTAAGTTTCTCATTATATTACTCTCCCTAATAACCAACTCATGTAGAACTCTCCGTTTGAGATTCCCATAAATCTTCTGATTTGATTTAGAGGTCCTTCAATATCTTCTGTTCCTAGTCTTCCAAATGAATTTGAAAGAATTTTTTGATCTCCACTTTCATCACCAACTCTAAATCCATCAATTTTAGCAATAGCGAAGAAGTTATTTCCACCGCCAAAGATCTGGCTCATTCCAGCGATTCGAAGATTTCCTTCCACTGCCTCAACCATCTTAATGGCCATACGAACACGCATTTTTTGATTGTTTTTAATTAAGTACTCTGAATACTTTCTTCTGTAGCGTAAAAAGTTATGGTAACCACTTCTAACGAGAGTGTCTGAGCCTGTATAATTAGTCATATTTCTACTTTGGTAGTTTTCCCAAATCTTCTTAAGTCTAGCCTTTGGAATCGTAAGCATATTCTTCAAACCAGTTTCATAAACAAAAAAGTTAACGTTTATGTTGTAAAGAAAGATCTCTTTTGTTTGAGCAAGTACTTCTTCTTCAAAAAACTTAAACCCATATTTACGTTTAATTTCTCTTAGAGTTTTAATGGCCTTATCTTTTTTCATTTTCCAACCATTCCAAATACGAGTAAGTTTTGTGTATGGTTTCTCAATCACACCTTCATCGTTATATAAGCCCTCATAACTTGTGATGCGATTCTTTGCTTTACCCATAAATGTATAACCGGGGTTACCTTCATTAAAGCTTGAGATATTGAAATTTGAATCAGTAACTTTTGCATAGATTAGATCAACTAAGTCTCTAGTATAGCTCTCGTAATCTGTTCCTTTTGTATTACCCTTAACTTGTCTATAGGCTTTTTTCTCGTAACCCTCAGGGCTCGTAATAATCATATTGTCTTCTTGCTTTAACCAGTTCCATCTAAAAACAAATAGTCCAAGTTTAGTATTTCTTTCATTAAATTTATGAGTAATTGTGTATGGTTTTTGCACAATGTTTAATTCTTGATCAGAACCTGTAAGGAATGCACGTCTTAGTCCTTTAAGCTTTTCAATTCTGTTTGGTTTTAATACTGATCTTTCTTCATCAATTTGGCCGTTAGATTTTTTAACTATTGATGCATATTTACCGATATCAACTTTATAAAACTTAGTTCTTCCTCTACCTTTCGTTCCCTTAACTGTAATTTTCATAATCGGGATAAACTTCTCAACACTCATCGCAAACTCAATACCGCTGATATTTCCAAGATCTTTATAAACATGAATTTCGGTCTCACTTCTTCTAAAAATATGAAGACGCTTAACTACTAGTTGACTGCCCTTAACACTTGCTTTGACTTTAACGATATTATAAAGATTAACGCCTGCACCAACGCTAAGACTTGCCCCAACGCTATCTTGAACAATTAATGACTCTCCTACTTCTAAGTTCTCATCCAAAAGCTTAGTGATTTGATTCATTTCATAGTCACGTTGCTTCTTTGCCAATCTATAAGACTGGTATGATATTTCACTGTTGGCATTGCTTAGTTCTTCAAGAACAGTTTGAATTGATTTTTCAATTTTTCCACTTTTACTCACGGTACAAATAACTTTCTCGGTACCAATAATTGTCTCGGTTCCATCCTCTTCTGTTATAGAGTTTTCTTTTTCTACAATTGAGAAGTATCTTGTTATTTGTCTTTCAGCATCTTCTCTACAGTCAGAGTAAGTTATGTATTTAGATTTAAATTCAGCATCAAGTGCTGCGATAGAATTAATTGTTGCTGACAATGCCTGAGCATTTTCAATAGAGTTAATATAAGTCTCTTTCCCATCAGTAAGTGACTTTTTAGTCGCCACAAGTGCAGAGAGAACACTTTCAACTTTTACTCTCTCGTCGAGTTTATTAATAAGTGACTCAATTGTAGTAAATGCTGAATTAACTTTCTCATAAGACTTCTTATTTATAATGAGTTTTTCATCTGGAGTAAGTTTATCGTAGTCTGAAGTCATGATTGCATCAAAGTAGTGTCCGTACTTTCTTTTTAATAAAGGCACCATCATATTTTTAAATGGATACTTAAGTGCTTTTTGAACGCTTGTGATCGGCTTAACATGAGAATATGTTCTGTTTAAAAAGATATTTGCGTTTCCTTGAAGATCCACCGGAAGATACTTTCTCATCGTCTCAGTTGCTGAAACCGGAACAACTTCACCTGTTTTAGAATAGACTCCAGAGATTCCTCCAAAAACACCTACAGAGACACTTGCTCCAACAGTATCTACGAGTTGGATTAAGTTATCTGTTCCAAGGTAGCTTCCTGTTACGATATCTCTATTGAGAATAAGGTTTCCTTTAACTGTTGGAAAAGCAAATGCCTTAACTGGAAGTTTGTTAGATTCTCCACCACTAGTCATTGAGTTAACTAAACCTTCAGACAAACCAGTATAGAATTCTTCGATTTTTCCACTGAGGTCAGTTCCTAAATACTTGATTGAGTTAATTGAATTTACAAGAAGCTCTAATCCAACCGTCACAGCTTTAGACTTGAAGAATGCGGCCATATCAGAATAAGCTAGTGGAGATTGAGGATCAGGAATTTTAAAACGTCTCGCATAACCGTCATAGAATTCTTTCGTAAGCTTTCCATCTTCAAGATCATCATGATTCGATATAAGGTGATCAACAGGAAGGTTTTGATTATCAACTTTAAAAAGTGAACCAAGGTGGTTTCTTCTTGACTTTAATTTTTCAAGCAAAAGAACTTTAACAGATGCTGGAAGTGCAGTTGAATCAACTATTTCTTGCCAGTCTCTCTCTGTCAGCTTCATTATTCTTCTTACCATCCAAACCGCGTCATCTTTACTTGTAGAGAAGTCCTTTGTACCATCATACTTAAATGCCACGTTTTCAGAATATACACTTCCTACAATCCAATCTGTAATATTAATACTTTCTAGGATATGTGTAAGTGCATAAGGAACGATAAGTGAATCATAGATTCTTTTCCCTTGAAAAATATCTGCTGAGACATAACCTTTTGCAAGGTTGAGACGGAACTCTTGATCTTCCATTACAACGATATCTTGAACAACAACTTCTTTTCTTTTTTCACTTAGAATCCATCGGTCAAAAGATCCAGCATTATTCACACTGAGGTTTTTAACGAATTCATTTTTTTGGTCTCTTGAATCAAAGGATATTTTTAATCTCTTAACATGCTTAATTGGAGGAACAATATATCCAAGTTTTCTTAAAAGAGTTTTTCTTAAAAGATAGTTGTGTACGTTTTTACTAAGAATAAGAGTATACTGCTTTGGTGTTCCGTATGAGTTATTTTTATTAACTGTAAGTCTGTAACTTCCAAGTCTTGCCCACCCTTTTGAAACAAAACTTACATTATCAAGGTCATTGAGATCAAGTTGGTCAAGACTTTCATCAACAGCTCCACCGATATTATTTTCCCAAATACTTGGCTCTTCTTTTGGATCAAGATCTGCTAACGTCCACTGACATCTTGTTTCATTAAATCTTCTTTTATAATAAATACTAGCTTGTTTAGGAGAGAGTACATCTCCTTTTAAGAATCCACCACCACACTCATCTGAATCGCAGACAAGGTCGGTTGATGGCATATGGCCATAAGTGAGGGGAACTGTTCCTCTAATTGGGTTGTATGATTTTAACGCTTCAACATCACAAAGGTTCTGTAGAAGTGATCTCTCTCCTCTGTCTTCAGATGAGTTTACTTGTGCAAAAGCACTGTAAGTCAAAATAGAGATCGTTAATGCTAAAAGTTTAATCATAGTTTCCCTTGAATTCTGGACAGGTGTCTAAAGATTTGACAGTTTTCACCCCATCTCTTTGTCTAACGTCCTAAAAAGTAATCAATTTAAACATTCTTACTTATTATGATGCTAGATCTATGCCAAAGTGAGTTTTTCAAGTATAATGATTTTTTGGAGGTAAGTTGAAAACCTTAATTGTTAGCGAAAACAATGCTGAAGCAGAAATTCTCCGTCGTATTCTTAGATTTAATTTTCGGGACTTGTACTGTCTTCAAGCATCTACTAAAAAAGAGATTGAAAATGCCATCCTTACTGATGGCCCTTTTGGTTTCTATATTGTTGATGCAGATATGAGACAAGAAGAACCAGAGATGCTTTGCCAGAGTATTCGAGATCTCTCAGGTGACAAACCCTTCCTCTTCATTGGAAAGTCTGCATCTATTATTGATCGAATAAGCCAGGAACTTTATCAATCAAATAGTTTTAATGATCAAATCTATAAACCGTTTGAGAGAAAAGATATTACAGACGAAATTAAAAATAAAGTTTCGGGGATTCTAGACTGGGCAAGACAAGAAGAGTTTGAGTCATCAATAGAGGAAATCGATAAAAAAGATTTTATAGAGATGAAATTAAAAAACTTCTACCTATCATCTACTTTTCCATATGATATTTACTTAGAGATTACATCAACCGAGCACATCAAAATTATATCAGCCAACAAACCCTACAGTTCATCAACACTTGATCGGTATGCAAAGAAAAATGTAAAATCACTTTATATAAAAAAAGATGATCACCTCGAATATCTTGAGAAGGAAACGATTAGGTGTACTAAACATCTAAAAAAAATATTCCCATCAAATGATGAGTACCCTATCGCTCTACTTCGAGCAGTAACGATACTGCACCAATACATGATTACACTAGGTACAAGTGATGCAATATTTAGTTTAGTAGATGAAGTAGCAGAAGGCATTTTAAAGTATGAAGGTCACTATAAAAGTATTAGGAAGATGCTAACTAACTTCCCAGAATATTACGCTGGGATCGCTAGTAAGAGTCTCATCACAGGCTTTATTGCTATTCACCTGGCGAAAAAAAATGGCTGGGAATCAAACACAACAAAAATGAAACTTGCAGTTTGTTCAATTTTACAAGACTACTCACTTCCCGATGAAGCAATGGCACATATTAATTATCCAATAGATGCGAGATTGAACCAATATAGTGAAGAAGACCTAGAAAAGTTTTTCAATCATCCTATTGATGCCGCTAATATATCGAAGCAGTTTTCAAAATATACAGACACAGACTATATCTTAGAACACCATCAAGAGCTTTATGCTAAAAAAGGTTTTCCAAATCAGGTTACCTCATCAAAGTTTACCGTAATCTGTTGTTTATTTAATGCTGCTCAGTTTTTTGCTGCAGAAATTGATGGTCACAAGTATAAAAAAGATATTGTATCAAAAGTTATGAAATCAATGGCCAGGGATTTTTCAAAAGGGAATTTTAAAATTATCTTTGATATATTAAGAGATAACCTAAATTAAACTTTGAGATTCTCAAGAGTCAAAATAATCTTTTTATAAGAGTTATATGTGTAGCGATCATTTAGTCTCTTCATAATTCTTTTTATATCTAGAGAACTTTTCTTTTTACCATCGGAAATATCAATGAGTATCCCTGTGGCAACGTCCTCTGCAATGACAATAATTTTAGCAAGCGGTGAAATATCATCTTTAAAGTTAATTCCAAATCCTCGTCCGCTAGTCATTCCATGATGCTGGATAATAATCATATCAGCGCCCATTGGAGCTCTTGGAAATGTTTGAACGACAGAACCTGCAAGTTTTGCATGATTTAGAACTATCTCTTTTTCTTCATCACTAACCCCTTCGTGAAAAAGAAGATCTTCTTCACATTCAACTTCAGGATATTTTGCAAAAATCGGAACTAAGAATAGGTCGTGAAAAAATAATGAGAATGTAACTTTCTCCATCTGCTCTTTACTACCCCAAGAGATATTTTCAATAATTTGATTGGCTATGTAAGATGCAACGATACCGTGCTTAAAAACAAAATTAGATTTATTCTCAAGTAGCATCGACAAAAGGTTTCGAAGCTTAGGCACTTCTTTAACAACCTTAACCATCGCTTGAACACAACTTTTAGAAACTTCAGCTACTGCATCGGAGATTTCTTGATTCTCAAAAATTTCTTCGGCTACCATAGATTGGCCCTGGGCCGTAATCTCAATCGTTTCATCGAGGGTTAAATCAGATTTAGAAAATTCATTAATAATAAATCCACTGACTTTATTAATAAACTTAAGTCTCTCGCTGGCATCAATAAAAAGATGTTCTACATTATCATCAATATAGTTTTTTATGAGACCACCTAAAGGTGTATCCTTCTCTAATATTTTAGTATAGCTGAAATCAAAATCGTCTTGTGACTCTCGAGAGTAAAGTTCGCAGTGAGTTTTACTCATTTTTTGTAAGAGTCTAATTGGTACTGGAAAATACTTAGGAACTTCTCTCGAAGCCATTTGTTTAGCCGTGAGTTCAAGCATTTTTGCCATTGCTTGCAAAAGAGATTTTATATCATATTTATTTTTGACTACAATAGAGTTTTTAAACTCAGCTTCGACCTCACCCATCAAAATGACAGGAGTTGAAATATTATTTTCTGTTATAAATTTTTTAAATTCTTGGAGTTCATCTTTTGGACGATTGTTTTCTTTGAATATAATAATTGCATCTATGTTTGGGGAATGCTCAATGAGTTTAGCTGCATCACGTAAGTCACTTTTTATAGTAACGTTTACTGCAACATAAGCCCTTAAGTTTAACTCATATAAACTATTTATTATGTCATTTTTAGAAACTAGTACAACCTGACCCATCACATCCCTACGTTAAGTCCTTAAATTATAACAGATATATTTTCTAATGCACCTTTGACTTCGCAGCATTTTCAAGAAACTTTTGTAAATAATGCACCCCAAGGTTAATTGCTTCGTTTTTATCTGGTTCATTATAAAGGATTGTCACGTGATTGAATATCTTGCCTGATTCACTCTGGATTATATCAATTTCTACGTTGTAATTTAGTCCATACGGGTTCAAAGTAATTCGTCCAATTAGAAATGGTGACAAACCTTTTAGTTCAATAAGGTGCTCTTCCATAAATAATCACTCCCAACACGTAGTGTCGTAAAAAGGATGTCAAAGTATAATACTGTGACAATTAGTTAAAAACTGCTAAAATACTCTTAGTTAAAATAGTAAATTTGTTACAAAACGAAAAGGGAGTTTTTCATGGCAGTTTCCCACAATTATTTCATTTCTTCGATTGGGAAAAAACAAATCATGGCCGTAACGGGTCTTGGTTTAATCGGTTTTACGGTTGCGCACTTACTAGGAAATTTTTTGTTATTCCTAGGTCCAGACGCATTTAATCTTTATGGACACACACTTACAAGCAATCCATTAATTTATGTTGCTGAAGCAGGCTTGGTTGCAATGTTTGTCACTCACCTTGCGCTTGCAGCGGTGACAACGATTCAAAACAGAAATGCTCGACCTGTTAATTACTTAGTTAAGAGATCTACCGGTCGCGGTGAAACCTTTGCATCCAAAACGATGGGATATACTGGGGTTATCATTTTTATCTTTTTAGTTCTTCACCTAATCAATTTTAAATACGGTGCCGAATACATGACGACAGTCGACGGTGTTGAGATGAGAGATCTTTTCAGACTACTTGTTGAGTACTTCTCAAATCCACTTTATGTTGCATGGTACTGTTTTGCTATGGTTGCTTTAGGAATTCATACAAGTCATGGTTTTCAGTCATCAGCTCAATCGTGGGGTATAAATCATCCTAAGTACACTCCAATCATAAAGATCACTGGAATTTTGTATGCGGTTTTTGTAACAGTTGGTTTTTCAGCATGCGCAATTTTTTGCTACTTACAAAACTAAATTGATTAGAAACTAGAATGACTAAAAATAATACTTGGAGAAAATATAATGAGCTTTAAATTAGATTCAAAAATTCCCGAAGGTCCAATTCAAGACAAATGGGAGAATCATAAATTCAAATGCAAACTGGTCAACCCTTCCAATAAAAGAAAATATACTGTTATTGTCGTCGGAACCGGATTAGCTGGCGGTAGTGCTGCAGCATCAATGGCAGAACTTGGTTACAATGTTAAATCTTTTTGTATTCAAGATACACCAAGACGTGCTCACTCGATTGCAGCTCAAGGTGGTATCAATGCCGCAAAAAATTATCAAAACGACGGTGACTCTGTGTGGAGACTTTTTTACGATACAGTAAAGGGTGGAGACTACAGATCAAGAGAAGCTAACGTTTATAGACTTGCACAAGTTTCAAATAATATTATCGATCAGTGTGTTGCTCAAGGAGTTCCTTTTGCAAGAGACTACGGTGGATACTTAGACAATAGATCTTTTGGTGGAGCTCAGGTTTCAAGAACTTTCTACGCTAAAGGACAAACCGGTCAACAATTACTTTTAGGTGCTTACCAATCGATGATGAAAGAAGTAGCTAAGGGCAAAATTGATCTTTATACAAGACGTGAGATCTTAGACATCGTTGTTATTGATGGCAAAGCTCGTGGAATTATTGTTCGCGATCTAATCAGTGGTGACATAGAGAGACATGTAGCTGACGCAGTTATTCTTGCAAGTGGTGGATATGGAAATGTTTATTTCTTATCAACAAACGCGATGGCATCAAATGTCGGTGCAGCTTGGAAAGCATACAAAAAAGGTGCTGGATTTGCGAATCCATGCTTTACTCAAATTCACCCAACTTGTATTCCTGTTCATGGTGAGAACCAGGCTAAATTGACTCTTATGAGTGAGTCGCTTCGAAATGACGGAAGAGTTTGGGTTCCAGCGAAAGCTGATGACAAAAGACATCCAAACGAAATCCCTGAAGAAGAGAGAGATTATTATTTAGAAAGAATCTATCCTTCATTTGGTAACCTCGTACCAAGAGATGTTGCATCTAGAAATGCAAAGACCATGGTCGATGAAAACAAAGGTGTTGGAGATACAGGAGTAGCTGTTTATCTGGACTTTAAAGATGCAATTGCCAGAGATGGACAACCTGCTATTGAAGAAAGATACGGTAACCTTTTCGAAATGTATCAACGAATTACAAATGAATCTCCATATGAACAACCGATGAGAATTTATCCAGCTGTCCATTATACAATGGGTGGTTTATGGGTCGATTATAATCTTCAATCAACAATCCCAGGACTTCACGTTCTTGGAGAAGCTAACTTCTCAGATCACGGTGCCAACAGACTTGGAGCCTCTGCTCTAATGCAAGGTCTTGCGGATGGATATTTTGTTATCCCATATACAATTGGTAACTACTTTGGAACGAATAAACTTGAAAAAGTTGATACCTCTCACCCAGAGTTTGATAAAGCTGAAAAAGCAGCCAAAGCTCAAATTGATAAGTTTTTAAATATCAAAGGTAAAAGAACTGCAGATGATTTCCATAAAAAACTTGGAAAGATTATGTGGGAGCATGTAGGTATGGCCAGAGAAGAAAAAGGTCTAAAAACTGCAATCTCTGAAATTAAAAAGTTAAGAGCCGAATTCTGGACGGATTTAAAGATTCCAGGAAATCAAGATGAAATAAACAGAGAGCTTGAAAAAGCTGGACGTGTTGCAGACTTTCTTGAACTTGGAGAATTGATGGCAAGAGATGCCCTTACTAGACCTGAGTCATGCGGAGGACATTTTAGACTAGAGTCTCAAACACCAGAGAACGAAGCACTTCGTAATGATGAAGACTTTGCACACTCAGCAGTTTGGGAATTTAAAGGCGTTGATGACGAACCAGCTCGACATAAAGAAGAGCTGACTTTTGAAAACGTTCCACTAACACAAAGATCTTACAAGTAAGGAGTCCACAGATGGCCAACAAAGAAAAAGATATTACAGTACACTTAAAGCTTTGGAGACAAAAAAATCGCAAAGACAAAGGTCAATTCGATGAACATACTCTATCGGGAGTCTCAACAGGTTCTTCGTTTTTAGAAATGCTTGACCAGCTGAACGAGCAACTTATAATTGAAGATAAAGCTCCATTTGCCTTTGATCATGATTGTCGTGAAGGTATTTGTGGGATGTGCTCATTAATGATCAATGGACAAGCACACGGACCGGAAAAAGCGACAACAACATGTCAGCTTCATATGCGATCATTTGAAGACCAAGATACAATTGTTATTGAACCATGGAGATCATCAGCGTTCCCAGTCTTAAAAGACTGTGTTGTTGATAGATCAGCTTTTGATAAAGTAATTCAAGCCGGTGGATTTACTTCGGTAAACGTTGGTAATGCACAAGATGCAAATGCTATTCCGATAGCAAAAGAAAATGCTGACCTTGCAATGGATGCAGCAGCATGTATTGGTTGTGGGGCTTGTGTAGCAAGTTGCCCAAATGCCAGTGCAATGCTTTTTACGTCTGCTAAGATCTCCCAACTAGCTCTACTTCCTCAAGGGAAAGTCGAAGCTGAAAAACGTGCAGCAAAAATGGTTGAAGAAATGGATGAGCTTGGATTTGGAAACTGTTCAAATCATGCAGAGTGTGAAGCTTCATGTCCAAAAGAGATTAATCTTTCAAATATTGCACGAATGAACAGAGAGTTTTTCAAATCAAAGACTTTTTCTAGAAAAGATTAAAATTTATTAAATTTTTTATCATCAAGCCCAGTCACTGTACTGGGCTTTTTTGTGCCTTTTATGGTAGAAAATGAAAGTGAAAATTTATTCAGAAACTACATTTTCTTTTATCGCAAAATGCCAAGGGTATCTCAAAGATATTATTAAATCGGAGACTGACCTTAAGGTTAAGACCTCTCGGTTTGTTTTTAATAAATACACCTACCCCATTTCAATTGTGACTTTTACTGGTTCACAAAAAATTGGATATTTTGATTCAAGCAATTATGAAATTGGATTAAATGCAAATCTTATCTACACAGTTAAAGAACCAGTACTAAAAGATATTCTTCGTCATGAATTTGCACACTTTATTACTTATTTAAAATATGGTTCAGTCCTGCCCCACGGAGAAGAGTTTAAGAGAGTATGCGCAGACTACGGTTGGACCAGATCAATCTCTAAAGCTTCTATGGACATAGAATTGGCCAATACTGAGATGACTGGTGACCTTCAAACAGAGAAACTTATAACTAAAATTAAAAGCCTACTAAAACTTTCAGAGTCTCCAAATGAACACGAAGCAAGTCTAGCAACTACCAAAGCAAATGCACTAATGATCAAACATAATCTACAAAGAATAAATTCTGATCCGGAGGAGACTCTTTACGTACAAGAAGTATATTTTTCTAAAAAAAGAAATGCAAAGCTCTCTGCAATATACTCAATAGTTTCTCACTTTCTCGTCACACCTGTTATGAATTACACAAGTGAAGGTGTGAGACTTGAGATAACTGGTCAAAAAACTAATATTGAAGTTGGACAATACATCTGTGAATTTCTTGACCGTGAGCTCGATAAACTTTGGGCCATTGCGAAATACAAAAACAACTTAAAAGGCTTGAAGCAAAAGAACTCATTCTTTGCAGGTGTTGCAAAGGGCTTTGATGCCAAAATGAATGAAAGTGAAAAAGACTTAACCCAAGCAGAGGGACGCGAACTAGTTGCCTTTAAAAACGATCTAAGGCTTAAGACTGATCGCATTTACGGAAGACTTCGCTCTTCTGGATCAAGTGCCTCTGTTGATCAAAAAACACTTGGACTTGGAAAAGCTGCAGGTAAAAATTTAACAATAAACAAAGGGCTCAAAGGCTCAAAAGTCATAAAACAATTAGGATGGTTTAAATGAACAACTTCGAATTCTACAACCCCACTAAAATAATATTTGGAAAAGGTCAGATTGATTCTGTCGCTAAAAATATTCCACAAGATAAAAAAGTTCTTATGATATACGGCGGTGGAAGCGTTAAGAGTAATGGTGTTTATGATCAAGTAAAAAAAGCACTCATAGACCACACAGTCTTTGAATTTGGAGGAATTGAATCTAATCCAAAATTTGAAACAGCAATGAAAGCCGTAGAGATGGCCAAAGAAAACTCTATTGACTACCTTCTGGCCGTTGGTGGTGGATCTGTTATAGATGCTACTAAGTTTATTAGTTCGGCAATAAGTTATAAAGGTGACGCTTGGGATATTCCAACTAATAAAGGCAAGATTGGTGAAGTGATTCCTTTTGGAGTCATTCTTACTCTGCCTGCAACTGGAAGTGAGATGAATTGCTTCTCTGTCATTTCAAAGGGGCAAGATAAATTAGGATTTGGAAATCCAAAACTATATCCTCAATTTTCTATTCTTGATCCTGAAGTAACCTACTCATTATCTGAAAGACAATTAGGTAACGGACTAGTAGATGCTTTCGTCCATACAACTGAGCAGTACCTTACAACTGACATAGATACTCCTCTTCAAGATCGATTCGCAGAAGGAATCCTACAAACGATTATAGCTGAGTCTGAGAAAGTAATGGAGATCAAAGAAGATTACAATAGTCGTGCAAATTTCATGTGGTCAACAACGATGGCCTTAAACGGTCTAATTGGTTCGGGCGTAGTTCACGACTGGGCAACCCATATGATTGGTCATGAACTTACAGCTCTGCATGGAATAGACCACGCAAGAAGCCTCGCTTTAATTCTACCAAGTCTTCTTCGCGAACTTAAAGATCAAAAAAGTAGAAAGCTTCTACAATATGCTGACAGAGTTTGGGGTATAAAAGGTGGAACACCAGAAGAGAGAATTGAGAAAGCTATACTTGCAACGGAAGATTTCTTTAACCGAGTTGGCCTACCAACGAAGTTAAAAGTTTATAAATTAACAGAAGATGACTTTCAACCAATTGTTAAATCTCTTCGTAGTCATATTCCAGTGAACCTGGGAGAAAAAAGTAATATAGATGAGAAGATGGTAATGAATATTTTAAAGAGAGCCTTATAATGACTAATAAAAACATTCTAATGACTGGCTCATTCTTTTTATTTATAGCAGTTTTATTAGGAGCATTTGGAGCTCATGGGCTTAAAAATATCCTTGAAGCTCAAGCACTCGATACATTTAAAACAGGAGTTACATATCAGTTCTATCACGGTTTTGGACTTATCTTGTTGGCGATTATCAGTAAAACATATGGAATCGACGTAAAGAAGTCTGCACTTCTTTTTATAATAGGAATTTTCTTGTTCAGTGGAAATTGCTACCTTTATTCTATTACTCAAATTAAGACTATTGCATTGATTATACCTGCCGGTGGATTATCTTTCATAACAGGCTGGTTGCTACTTACAATTAATATTTCAAAAAAGAGAGAATAAATGAGGATCCTACTAATACTTTTATCAATGATATCTATCTCTTGTTCTCAAAAGTATCAGACCTTTGACGTCATAAAGAAAAAAGAATTTGTTTTTGGAGAAAGTCACACTCCGACTACACCAACAATGAGAGTTGGAAGAAAGGTAATTCAAGAGACTTGTGAAGGACAGATTTTATTTTTAAGAAATGCGAAGAAAATTACCGATGGTTCTATTCCAGCACTTGTAAATTTCAGTTGTCCAGGTCAAGAATATCTATTAAATGCAAAGATTACCGAGACGTGGTGGACAACAGTTCTCTATTCAAGAAGTTGTGTTGAAATAGAGAGTTATTGCCCACGATGATTTTTAGTTTAGGTTACTACTTTCAAAAGTTTCTAAGACTAAGTTAAAATGCTTCTCATCTATCTTTGAATTAATTCCTCTAAGAAGTTTATCCATTTTCCAAACTGATCTTCTCTTTGGACCAACAAGATCACCTAAGTAAGCTGGTCCATAGCTCAAAGAGTAAACATCATAAATTCAAAGTGTAACTGGAAAGAATGCAAACATTCTTGTATCGATTGATCTGGCCATTCTGATGTTATATCTGAGTAACCTTCACTTATAGATCTTACTCTACCTTAGCCTTCAATAATAACGATACTTGTAACTTATTAGAATCATGTTATTAGAGTGTAAAGTTTTATGACACCCCCATTACAATCTTTCAATCTCTATGGGGTTGGTGACAGTATTCTCATACTCTATATCTACTTAGTCATTTAAATAAATGGGACTGCTATGAACAAGTTTGTATTCACTATTCCTCTTCTTGTACTTTCAGTTCAAGCTTATTCTAAAGACTACGACGAAGTATTTCCCGAGTACTTTGAATACTGTGCGGCATCTCAAGTTAAATATACAAAGACCTACTTCGAAGGCTCAGTTGGTGGCCCTGGTGGACACGGTTTTTTATATGTTCACGGTCTTTGTAAGGACAACTCTAAAGGCTACCCACAAGTTAAACCATGTGAAGAAGAAGGATCGGGAGTGGGAATATCTCTCGATAGTGATTATGCGAATGTAAAATGGATTGCAGTGCCAGGAAGAGATCTGATGATGAATGGTAATCATTCTCCTGAAGATATCAACCCTGTTAGCCTCGAAGAAATTGAGAATGTAAAATTAAAAGCATACGAGCTCGAAATCTTCAAAGGTGTAGAACTAAAAGCAGAAGATATTGCAAAATATAAATTTGGTTCTAAACAATATGAGATGGCCGCTGCTGAGTGGTCAATTGGAACCGATCTTGCTTTGAGATTTGGAAGAGAACTTAGATGTACAAGGACTCCAATTTCTAAGTCTCAAGTCAGCGACCTAGCAAATTATCTTAACGCAGAAAATGATAAATACTATAAAACTGAAGCCGTTTATGAGTGGAGCTTTGTTTATAATAACTGCTCTCACCTCACACTCAATGCAGGGGCATCAATTGGGATCAACCAATCTATTAAAGCCGATCAAAGCTTTCTAAAACAACTTACAAATATTGCTGTACCGGCAAATGCATACATGAGTGTATCTGATCAGTGGACATTAAAGAAATTGAAACTTAGACATCTCAGAAAAAGTGATTCTTTAAAGAAGTACTCTACTCATCCAAATCAATTTGGCTCGCTAATGCAAAAACTTCCCGCCTTCAAAACAAATCATATGTTTCTAACTGATGATATTAAAGGGATTTCTATACCGAGAAAAAACATCTTAAAAATGTTTAAGACCGCAAAAGGTTATGACAAATACTTAGATAAAAAAGAAAATACCGATCTAGAAGAAAACGCAAAAAAGTGGGTTAAAATCTATCAAAAGCTTATCAAGAAGTTAGAGAAAAAAGGTGATCAAGAATCAATCGAGTACAGCTACCTATCAAAGCAGTTAGAAAAGTCACTTTCTATATTGAAATGAAGAAATAAAGTGTTGAGATCTTTTTATTTAGAAGCTGAGTAGTCGAGTCTAAACTTTAAATACTTCGCAATATAATATAAACGCATAGAAATGGTTACGATCTTTTTATTCATCATATATCTCTCTTGTTAGGTCCGTGGATAATTTTATGTTGTTGTCCTATCACTCTGAAAGGTGCTCCAAAGTCTTCATTCATTCTGATCACATCAAAAAATCTATCCGCAGGAAATTCTTCCTCCGGCTCGTAACATGGAGTAAGGATCCAAGGGATATCAGATCTTTGTTCACTCATGCCTAAAATTTCAGACAGAGTATCAAACGTAGATTCAAAATCTTTTTTATCAGCGATAACAGCTTTAATTTGTGCTTTTCCTGAATATTGATCACATAGAGATTTTAAAACCTTCTTACTAGTAACGACACCCGTTGAAGGTGTCTTATAGTCAAAGCTTACGTAGTCTACAATATCAAAAAGTTCATTTACTATTCTTGTCCCAGCAGCCTCAACGTTTACATAGAAGCCACTTTTTTTGAGAACTTTTGCAAGCTCAATTGCACCAGGTGCATTTTTAGGATGAAGAGGGTCTCCCCCAGTAATTGAAACTCTTTGAATTCTATGAATCCCAGTCCCAGATAGATCTTCAATCTTTGCCAATACTTCGTGAAGTGTCATGGTTGCATCAGTAAACTCCCACGTCTCTTTCGAATCGCAGTTAGCACAACCAACGACGCAGCCTTGAAAGCGTACAAAGACTTGTGGAGTTCCAATATGGACTCCCTCACCTTCAGTAGAGCGGAATATAGAGTGTATACGTAAATTCATTGCCTTCGCTTATAGCATAAGTGAAACGGTAATTAAAATTGAAAAGCGATGATTATTGCTCTGCATGCAAATTTTACAAACTGTACACCTTTAGTCATAATTGGTGGTAAGTAATGAATATTACTAATTTGGAGATTTCGATGAATCATGTTTTAAGAGCTGGATTATTTTTGTTATTAGTTGGTTGTGGAGCTGCTGAGAACTCTCGTGAAGATAATAGCAAACCTAGAATTGAAACTGTAAAGCCTGATGATGGAGAAAAAGTTGTCTTCACCCCGCTTGAGAGATCAATGATTAGAAGAACTAAAGGTGTGAGTCGTATACTTTATACACAAGTCCAAGAATCGCTTAAATTAAATAATCTTCCCGTTGCATATCAGTCAACTCCGACACCCGAAGAGGAGTCTGCAACAGCCGTTGAATCGATACCACTTGAGCGACGTAAAATAGACTGCGGAATCTCTATAGATAATAAACTAACAGTAGCTGAAAGAGTTAAAGACTGTAAGACTAAAATTGGACAGTCTTCTTCTACCCTTTGGTCAGCTCTAGTAAACGGTATTTCAGGTGAAGGAAATTGGTTTTTAGTGACTTACATTGAAGGTAAAAAAGTTTGGCAAGACTCGTCAACAGGTCTTTTATGGAGCGATGTAGTAGGAACAGATACCTTTGCTATGGCACTTGGTAGAGATCCTGCTGATCTGGAAAAAGAAATAATAAGTCTATGCTCAAGCCTAAACGATAATATAAATCCTGCTCTAGGTAAGCTTCCCTTATCTCGAGTTAAATGGAGACTTCCAAACAGAGAAGAATATTTACAAGCTGATATCAATGGAGCGAGAAGTGTTTTAACTGACAGTGGATCAAATCTTTGGACTGCATCTTTCGATAAGCAGTTTGGTGGAGAATACAAAGCTTGGTCAATTGATCATAAAGACGGAATTTTAGCTTCAACACTAATAGACGAAAGGTTAGACGTTCGTTGTATTGGTGTAGTTACGGAGTAGTAATGAATAATGATAAGCTCAGGGAAGAAGCTATAAAAAGGTCTCTAGAACAGTTAAGCTCTATCGAGAACCAAATTAATAACCCCATGTATGACCTTAAGAAAGAGCAGACGTTTAGCGTTAAAATAGACGTTGATGAGTCTGTTGAACACGGTCTCTTTAAACCCAATCCTAAAATTGAAGGGGCTTGGCTCACAAGCTCACAAACCTTTAGAGCAATGAAAAAAGATATTTTTGCCATGGATGAGAAACTTCTCGAATTATCAGTTCCCTATAATTGTCACTCTTGTAAAACTGATGTCGATCGCCAATTTTGGCATTTCTGTCCCTATTGTGGCTCTCAATTCTTAAGCTAAATTAGTTTGACGCTCCACTTAGTGAGTCCTATCATAAACATATGTTATTAACGCAAAAGTATCATAGCGCAAAAGATATCGACCCCGAGTTCATTCCAAGTTTGGAAGAGCTACTCAGTGAGTGCGTGCCCTCATTTAATTGGCTGAAAAACTTCGAAGAAAGTGCTCCTGAAAATACGCATTTTGCCTATTACCTTTTTTTTGGAACTCATCATAACTCTCCAGTGGGTTTTGCACAGGTTGCACTTGAGAGTGAAAAGAAAGGTTCAAATATTCTTTCAAAGTTCTTTAAATCAAAATCTCAATCTCTTTCAATAAAGAAAGCATATTGGAAAATGCCCGGAAGTCTCAATGAGGGAATCGTTTTTCAACCCATGTATATTAAAGATGCTACTAGTAAAACAAAAGGAATCTTTAAAGAGTATCTAGAAAGAAAAGATATTGAGACTCAATCGATGTGTTTCTCGAAAGCACTCCATGAACTTGAAGATCTCAAAAATGAATCCAAAGCCTCACTGATTGAAAAAGTGATCCCAGGCACACTTATAAAGACGGCCAACTCGTATGAGAACTACCTGTCAACTCTTGAGGATGGTCTGCAAACTCAAATAAAAAAAATGTGGCGCTCTTTTTATAAAGATGAAATGAAGCTTGGAGAATATGCAAGTCTCAAAGAGGTCTTCTCTTATAGAAAAGGTTCAAATGATATTTACAAGAAACTCAAATCTGATTGGATTTTTAAACAATACAAAAGTGAGCAGTGTCTTCACTTAACGGTTGAAAAAAATAATTCTGTACTCGCTATCATCTTCTTCATTAAAGGCCATAGTGGTCACTACTTTTTTGATATATTTTGTATAGATAAATCAGTAGATGAACTTATGCTGTGTCAATTAACGATTATGAAGTTCTATGAGCTCGAAGACTCCTCTAGGCTGCATCTAATGAACAGAAGTGACTCTATTTCACTTTATCAAAGTTTAGGTTTTTCTCTTCATTCTCAAATTCATATGAATGTTCATTCCAGATGAAATTAAGCTTTCCATCCATTTTAGAGATCGTGACATCCTTCTATGCTAAGGCCACTACTGATATTCTTATTGGCTACCACTTTAGATTTATAGAAGACTTCGATGATCATCTTCCAAGGATTGCCTCTTTTTGGCAATTACAACTCACAGGTTCTATCGACAACAGAGAACAACTTCCTTTTAATATTATAGAACTTCATGAAGTTCTTAAACTAAATAAGGGTGAAGTTCATAGATGGGTAATTCTCTTTGAAAAGACTCTCGTTGAATTTATAGATTCAGGTGTCATAACAGATGTTCAAAAAAATGAGTGGATGGCTAAGGTTGAAACTTTTAAAACTAAGATTTTAACTCTTTGTTAAAAGGCTTTTTTTCCATGTAGATGAGATAGAACAAATCTCTCTAAGATCGGCTCCCCTCTTACGTCTTCAAAAACCCAATTTCTATAATAAAAAGCTTTAAGTCTTTTTGCTGAAGCAAGTGCACTCTTTTGATTTTCATAATAAAGTGCTTTCATCTCAAGGTTTTTAATCACAACCATATACCCAGTTCTACAGCGGTGCACATATTCTTTACAGTCCACTAGAGCCTTATCGATTGACCCAACTTTTATTCGCATTGTTGGATCCGCCAATCTGGCCATAGCGAGCATCTTATCTCTAGAGATATTAGGAACTTCGCCGTCATTTGAGCAGCTGATAAATATGAATAATAAAGGGATTAAGATTTTCATAATTGATTATAACATCTTAGCTTTTTGAAACAACATCTTTAAGAGCAAGTTCAATCGTGGGATTTAGATAGTGAAATCTACTCTCTTTTAAGACTTTAGGCTCTACTCTAATACTATCAAGCATAAGGGCAGACATCTCTCCAAAAATTAGCTTTAATGCAAACTTTGGAACAGTTAAAACTGTTGGTTTTCTAAGCACATTACCTAACACTTCAGTAAATTCTTCATTTCTCACAGGAAATGGTGAAACTGCGTTTACTACACCGGTAACTGACTTATTATCTAGACAAAATTCGTATGCCTTAACCAGGTCATACCTATGAATCCAGCACATCCACTGCTGACCATCTCCCAGTTTACCACCAACACCCATGTTAAAAGCTTTGAGCATTTTTGAAACAGCTCCGCCTTTTCCAAGAACCATTCCAACACGCAAAATAACAGAACGTTCAATAATGTCTTTACCAAAATCTGTAACCGCTGCTTCCCAAGCGATACATAATTTTTTTAAAAATCCGTCGGTGTAAATTCCCACAGCAGAGGTGGAGATAAAATGTTTAACAGTTCCTTGAGAATTTTTTATAGAAGATATGATTGTTTTAGTGGCGTCAACTCGAGAGTTAAAAAGTACTTTCTTTTGCTCGTTTGACCATTTTTTATCACCGATATTTTCACCAACAAGATTGATGACAGCATCTATAGTTCCGTAAGGAATTAGATCAATAGGTTGATATACATCTTCCCATTTTATAAATGTTATATTATTGCCTAATTTTTTTTCAGCATTGACTGGATCACGAGTTAATACAAAAAGTTTATGCTTAACTTTAAGTTCTTCAACTAACATTCGCCCAACAAAACCGGTTCCACCTGAGATTAGAATATTCATAACAGTAGTATAGAAAATCCATTCATGTTTATCAACTCAAACGATTTCTTTTTGTTATCTTGACTCTTTTAGTCTTCACTTTCTTTTTGATCGGCTTAGCTGCCGCTTTTTCTTTGGACTTAATAATGTCTTGAGAAATAAAGTCTAAATCTAGATTTGACTGACTTTTAATAGCTTCATTAATGAAACCAATCATCTTGGAATCAAAGTGAGTTACTAGATTGTATACTAGTCCTTGCTTTCCAGCTCTTGCCGTTCTTCCCGAACGGTGAAGATAGAACTCTGCCGATCTTGGTAAAGAGTAATTGAAAACCCACTTGAGGTCTTTAATATCTATCCCTCGGGCCGCAACATCAGTTGCAACAAGGATTTGTGATTTCTTATCAACAAATGATTTATGTGCTGCAAGTCTATCTTTTTGAGTCATGTCTCCGTGGAGCATTCTAAATTTAAGTTCCGGCATCGATTTTGTTAAGAAAGCACTAATTTCTTCAGCATGATTTTTTTGGTTGGCAAAAATAATCCCTCGCCCCTTAGCTGTCTTTTGAATAAAAGCGAGAACCATTCCTAATTTCTCTTTTGGAGAAACATAGATGTTATAAGTTTCAATTTTTCCTTGAACCATATGACTTGAACTAAAAGTAATCTTATCTAATTCTTTTTTCTTAAAGTGAGTGAGAAGAAATGCTTCAACCGAATCTGAAAGTGTTGCTGAGAACATATGAATAGCTGTGTTCTCATACTTCACATTATGCAAAAGACCTTCGATGTCTTTTTTGAATCCCATATCAAAAAGTGTATCTGCTTCATCAAAAACTAAATATTTTAAATCCGTGAAATGAATCTCTTTCGTTTTTATTAATTTTAAAAGTTTGTTTGGAGTTGCAACTAATATTTCATATGACTGCTCTTTTAAAGAGTTAGTCATTTTATTTCTCTGACCACCAATTAGAGATCTCGTTCTCAGTTTTACATGATGAGAAAGATCTTTGAAAACTTGTTCAATTTGAACAACGAGCTCTTTAGTTGGAGCGACGATAACTGCAAATGGTCTAGATTTCTTTTTACTTAAACCCTCTTCATCTTCAATTTGTTTTATGAGTTCTGAAATTGGAAGCGCATATGCAAGAGTCTTCCCGGTACCTGTTTGGGCAACACAAAGAACTGATCTTCCTTCCATGATTTTTGGAATAACTTTATTTTGAACTTCGTTAGGAGTCTTAATTTCCGCTTCTTTGTAGTACGGATTAAAATCCTCGTCTATTCCTAGTTTTTCGAATGGATGTGTCATAACTCTTTTCCTTAAATACTCTTATATGATTGATGCGCCACTATATAGTAAAATCTCCTAAACTCAAGCACTTAATGTAAATAATAATAGCCTAAATTGCCTCGGCGAAGGCAATCTTTGGCATGTTGATTAACTCTAAGAATCCACTAAAATTGTAAGGGTAAATTTAATCTTTCATCAATATACAAAAGGAAATTGAAATGAAGAAACTATTAATGGGTCTAGTACTCACACTACCGATGGCTGCACAGGCAATTGATATTAATGTTGCAACTACAAATTGCCCTGTAGGTTTAGGTGGAGCAGGAACTTCAACAGAAAGTGCTGCCTGTACGCAAATAAGACAAGATATTGAAAAACAAGTTAACGGTGACGTTCCCGAAGTTTCAATTGATAAATACGCTGAAGGAATTAGTGACTCGACAGCTTTTGCAATGAAAGGTCAAGGATCTGATTATGCTGATGACTTTGATATCTTTACTATTAAAGGAAGTCTTGGGGCCGCTTTTAAAGGTGATATGGACGAACCAGAGCAAGCAGAAGGTATTGGTCTTGGAGCTGCTGTAACTGTCGGTGTGAATCTTAACCTACTTCCAATTGATAAGATTGGTGGTATTGAGTTAAAAAACTTTGATCTGTTCTTTTCAGCAATGAGCTATAATACGGATCAAGATTTAGAAGATCTAACTCTAGAAGGAGATACAAGCTCTCTAGGAATGCACGTTCGTTGGAGATTTATCGAAGGAGTAGATATCATTCCAGGAAATATGCTTAGATGGGGTGGAGTTCAAATTCATACAGGATACCAGAGAAACTCAATGAAAATCGACATGACTCAAAGTTTAAAAGATCAAAAGGTTGATGCTGGAGCAAATGGTAGTGCAACATTTGGTGATTCTTCAGTTAAATTTAATATCGATTCTCAGACAAGTTCAATTCCTTTCGAGATCTCAACTAGTATCAGGGCCTTATATGTATTTACTCTTTATACAGGATTTGGATTTGATTATAATGTTTCAGGAAATACAGATATTGACCTTGATGCATCTGGAACTGTTACAGGTGACTCTGGAACAGCTAGTGGGTACGAAGCTAGTATAAACGCAAATGAATCTGGTGACGGATCGATTTCAGCTACAAGCATGAGAGCATTTCTTGGACTTCAGTTCAATATTCCGGTAGTTAGAGTCTACGTTCATGCAAATAAAGGACTTGGAGACGATCAATTAGGTGTAAACACAGGTGTTAAAATAACGTGGTAAAATAATCGTGTAGCTAGCGAAAGCTAGCTACACATATTTTCAATAACTTACCCACCACATCTTTTGTAATTTTTACCTTCTAACTCCTCAATTTCTCAATAAATCCAACTGAATGATACACTGCACCTATGAAATTATCCCTTTTACTCCTATTTGCTTTTGCTTTTAGCACCGCCGCGGTTGCTTCTAAGCTATCGATTGAACTGGATGAGAATGATTTATCACAGATGCCTGCCAGTGATCTTGTTTATCAAGGAGCACAGATTGATGAGCTCGAGGCCTTTGAACTTAAGAAGTCTGGAGTAGATCTATCTCTACTCAACCCTATTCAAACCACGCTTTATACGAATTCTAAGCAATCAATTTCTAACGAGAGAATTCTAGATTACCCCGAAAAAGTAAAAGTTAATTTTAAAAGTTTTAAATCATCTCCGCGCGAAATATTTAGAGCACAAGTTATAGATCCAAAATCAGACAAGCAGTTTGTTATTACTGCAAGTTTAGATAATCACACCAACGTTCTTCGCTCTGGGCTCTTAAGACTCTTAGGTTATGATTTAGATTCCCCTCGATTTTATAAAGAAATGGAAATCAACTTTGATACTGAGAGTGAGAAAGAAAAATTCATTGAGCTTGTAGGAGAAGAAACTCTTACAAAAAGAGACAAATGGTTTTATAAAAACAATTCAAAAACTCAACTCACTCTTAAAGGGTTTACCCTAGAGCCAGCAGAGCTTAGAAATGTAAACATCCACCTTCCTGTAATGGTTAGGTCAAGACAAGTTGATCGCCGCTCGTTTAGAGGTCTTATTGCGCTTTACGCACTTACTGATTTCACTCAAAAAGTTAATGATATCCCTTGGAAAATTGGTCGCTCATTTAATAACTCTCTCATTCTCAATCATCCATATGCTGGTGAGTTTAAGAATACCACTTACGATGACATGAAGTGGATGCTAAGAAAGATAAATGCACTATCTAAAAATGAATTAGCACAAGCAATGAGTCACTCAAAATATCCAGAAGATATCAATGCACTTCTTTTAGAAAAATTATCTTCTAGAATTAAATATCTGGGTGCATACTTCAATCTTAAGTCTGAGTTAACAATTAATACTGAAGTCACTCTAGATAATGTATTAGCCGGAAGACTTATTCGCGGTGACTATGACGACTATGTAGTAGAGTTCTATGAAAAAGATCCTGATAATCCTTATCGTTTTTCAGAAATTTTTAGACTCTTTAAAACACAAATTATTTTCTCATCTTTAAGTGGAATTCTCGATACTGCAATTCAAAGATTTGTGCCGGGTATCTACACAACCGATGCAGCAGAAAGTGTTCAACAACAAATACAAGAATATAGACAGGATAATCCCGGAAATAACGGAGTCTTACCTTTGAGTGCATACTCATCTCCACTGGCCTCAGGTAGAGTTTTTGCAAATAGAAACGTAGTTTTTGGTCAATATCTTGGAAACACAGCTCCTATCCAGCTAGTAGACTCCATTGGTGCAGAAGCAAGTCTAGGAGTCTATACAAGTATCGCAGGAATAACAGACAATATAATGCCAGGACTTACGGCAAATGTGAGCCTTGGTAGAAGTTATGTGCATGTTAGAGCAATGCCAGATTTACGAACCGCTTCGCGACAAAATATAAAAAGACTGTTTGTACCGGGACTGATGAAAAAGCTTGGTCGAGTAATTAGTGATGAGTTTGATTGTTCAGTTCCAAATAAGGCTTACGTCGAAAAGTCTGAATTAAATGATGAAACTATTTATTATATTAAATATGATAAGAAATTGAGTGATGGAAAGGAACAAGCCTTAAAGTTAAGAGCCGAGCTCATTGATCAAGGCATATCACCAGCTATCATTCTCATTCTAGTTATAGACCGCGAAGAATTATGTACGACTGAAATTGCTACGACTAGAAGTGAATCTCTTAAAAAGTTCCTTAAGGAATTTGCAAAGAATGAAACTTTTATTATCAACGATACACTTCGCCTCACAGGTAGCTTAAATGCCCCTATTCCTGTTGCTGTTGTCCCTGGCATGACTGTAAGTATCGGAACTGATCACAGTGTGACCAAGCTCAAATCAGTAATGTTAAAAAGAACAGACTATGGAATAGAGATAACAATTGCCAGACAAAAAGACAGACGCCATGGCCATAAAGAAGGCTTAAATTATTTTATAGAAATTCTAAGCCACGCTAATACATTCACTAGAGGAAACCTAATCTCTAATGTTTATAAGATTGATCTCGATGATTTAACGACTGAAAAAGAAGAGATTGCATTAAAAGCGCTGAGAGAATTTCTTGTAAGTAATAATCATGAAACACTTAAAGATAACTATGCTCCTACAGAACTTGACCACGACATCTGGGCAAGATTAAGGGTGTGGAAACTATTGTGGTTTAGATCTGAAAAAATGAAAATGGATCACACGGTTGATATCATTGTTCCAAACAAAGAGGGTCAAGAGTTTTCATTAGACCAAAGAACAAGAAAACTATTCTCTACTTTTGTTATTAAAAGAAGTGGATCTGACTTTCAGACATTTGTTGATAGAACAATCCAATCTTTTTGGGGATTTATAAGTATTGGCTCAAGTAATGGAGATCCTGGTCAAAGCTTTATGGGGAATGGAAAAAAAGTATCAGTTACTACCGAAAGTGAATTAACAAAGACATTTCCACTAAGTCCTATATCGAGAATTGAATATGTATGGACAGGCTGGAGAAAGAAAACAAAAAGACTTGAAAAATATTTTACGGCCATTGAAGATATCTATAAGCCATTTTTGTCAGGGGATCTGATCGATAGAAGTCTCTTTAATGGATCTGATAAACTACTTTCTTACGATATTAAGAATACACTCATTATCTATCCGACAGCGTTTGATAAAATTGAAAAAAGTCTACTAGAGACATCTGAGACTGTTGCAATCAATACTCTTTTTCGTATGTATGGAGAAGAGAACTGGAAAAACTTCTGTCAAAGAGCGATTGAGTTTTTTGGAGAAAATGGGCCACAAACATACTCTGGAGAGGATAAATATTATAGTTGTGTGCCAGCATCAGTTAAGGATGTATTGAAACTTAGAGGAAATTTTCCTACTGATAGAATCAAGAAAACAAAAGCTATTAATCTTTTATATTTAAACCTTTTTAAAAACTTTGAGCCATCATCGATTTTAGTTTGGCTTGGAAAGAAACATTTCTTCTCTTCTTCTCGAATTACAGGTTTTAGAACCAATCATAGTAAAGGATTTATTGAGTACATCTCCGATACCGTTGGTGAGTACAATACAACAGAGGGTACAGGAATTTTTGATAGAATCGGTGCACATCTAGGCATCTCCCCTTTCGAGCTCAGAGCAATGAGCTATACTCCGGGGTTATGATGAGATATTTAATATTAATTCTACTATTTTCGACTCAAATACTTGCAGCAGACTTTCTGGTTTATAATCTTCCAGCATCAACCAGCTTAAAGTCTTCTCCTGTTTTTACTTTTACTGAACTTGCTATGATGAAAAGTCATGGACTTGAACTCAATGTTTCCAAGGTTGAATATAGTAATGAAAAAGAACTGAGAGAGCTTCTCAAAGTAAATTGTCCAAAATGTATAATTGAGTCAAACAGTGCGGGGTCACTTAAGTCAGATCCCTATAAGTCATATCAATGGGCACTAGAAAATAAAGGTCAACAATTTGAGCGCTGGACTAGTGATATTGATAGCTACTTTGTTCAAGGTGTTAAAGGTCAGGATATAAATCTAAATTCCATTGAAACAGATAAAAAAATAAAAGTTGCAATGATTGACTCTGGAATTGATATCAATCATCCAGATTTGAAAGATCAAATTTATACAGACGAAAAAGAATGTACAGCACTTTCAGATTACAATACTTGTCTAAATACTCAGACTGATAAGAATATCTGTTATGAGAAATATAAAGACTTTGATGCAAATGGAAATGGCTATGCTCTCGATTGTCATGGTTGGAGTATTACAGATAAATCTAATCCTCTTAATGACATAGAGGGTAACGGAAATATCAACGATTTAAATGGTCACGGAACCCATATTGCTGGAATCATCGCAGCGAAGGAAAATGACATTGGAATAAAAGGTGTTATACAAAATGTTGTACTAATACCAATACAAGTTTCAGTGGCTAGTAAAAATAAATCTAATGAAGTCGCAACAGATAAATTTGCTAAAGCTCTGCTATATGCCATTCAGTCAAAGGTAGATATAGTAAACATGTCACTTGGCTGGAGATTTGATCAAGACTCTCTTTTAATGAGAGAGATGATAAAGCTAGCTTTTAAAAATAATATTCTGATCGTTGCGGCTGCTGGAAATGATTCGCACTCATCAGCAACCTACCCGTGTTCGTATGAAGAAGTCATATGCGTTGGATCTCATGATGTAGATGGGAGTATTAGTTCTTTCTCAAACTTTGGACCACATATCGACCTACTTGCTCCTGGATCGAACATACTAAGTACATGGCCTACGAACAAAAGATCGAGATCATTTACACTGGATTCAAATTATGAATATCTAAGTGGAACAAGTCAGGCCACTCCCTATGTTTCAGGAGTACTGGCAAGATTACTCAATCAAGGTTTTAGTCCAAAAGATGCCAAAATTAAACTTTTAAAAGGTGCGAGAAGTAAGTCTCACAATCTTCAAGATCAAGTTCGATTTGGAAACCTCGACTACATTAATGCTCTCAAAGTAGAATCACAAGAGTTTGTCTACCCACTCAATAAGTCTTCTGCTCTTATCAACTGGGATAAATCAGTTAAAACCTTCACTCTAAAACTAAAGAACTATTCTACAAAGCAAGTAACTAAGCGCTTAAACATTGAGCCAATATTAAGTAAAACACAAAATAGTTTTAAACTAGTTAGCAAAAAGTTCCAATCTATTACTTTAGCTCAAGGTGAAACAAAAGAGATCAAAATAAAATTCACAAGTGATAATAATGTTGAAGGAAACTTTGTATTTAAAATGAAGTTAGATGAAACACAATTTTTCTTTCAAGCGAAAGCTCTATCCCTGATTAATCCAGAAAATGAAAGATCAGATATGGAGTTATTTGATCTTCAAGACAATAATCGTTTCGTAAAAGATGCACTTATCAAAGAGTTCTCAAACTATTCTAACGACACGAATAAAGACTATCTGGCGATTAAAGAGATAGACGGAAAGACTTATATTGCAAGGCTTAGTCAAACATCAAACTCATTTGTTGTTTCAAATAATTTTGCACTTCCCTTTAAAGAGTCTGTAATTATTAATCTTTCAAAGGTTGATCTCGATCTAGACGGAAGCGTCGACTATGTGATTACACTTGTGAATCTTGATGATCCTCAAAATAGAGTGACAAAGTTCTTGGCGCTTGATTCAAATTTCAATCCAAAGAGAGTAAGTATATCCCCTAAGAATACTTTTGATAACTCAGTCACAGTTCTTCCAGGTGGATTTATATGGCTTAAAGTAGCAAATAAAATGGTTCCAGCTTGGATTACTTTAGGTGAAAGACCTGAGAATGAAAGAGAAGCACTATCCCCTTGGATTGATCGTCCAGTGGAGCTTAAACTCAATAGACTCTATCTGCAATTAGAAGAAGGCTTAAAGACGGTTGAGTTTAAAGAAGATGAATTCCCTCTAAACTTTCTTTACCAAAATAAAAGTAGATCACAAGGGATCGCTCACTTAATTGTGGCGAAAGGTTATGGCTTTGATAAATCCTATGCTCTTTATTCATTTGACGAGAAATTAAACTTTATTCAAGATATAAATTTAAAGTCTCAATTTGACTTGGCAAGCAGTAGACCGCTTCCATTAGTAAATCCTGTGGGTGATCACGCTTTCTTTAATAGTCCAAGTATTAATGGTGCTCAAAACATTATAAGTTTTGACTTTGATGGCGTTAATTTAGTTGTAAATCAATTCAAGGTTCATTCAACAAGTACAAATCCAATACAATTCGTATTATCTGTCGAAGGTGAGACTGCTCTTTCTCAAACATCTAGTTTACTACTCTACCAAGGTATTGAGAGCGGCAAGACGGAGTCTAAAACTGATGCTAGAAGAATCAAGCATTCTCTGTTGCGTTCTGAACAAGCCCTTTTTCTATCCTCTGCCCTAACTCCGGGAATAGGATCTGAAGTTATTCAATCCACAATTGATAAACGTGACCTTTATAGACCTGCCCATTTTCAAATGCTCGGAACTAAAGGTTGTGCAGAAGTTGGATTCATATTTGAGAATTCTAAAGATAAAATAGTATTTTCATGTTCTGACCTTGGAAAAATAATTAAAATATCTCTATAGAAATTTTACACTGCATCTTGTCTATAGTCTTTATACATCGTACTAAAAGTTAACAAAACAACTTAACGAAGGATGAAGCAATGAAAAAGGCTCTTTTGAACCTTATGGTTCTTTTAGGAATACTAGGTGGACTAGTATCATGTAACACTACTGTTGGTGGTGGTTATTATACTCCAGCTTGGTATTACAACTGTTACCCAGTTTATGATTACTGGGGTTACTATATGTTCGACGAATGTTACTGGGAATACTACAACACTGACGGATCACTTCTTGAAAAAGATTTAGTTGCAGAAGTTTCTGACAAAGAAGCTGTTCTTTTAGAAAAACTAACAAACGTATATGCTGAGAAATTCTCTTTATCAACTGAAGCTGCTGCTAAAGTTGCTAAAAATGTTTCAGACTTCTCTGCTCTTACTGATAGATCTGAAGCTGACGTAGCGGACTTTGCTCAAAAATTATACGGAGTAAATCCAAGTGAAATCGTAAGCGCTGTAAGTTCTGCTCAAGTTGGTAACAACGAAGAAATGGATTCAGTAATTGATAAAGCATCACTTATACTTGGAACTGATTCTGCAAACATGAAAGCTATTGTTAAAGAGCTTCATGGTAAAGCATTAGAAGCTTCTGGAATTGAGCTTTAGTAAAATAGAAATCATATTTAAATAAAGTTTAAATCAGGGTCGACATTTGTCGGCCCTTTTTATTGGGGACAAAGTGTCCCTACCTAAATCTACAAACCTCTAAAATACCTTAAATTAATTTAAATAAGTCCAAAAAGTGTCACTTCGATACCGCTTGTGATCAAACAAACACAAAAATCGATGTTTTCGAGTAAGTATTTGTAAACCTATTTAAACGGCCAAATCAACTCAAATTTTATACAACTAACTTACACGTAAAACGAACATTAGGTTCATCGAGACGATATCAAACACTTTAGAAACATTTAGGAGATTTCTATGAAAAAACTTTTAATCCAACTTTTAGTATTACTTGGACTGTTAACAGGACTTGTAGGTTGTAACTCATCAAGTGGTGGTGGAACTGTTTACACTCCAGACTGGTATTACAACTGTTACCCGCAATATGATTACTGGGGATATTACCTTTATGACGATTGTTACTGGGAATTCTACAATACTGACGGAACTATTGCAGAAAGAGATATGGTTTCTAACGTAGCTGATAAAGAAGCACTTCTTCTTGAGAAATTAACAAGCGTTTATGCTGATAAATTTTCTTTATCAACAGAAGCTGCCGCTAAAGTTGCTAAAAACGTGGCTGACTTCTCTGCTCTTACAGACAGAAGTGACGCTGACGTAGCTGACTTTGCACAAAAACTATATGGAGTTAACCCAAGTGAGATCATAAGTGCTGTAAGTGCTGCTCAGGTTGGTAATAACGCCGAATTAGACTCTGTAATCGATAAAGCATCAATTAGTCTTGGTACAAACTCAGACAATATGAAAGCGATCGTTAAAGAACTACACGGTAAAGCATTAGAAGCATCAGGAATTGAATTATAATTGACAATTTAATCTAGATTGCCTTTGGGTCCAAGTTAATACTTGGGCCCTTTTTTTTTGGTCTAATTTCAAGTATATTTTAACTATGAAGTTTACTAATCCCACAGTAGTGGCAAAAATACTTAATCGCTATAAGCGCTTCCTCTCAGACATAGAATTAGATTCTGGAGAAATGGTTCACGCTCACGTTCCAAACACCGGCAGCATGAAAACTTGTTGGGGTGAGAATTGGAAAGTACTTGTATCAAAAAATGACGATCCAAAAAGAAAAATGAAGTACACACTGGAACTCACTCATAATGGTGAAGCATGGATTTGTGTTAACACTGGTCTTACAAATAAAATAGTAAAAGAAGCACTAGAGCAGGGTCTTATACCAGAGCTTGCTACATATAAAGAAATTAAACCTGAAAAAAAAGTTTTTGAATCAAGAATAGATTTCTTCCTTTCTCAATCTGATGACTACCCCGATGCATATGTTGAAGTTAAGAATGTTACTTTAAAAGGTGAAGGCAATATTGTTCTTTTTCCGGACTCTGTAACGACCAGAGGTCAAAAGCATCTTAGAGAGCTTATTCTTTTAAAAGAACAAGGCTATAGAGCTTGTATGCTCTATATCGTAAATAGAGAGGACGGTGAAGTTTTTATGCCTGCATCAGAAATAGATCCAGAGTATGCTCGCCTACTTGTTGAAGCACAAAAAGCTGGTGTTGAAATTCTCGTTTATAAAACGAATATTTCAACTGATGAGATCACTCTTGGTAAAAAGTTGGAGTACAAACTATGAGTCTAATAGACTTTATTGAATCTAATTCTAAATTGAGTGATGCCTCTGAAATAATCTTTTACGGTGGAAGCTTTAACCCCTGGCACGATGGCCATGCGAGTTGTCTTAGACTTTCACCAAAAGATATTCCTGTCATTGTAATTCCTGATCACAACCCCTTTAAAAATTTAGTAGATCACAATAGTAAAGCCTCCACTTTGAAAGAACTTCGGATTCAGCTCAATTCATTTGAAAGGAAGCCATATCTTTTTGAGGACTTCGCCGTGGCAAATACTAAAAACCCCACTAATGTCTGGTTTGCGGAACTCTCAAACAATTTTCCAAATAAGAGACTCTCTATGCTTATGGGTTTTGATACTTTTATTACAATCGATAGATGGATCAATGCTGAGATACTTCTAGAACAGGTAACGTGTTTATATGTTGTAGATAGATTAAATGATGACAGCTTGAAACAGGATCAAATTAAACGCTTAAGTAGCTTTAAAAATCTTGAGATTATATTTCTAGGTGAACATCCTCATGAAGAAGTTTCATCAACTCAAATTCGTGAGAAGCTAAATTCGCTGAAAAAATGAAATATTTCTGGCCCATGAAAACTTTCTAATACTTGCCTCGACTTCAACTCTATCCATTTCTTTCGCGAGCTCTATTTCAATATCGATGAAGCTATTGTCGTAATGCAAAATAAGTTTGTGGAACTCAATCCCTAAAGCCTGAAGTTTTTTTTCAATATCAGTTCTAAGTGGCAGGTAACATTTAGTATCATGAGTAAAGTTAACTCCATTTTTACGATCATCTTTAATATCGATATGAACAATGACATCTTTAACTTCTTCGAAATTCGAAATCATTCTATTTGATACCGTCGTTGCAATCTCATGGCCCTCAGAGACTGAAATATCTGGTCTAACCTGTATATTTACATCAAGAACAGCGACAGGTCCCATTTTTCTAGACCTCAAATTATGAAGGTCTTGAACTCCATCAATAGTTTGAATAAATTTCTTCATCTCTCCTATTCTTTCAAAATCGACAGATGTATCTACAAGCTCTTTAATGCTGTCCCATAAAAAGTCCCAACCAACTTTTGAAATCATAAATCCAACTAGGATTGCGACCACAGAATCCATAAAAGAAAATCCAAGCCAAGTCAGAAACAATCCAACTAATACTGCGATAGAACTAAGAGCATCACTTCTTGAATGCCAAGCATTAGCAACAATGAGATTAGAATTAACTTTTTTTCCAGTTTTTAAAGTGAATCTAAAAAGCCATTCATTAGCTACAACTGATATTAGAGCAACAACTAGCGACAACATATTAGGTGCCCCAGCATGTTCACCGATAAGAAGTGAGACTACGTTTTCATAACAAATAATGATTCCAACTGAGATGAGAACACAACCAAGTGCTGTAGTACCGAGTGTTTCAAAACGTTCATGTCCATACGGGTGTTCAGCGTCGGGCTCTTCTCTGGAGAATTTTGATATGATAAGAACAAAGAAGTCAGTAGCTATATCTGATAGAGAATGAATACCATCAACAAATAATGCATTAGATTGAAATGCCGCTCCCCCAACCATTTTGATAATACTTAAGAAAGTATTTACACCTATACTTATAAAGGTCACTTTTTTAATTTCTTGTTTGTGATTAAGGGCATTCATGGGAATATTTTAGCATAAAAAAAGGCCCAAAGTATAACTTTGGGCCCTATTTGTATTATTCTAGTTACTTGATTTAAGCTCTAGTAGTCTTTTTGTGTAGAAGCTTTGGAGTTCATTCTCTTTACCTGAAGCTACTTCTTGTATGAACTCTAGTGATATACTAAACAATTTAATTTCATCTTCAGAAGCATCTGCGTAAGGAGTTTGGCTTATCGTCTCCTTAAGAGCGGCTATTTCTACCATTCGCTTACCTTCATCTTCTTTAGACTTATCAAATACTACCTTAAGAAGTGGTCCATCTTCGTTACCAAAGTTACTTGTAAACACCTCTAGTGGAAGATCAGTACCAACATAGTTGATCAAAGCCATTTGGATGTTTGCTGGTAGAGCAAAAAACTTTTTTTCACCAACATCTGTCATAGTCTCTGGAGCAGCTGGGTTTAATCTGTGCTCAACAACTTTCAGTAGAAGTTTTTCTTCAACACCTCTTACAAAATCGATATTTTCCTGAATCTCATTGATTTTAGTTATAAGTTCAGCACCGATTTGGTTTTCTTTAGTTACAACAATTAAGTTCTCAGGTCCTAAGAATGAAAGGGCTTGAATTCTTGTAAGATCTAAGTTTGCCATTCTATCGTATTTTCTAACTGATACATAATCTACTAATCCAGTAACAGTTTGTCTCATCTCAGTATCATAATCGTTATTAACTGTGTTTACCTGAGCTAGAATTGCTTTGTTAATGTTTGCCACTCCACTTGTTGGAAGATTAAGCGCTAACTTTAATCCATAGAAAGAGTCACTCATCTGGTCAGCTTGTTCTTCATTACTTAAGCTGTATGGTAAGTAAAAAGATTCACCTTTCTCAGTTTTAAATGCATTTGGCTTATCTAGAGCTTCACCTAGAGTAATATGTCTAATTATATTCTGAACTTTAGCAGCAATTAACGGGTGATCCACAAGTGCCATATGATCTTCATCATTGTTTTCTCTTGAAGAAGTTCTGTTGTATAAAGATCTCATTGCTAATACTTTATCAGCCCAAATACCTCTAACTGTTCTGTCATGGCTATAAGTATTTACACTGTCATTTCCTCTAAAAGAATTTAAGAACTTACCTGTCTCACCAACAGCTACTAGTTTATTTTCTTGAGCATCTAGTAGTGCTTTTACTTCTGGATCAAAACAGCTTGTAATAATTTCTTTTTTCGTTCTTGAGCTGTCAAATAACATTTTTAATTTAAGAAGTGTTACTACTTTTGTTGGATCAGACTGAAGTGCAATAGCACAAGTATGATCAGGAGTCTTAATAATTTCAATAAATGCGTCAGCTACATCTAAGACAGCTTGTCTTCTAGAAGCAACCCATCCGCAGTATGTTTCGCCGATTTCAGTTACATCTTCAGCTGTACAACCATTTTTCATTCTTTCTGCACCGAAGTACTCAATGAATGATTCATAGTCTTCTATTACATCTCTCATTTTACCAAACTCTTGAAATCTAGATACGATATAAGTCCCCATACCATTTGTATTAAAGTCTTCTCTTCCATCTCTAAAGTTTCTATATTTATAAAAGCTCTTGTATCTTTCTATTAAGTATTTAGTTACTTCAGCTTCATCAGTCCCTTCATCAAATCTATTACATGTAGTTGATGTTCCTGCGTTCTCATCCGTACAAAATGTATATGAAACAGCTTTTGCTTCTCCACTTTTAAGAAGGTTTAAAATATTTGCCTTAACTGAGTCTGAAGTTGTCTCAAGCGATGCAACTTTTTGAAGTCCAGCTACTGCCGTACTTATTGTAAGTTCCTCAGTGCTAGATATTTCAATTCCATAGAGACCTGTTGAAACAAGTTCTTTAAAGTAAGAGATAATACTTTTCTCAACATATTCACCAACAAGGCTTACGTTATCGTGAAGAGCAACTCTTTGATCAACTTTTACATTTGCCCCTGAGTCAAGATTAAGTTTCCCACTGTAAGCATACTGAAGAGCTGCAACATCGTACTTACCAAATGATGCAAGTTCGTTATAGTCACTAGCTGCATAGTCCATTACTGATGAGTATGCTGGTGCTTTATGAGTTTTAACTTCATCACTACCAATATGTCCTACAGATAAGATTTCAGTAGTCTCTTCATCAGAGTAAAAGTTTGCTTTATCAGTTGATCCTGCAAAGTTATGTCTTAAGCCTAAACTGTGACCCATTTCGTGAACTAGAGTTGACGTATATCTATGAACAACACTGATTCTTTTAATTTGCTCTTGTTGATCTTTATTAAGTTCTTTCCATCTTTTTAGAATTCCTTTTTTATTAAGAATATCTTTAATCGCTAAAAATTTCGGATAAATAACTTTTACTGTTCCTGCGATTGGAAAAAATTCTGGAGCAGCACCTGAGTAATGACCTTTCTTGAAATGTTCTTTATCAAGCTCCATTACTCTTTTGTTTAAATCATTTTTAGCTTCGAGTGTTCCTGACATTAATTGGTCAAAGTAAAAGCTTCTATCAATTGAGCTGAGATTCGTGACGTGATTATTTGCTCCACGTAAGTCTACAGACTCATTTGAAAGACTTTGTGTAATTGGGTAAAGAATTGCTGAAGGTGAAATCGTAGCAGTAGAAGCTGTTTGATTCACACCACTTGCAGCTACGTTACTATCAACAAGACTTGTTGGTAATCCTGAATTATATAGTGCACTTGCGTCTATTGTAAGTTTTAAAGTATCTAGGTTTTGAGCAGCTAAATACTGCTCTTCCATAATGTCTACAGCTTGCTCGTAAGTCCATCTTGTACCTGAAGCTAAAACCCCCCCATACATATTAATATGTGATTGAACAATTTCTCCTGTTTCTGGGTTTTTAACAGATGGAGCATATCCTAAAAGACCGTTTGCTAGTGGATCGTCGATTAAAACGATTGAGCTATATCTTAAATCTCCAGGAGATTTTTCGTTTTCCTTAGTCTGAGTAACAAATTTAAGTCTAAATTTTGCACCTGATTTAGCTAGATTTTTATTCATAACTTTAAGTGAATTCATAGTAGCTTCAAGAATATGTGCATTCTTTGGGTTGCTATAACTTGCTGAAAGATAATAAGTTAACTCAGTCTTATTAGGGTTCCATCTGTTTGCAAAGTAAGTTCTTTCTGGACGAGAAGAATCAAAACTTCCATCAAGCTTACTTGACTCACTTTTAAAGTATCCAAAGATACTATGATCTTCTTTAGGATAATTTAAAGGCTCATAGTTTGGTGAAGCTAACTTATCAAGCGCTACAAGTGAATAGAAGAAACGAACTTTAAAACTACTTTGACCTAATTCATCGTTTAAGTAGTTGTCTCTTATACAGTTCCAAGAGTCTTTTACTTTGTATGTTTTTTCAATTTCAATATTATAAACTTCATCAGAAATAACTTCAGTTTTAACAACTCTCTTCGCTTCTTGAGTTACACAACCAGAACCATCAATATTATAAAGATCAAGCTCATTTAGCTCTCTTACCTCCAGGTCATCTGCATTTTCCTCAAATTCAGTTTTTTCGTACCACTGAAGATCAGTTACTTCTTCTTCCGCATTTGAACAATCCCCATTGGCATCTTCTTTACAACCGAATTTTTTATATTCACCAGGAATCAGTAGTACTGGATTGTGATTAAGGTCATTTTCCGAGAATCTCTCATCTTTTTCCATCTCAACAACTTCTATACCTTTTTCAGCCCACTTAAGTTTTACTAGCTTAGTTCCACCTTGATAGAATGGGTTAGCAGCTTTAACCTTTCTAGGAGTTCCCATTGTCATTGGAACATAAAGATATTTCTTCGTTGAGAAGCCATTTTCATTAGCTGTGAAGAATGAAGATCTAGCCTTAACCTCCGGCTTGTATACTTCTTCATACTTAGCCTCTTTAGCACAACCTGCCAAAACAAGTAACGACATAAATAATGGTGAAAAATTCTTTTTCATTCTCTTCTCCTGAGTAAACTTAAAAATTGAGGTTAAAACCTGCGTAAAATTGCGTTGTATCTGCATCAAATATTTTTATATTTTCATCTTGTCCTCTTTCGAGTGCTCTAACTTGTCCACCAGTCTCTATCCCGAGACTTGCAGAGTAAGTTCTATTGAATGAGTATGTAATATCTTGAGCTGTAAGATAGGCAGGATTGTTATTTGTTCCAGTATATTCTGTCGAAAGAACGTAAACTAAAGTGGAAGAAAGTGAAATACTGTCGTTCACTGCGAATGATCCAACTAAAATATTTAGCATACTGTATTCAGTTAGATTTCCACCATTTATATCAGTTCTAAATTCGTGAAAGTTTTTTCTTACCCTAGGGATATAGATAAGTGTAAGTCCTGGGATATATGCTGCCATATCAAAGATTGCAGTAGGACTAACCTCTAGAGCTGTGGTAAGTCTATCCCTTTTAGTAGATCTTTCACTAACAGGAATAATTCCAATAAAACCTAAATTAACTGTCATATTTTTATTTTTATAAATACCTGCTCTGGTATATGTAAGTCGTGAATCAAGAAATGATTCTTCATAATTGTTTTCAAGATCTTTAAACATCGTATTGTTAAGAAAAATAGAATCAACTGGAGAAAATCTATAACCAACACCAAGATTTAATTGAGACCCTACATACTTTGATTCATCACTTGTTTCTTTGAAATCTGACCTTCCCATTGCACCAATACGAGAGTTGAAGTTATCAAAGATTGATTTTGCTTTATTAGAGTCGATTGATGTTTCTGAAGTAGATTCTGTAACTCCAAGTATATTGGCTTGTGAGTACGCAAGAGGACTAGCTAAAAAAGCTGCTAGAGATAATAGAATAAAGAACAAACCTTGCATACAACTCCCTAAAAGTTATAGTTTCGTTCAAAATTCCATTTCTGAATTACAGTATAAGTTGCAAAACAAGTGCCACCAGAATGAGATATAAGTCACCGTATTTATGTAGGCATTCTGACTAAATAATGTGGAGTGTAAAGACTTTTGGCACCATGCAGAGCAACATCTGGACCTATTTTGTCCCTTTTTGTGGCCTAAGATTTCATAAATCATTTATACTTATCTAAACCCTTAATAACTCAACAGACGTGGATAAATGAAAATAACTCAACATAACAAAACGGCCATAATAACTTCATGCTTTATTCTCTTTAACTTAATGTACCTCGCAAGTGCTCACTTAAACTTTGGAAACATTAGATTACTTCCAGTCTATCCATTTGAAGAGAATCTCCCCATCGCATCACTATTTGTATGGCCATACCTACTGATGCAATCATTTAGCTATGCCATGATAAAGAGAGTTGAAGACACTACCCTTTTAAAAAGGTGGATATTTTCAACAATAAGTTTTAGTGTTTTTTGTTTTGTGATATTTCAACTCTTTCCAGTTACGACTCATCCATTTAGTACAATTGCTATGATGGGAGGAAGCCCAAGCAATCAAATTCTTCATAACCTAAAGATTGTGAGTACTACTCTTAATTCATTTCCGGCTTTATTTGTTGGAATTAGTTTTCTGACAAGTTTCATAATGTTCAATAAAGATAAGCTTAAGGGAGTGCTAAGCTTTATTATAACTTTGGGATTTTGTTATGCGGGACTTAAGATTAAGTTCTTGTACTTTTCAGCTATAGTTGCAAGCTTAGTGCTTGCAACTTTAATACATCAAACAAGTAAGCTCATTACTAAGAATTGATATCGCTTACGACAACTTTAACCAAGCGAAGTATTTGATTTTTCATCATCGATTTATCAACACCTGTATTTTCACAGATAGCTTTCTCATGATTACACATCATAAGCGATCCATGGATTACTTGAGTCATAATACATCTTGTTGCCCAGAGGAGGTCATCCTCTTTAGCATTTGGACACTGTTCTTTTAAACAGTTCATAAAGACAGAGCCTCCGGGTGGCCCTATAATTTTGTCGTCTTTATGGCTTTGAAGAGGAATATCAGATTTATTTAAAAATAGTTTAAAGCTTGTTATCAAATCCTCTTTGTTAACTAGTAAGTGATCATAAAAATCCCCAACTAATTGCTCTATTTTCATATTTTTTTTGTATAGAGCACTTACCTCATTATTCATTTTCATCATGCAAGCCGAGATTGTTTCAATATGCAAAGCCTCTTTACTTCCGAAGTGGTAGTTAATTGCTGCAACGTTTACATCAGCATCCTTTGCAATCTCTCTAACTCCCACTCCATCTAAACCTTTTTCAGCAAAAAGTTTATGAGCAACTTTTAAAATTTTATCTTTTGTAGATATTTCCTCAGATGTCACACTGTCTCCCGATTAGACTTATCAACAAACTTATTTAACACAGGTACTTTTGCAATAAAAGCGTTGTAGTCTTCAAGTATAGCATAGGCACATGGAACCCACACAAGTGTCAGTATAGTTCCACTAGTCAGCCCCCATGCCATAGCAAGTGTCATTGGAACTAGCATAGAGTCACTTCCTCCAATTCCATAAGCAGTAGGTAAAAGACCTGATATTGTTGTTAAACTTGTTACAAGAACTGCTCTAAGTCTCATCCCAGAAGCTTTTACCAAGATGTCTTTTAATTCTAGTTTCCCTTCTTTTTTAAGTTCATCAATAAAGGAGATAAGAACAATTCCAGAGTTTACAATAATTCCAGCAAGTCCGATAACTCCAATCATTGCAAGGAATGAAATTGCTTTGTCATGGAAGAAAAAAGCAATTGAAAATCCAATAAGCCCTAGGGGAATAGTTGACATAATAATCATTGGACGAAGATAAGATTTAAATAAAAATACAAGTAAACCAAAAATTCCCATTAAAGCGAGTACTAGAGCTTGCCCTAAACTTTCCATAGACTCTTTTGTACTTTCAGACTCACCACCAAACACAAGAGCAACATCGTTATATTTTGGATGTAATTTATCGAATATTTTTTGCAATCTCGCATTGGCTTCAACCGATGTCATCTCTCCCTTAACTTTACCTGTAAGAGTTTTAGATTTTTTATAGTCAAATCTTTTGATCTCTACCGATCCATCAGTCACTTTTGTTTCAGCAAGAGTCTTAACCGGAACAAGGTTTCCTTGGGAGTCCATAACATTTATATTCTCAAGATTCTTAACTGATCTTCTAATGTCATCTGAGTAGCGAACATTTAGATCTACTTCTTTATCGTTTAGAATGACTTGTGAAACCATATTACCTGATAAAGCAGTTCTTATGGCATTACCAATAGAGTTTACACTTAGACCAAGCTGATCTGTTTTATCATAGTCGATAAGAACTTTAATTTCTTCTTCCCCTAAAATATCATTCGTTTCAAGGTCATATACTCCATTAATTGTAGACATCTCAGTTATAATTTCTTTGACCATTTTGTCTAAATTTTCATCATTATTAGATCTAAAAGTAGCATTAATAGGAGCACCAACAGGTGGACCATTTACAAGCTCTTCGAATTTAAGCTTCGTTGTAAGATCACTGGTAACCTTTTGCATCTTAGCCACAAAGTCTTTATAGAAAACATTGTATTTAGCGTAGTCTGATGCATAGACGATAATAAGCCCATGATTTTCACCAGTAGCCCCTTGTTGATCATTTGGTCCCATTGAAGAGATTCCAGATCTCGCAGTTACCCACTTCGTCCAGTCGCCAAGTTCTTTCTTTAACTCTATTGAAATTCTATCTAGCTCTTTAATCGTCTGATCAGCTGTCGAACCTCTAGGCATCTCTACTCGACCAATATAAACTTCAGTTTGCTCTGGAGGGAAAAGCATAAATTTATTTCCTACAATCATCAATGCAAGTGCACCAAAAATTGAAGCAAAGAAAAATGCAGAGACGATATAACGCCTTCTTACACATATATCCATAAAGCGTTCAAACTTATCAATAAATTTTTGAAACCAATCGACTTTTTTCTCTGCTTTCTCTTCACCTTTTTTCTTATCTCCTCCAACAAATCTTAATCTCATTGGAAGTAGAAAAAATCCTTCAGTTAAACTTACAACTAAAGAGATAGTAACAACAACGGGAATGAAACGAATGAACTGTCCCATGATCCCTTTTGTTACAAGCATTGGTAAGAAGGCTGCAATTGTCGTAAAAGCAGTCGCTGTGATTGGTAACCATAATTGTTCGGCAGATTTTTTTGCGGCTTCATATGAGTCGAGCCCCTCATCATCCTTTAACCTCGCAAAGTTTTCGGAAATAACAACAGCATTATCAACCATCATTCCAAGTGCTATTACTAGAGCTAAAATAGTAATGGCGTCCAAGTTCATACCAAATACTGGCATAAAGCCTATTGTGGCCATAACTGCAAGAGGGAGGGACAAAGAAGCCATTAAACCAACTTTTCCTGGTAAAAATAGAAAGAGAAAGACAACAACAAGTACCAATCCACTGATGGCATTAGACTGTAAAATATCCAATTTGTTTTTAACTTTTTCAGCTTCATTATTATAAATATTTATTTCAAAATCTTTACCATACTGTTTTTCAAATTTTTTGATAATCCTATTTACATCATCAACAAGTTGCAAAGTATCTGCACCAGCTTTTTTATTAACGACAAGAAAGGTAGCATCTCTTCCATTATAAGAAGCCCTAAACTTTGCGTCCTCTTCCCCATCTTCAACATCAGCAATATCTTTTAATAGTACTTTTTGACCATTAAAGTTTGATCTAACTGTTATATTATTTAAATCTTTAACAGTCTTAATTTTACCCTCGACTCTTATAAGAGATTTAATTCCATCTTTTTCAAGGTTACCACCAGGAATATCAACGTTTCTCATACGAATTTTAGTTGTTACTTCCTCAATACCAATATGTAAGGAATTCATCTTCTTTTCATTGAGTCGAATATTAAATTGGCGTTTTTGAAATCCTACTGGACGAACATTTAGAATTCTTTTATTATCTTCAAGTTCTTCCTTTAAGATATCCACCATAAGATCTCTTTTTCTATTAGTGTTATCACCAACAATTGCAAGTTCAATTGCGGGAAACTCCTCAGAGTTAACTTCCTTATAAGTAGGCTCTTCTCTAAGATCTGCTGGAAGGTCGTTAACACTATTAACGGCTTTTTCAAGATCTTTAAGAACTTCTTCTTCATCTTCATTATCCATATCTACTCTTACAAAAATAGATGAGAATCCTGATTTAGATGTACTTCTGACATCTTTTAAACCTGATACTTCGCGAATTTTATCTTCGATGGGTTTTGTAATAAGTGTTTCAACATCTTTCGCTGTTGCACCTTCATAGCGAGTTTCAATGGTGGCCATAGCAAAGTTTACAGCAGGGTAAGACTCAGAGTTTAGTTTTGAGGCTCCCATGATTCCAAACACTACAAGCATTATGGATAAAATTATTGTCAGCTTATAGTTGTCTAAAAAGAATTTAATTAGAGTATTCATTTATATCCTTAAAATTAAAGTTTGTTAAAGTTGCAAGGTGTATCAGAAAAAACCACAAAGTAATCTAGCAGAGTATTTAGCATCGCAAGCTGTGTATCCACGATTGCAATATCAGAGTCAAGTAGCGCATCTTGATCTTGAACCAGCTGAAAAGCAGGAATCCTGGCTTGATTAAACTTCTTCTCCATTTCTCTAAGTCTGACTTTTAGTGACCTAGAATTTGATCGTTGAGCTTGAATAATTTCTGTTAAGTACTCTACTGACTTAGAGATTTCTGTGTGAGTCGTAAGAAGACTATTGTCCATGGATCTAATATTGGCTTTTAATCTCTTTTCATTATATTTTTTTGTTACTTCTTTAGTATCTGAGAACTTTTTACCAAACGGAATCGTTAACAATAGCCCTGCAGAAAAACCGTCTTCTAGGTTATTTAGAGATTCATCATAACTTCCTTCGAATTGAGAAGAGTTAGGAGCTGTTTCTTCACTACCTACTCCAACTTTTTTAAATTCAGTCGATAGCTTTAAGTCAATATTGTCGTATGACGAGTCAATAACCTCAGTATTCGTTTGAACCGTTTTTAAAAGAGAGACGAGTTCATCATATTTTGTATATTCATAAGGAACGAGTTTTTTTGTTTTTATTAAAGTTGTACATGACAGTACATCCAGTATCGTTTTATCTACATTTACGTTTTCAATAACAAGTTCATTGGCGGCAATATCTGGAAGAAAATTACGAAGCTGTTTCAAAAGAGATTCTCTTTCGTATTTAACAAGTAAAATACTTCCTTTTCGACTAGATGTCTGAGACTCATACCTTGCTACTTCGGATACATCTGCAATAGAGTTTCTTTGCCTTTTTTTAGAATCTTTCAATTGTTTTATTGATAGTTGGTACTGTCTTTCAGCAATATCTAACTTCTGGTTATTTGCGATTAAAGCCCAATAAATTTTTCTTAAAGTGATCCTGAAAACTTTTTTATTTATTTCTGATTCTAGTTGGCTCTGCTTGGCAATTATATCTAAATTTTCTAGTTTTTTTCTCGTTACTCTACCGAAGGCATCTTTCCATAGGTCTAAATTTAATTTAAGAGAATAAGTAGTTGTGTGAAGGCTGTCGTAATTATTTCTTGCTGAGGACCTGTTATCTACAGTTGCTGAAAGATCAGCCTGTAAACCATATTTGAAATTCTTTTTTAATCCAGCTTGATATTGATGGATCGGAGAGAAAACGGGGATAAATGTAATCAGTCCCTTCTCATCAGTTTCGGAATAGTTATATCCAGCATAGCCTTCAACACCAAAAATATCTTTAGCTTTCATCTGTTCTGCTTTCGCTTGAAGAAGGTTTGCTTCGATTTTATCAAGCTCAGGAACAGCAGAGTTCTTAGAAAGATTGAGTATAGAGTCTTCTGTAAGTGTTAATACGGGGACAGCAAAGAGGCTTTGAGCGCCCATTAATAACAGGACTAAGGATAATGATTTCATTTTATCTCCAAACAATTATTTAAAACAGTTGTTTGAAAGATAGCATCAAATCAAAAAAAATTCAAACAAATGTTTGATTTATTTATTGGTATCACTAAATTCACATGACTTCATTATCTTCTCAACTAAGTAGCTAGAATTACAAGAATTTCCTTTTGTAGCGTTTGATCTCTTATTTTTGAAATATTGAACTCGTTGTGAAGTTAGCGGGTGCGTACTCATAAAAGATAGGTATTTAAATTCAGAATTATCTTCCGAAACCTTCTCCATGGCCGAAATATTACTTCTTAAATCGATTCCATTATTAATCATTAAATCTGCAGAATATTCATCTGATTGTCTCTCTGCATCTCGAGAGTGTTTCGAATTTGAAAGAGAACCAAAGTAGGTTAAAAATTTACTTGAAAAACCTATTCCAAAAAAATCAAGGACAACAGCTCTAAAAACAGCGGGTTTATAGTGCTTATAGTGGAGATGTCCAAGTTCATGCCCCAAAATAGCGAAAAATTCGTCATCATTTAGTTTTTCAATAAGCTCGTTAGTAAAAATAATTTTATCTTTAGGATAAGCGAATGCATTTTTAAACCCGACGTTTAGAAGATAAATTTCATACTTACTTCTCACTCCTAATTGGTTTAAAATATTCTTTGTTAACTGATTATCTATTTTGCAAACAGAATCTTTAAAGCTATCAGGAAGATCAGTTGAATCTATAGCAAAGTCAAAATACTTATCCGGAATCAGTTGAGCAATATCGCTACTTCTAGAAAAGAGTGAATAGAAAAGACCAATAAGTAGAACGGATCCTAAGCAACTTAGAAAAAATACTTTCTTTTTAGATCTTGAAAGATCTTCATATATTAAAGAAAAAGCAAAGTCTTCATTCGTAATTTTAAGAGTGTAACTTTTAAAATGAATTACAATCTCATCTTTAGAATAAAAAGTTGTATTTACTGAATCAATTGGGAAATCAATTTCTCCGGTGGAGATAACTCGATTGCTGAAACTAACTGAGACTTCCTCTTTTATATTAGTCGAACCTCTGAAAAGAAAAGCCATTAAAAGGCATCAAACATATCGAGTGAGAAACTATCAGAAAACATATCATCAAACGCACTGGCAGCTTTATTTTCTTTCTCATCGTTTCCCGATTGAGAAATTAGAATATCTGCGCCCTCTACGTTAATTGTATTTGCGTAAAGTTTAATATTATTCGCCAAAGCAAGTGGAAAACCCAACCCGAGAGTGAAAAGTAAAATAGCTGCATTAATAAGATGATACTTTACAGCACGAACAATAGTGATCGTTGTTGTGAATTTTATATTTTCAGAAGATAAACACTCTACTTTTTTACGAAATAAATTAACAAAAAGTGAGCTAACAAAAAACATATAGGTCAAAAATGCTACTATACCAATTAGAATCCCACCAGCAAGCAGAAGTGGACTTTTGTCTAAATAGAGTTGCTTAAAGTAGACTTGTCCCATAGTGAAAGTTGCAACAGCTGCAATAAACAAAAAAATAAGAATAAGAGAGTGCTTGAGAACAATATTCATATAATCAGAAAATGTCATCGTAAAGCGAAACTTTTCGCTTCCATATCTTAGGGAATTATACTTTATAATATCTGTTTTAAACACAAAGTAAGGAAAAGCGAAACCTAAAGTAACAAATGTTATCACTCCCCACTTTAGACAAGTAAGGTATTGCTTCTTTAATGAATCTAACTCTGTAGAGAACCTAATTCCGTTATAGAGAGTTCTATTAACTTGATATCTAAAAGAGCCAAGTTTAGCTTTATACACGAGAGTAAAGAAAATCAAAGAGCCAAATATCGTTGCAATTGTTATTAAGACAATATTACCAGGAAAAATATATGGAAAAGAATATTGTGCCCCTTTTGAAATAAGCAAAATAAAGAGAAGTAAGACATAGCCATAAATAAGCTCTTTCACCCTACCTAGATAATAAAATCTCTCACCAGCCAAACTAGTTCGGGCCCAAATCTCTTGTCTAATTGCCGTCATTCCCCAAGGGAGGTAGATTCCAAATGTAATAATAATAAAAAAACAGTAAAGAAATAGCTTCGGGTAAAACCCATCACCATCTTTAAATTTAACTTCCATTTAGTTCCTAATATAAATTTTGAATGACTTTGATGATATCTAAGCCTTGATCTTTCAAAGAGATTAGTGATCTGTTTTTAGGATTATTTTTTTCTATATTTCTAATTGATTCATGAGTCATGGCATTTTTCTTATAATGATCAATAAAAACAATTCTCGCCATGGCCTTGTCACCGTTAGACTTTTTAGAGTTTCCATCTTGCCAAGAATCAAATATCTTTAATTCATCGATAAATTCTTGTTGTTTTTCGTAGAAAGCTCTGTCGACATAATTTCTTTTTACTCGGTAAATAAAATCTTCCGTAAAAGAGCCGTGCATATCCAGAGCAACGAAAATGTCATCCTTTACGACTTTCATTTTATCTTTAAGGTCTGAATGAATTATTTTAACTTCATCATAGCTTTGAAGAAGACTTTTGTGCCAGCTTCTGTTGAGGTCTCTATTATTTGCATTGTAACGAGTGTGGGCTTCAGCTCCATCAGGGTTTACCATAGGATATAAGATTAGTTGATACTCATCTCTAAAGGTTTTGTTCGCAAGATACTCGTTAAAGAATCCTTCGATTATCCAGTTAGCAGTTCCCTCATCACCGTGGTGGCGACCAAACATAAGAATCGTTTTCTTTTTCAAAAGTTTTTTAGGACTAACTGAATATAGATCTCTGCCTTCAAGACTTTTCCCAACAATAGATAAGTTTAAACCCAGACTCTCCATTTCGCTTTTATGAGTGGTTAGATATTTTTGCATGCGAGCATAAGTATAGTACTCAAGGTATTTTTTATTATAGTCGCTATGTGGATCTGAAGATTTTAAATTGTTCTGTTTCGCTAGAAGTTGTACTTGATAAGTTTTATTATTATCTATTTGAATGTTATTAAGTGGTTTAAAAATCCCCTCACCTGAATCGATGAAAACTTCATGATCTGCTTTCAGTGACGAAAGTTCAGAACCTAGCAGAGTCTTTTCGTGAACACATTCCGCAGTTGCGGCCATAGAGCTTAATAAGCTTAAAACAAGTAAGATTTTTTTCATTCTATATTCATACCAAACACAGAGATTTTGGTCAAAGGAAGCCTGTAATATCAGACTATTTTACAATGAGCGATTAGAAAATAGAAGATCGATAATACTCTGGTCACTATAGCCTTCAGTACCGCTATAGAGCCCAAATACATCCCATGAGTCAGCATTCCATACAAATGCTCGAGTTACTGGATTAGAAATAAATTCGCTGTTTAAATAGTTATTTAAACTATTATAAAATTCTCTTCTAAATATTGCATTCTGACTTATCTCCCAAGGAGAAGTTTGAGCATTAAATGAACTGTAAAGACCTGCATATGGTGCCTTTCCTATTTCGAAAGCATTATTTCCTCTAGAGCGTCCATCGTTACTAAGATTTCCACCACCGAGTCCAATTTCGGTAAAATGAAGTGGTAAGTTTTCAGGAAGTTTTAAACTTTTGTTTTTTAATTCCCATAAGAATTTTTTTGTTCCAAACGAGAAGTGATCTTCAATCTTCTTTTCAACAGGGTGATAAAAAGAAAAACCTAAGAAATCGACTTCGTTGATAAGCTTTTGAAGTGTTCTTCTCTCAACACCTCTGTATCGATGCCCCCAGCCTCCAAGGGCGTTATAATTTATGCTGATTCCAAGTTTTACTTTTTTACCGAGACCTTTTCTATACTCTTTAAGTATTTGCCTATATGAGTTTGGATAGTTAAATACTGTTGCCCCCATCTCTCCTTGGAAAGAGAAATCAATTTCAATATCAAAAGGAGTAAGACTTTTTATTATTCTATATATGGGATCGAGAATTGATTCTTTATACGTCGTTTCTTGATAAGAAGCTCTAGGATCAAAGACTAAGTTATTTCTCCAAATTCCTCGTCCTCCACCATCATCAATATGGGGAGTAAAAGATAAGTTAACACCAGCTCTTGCGGCAATCGTTGCACATTTTTTAAGGTCGTTTTCAACTTCAGCAATTACCTCTCGATCAAACTTATCGCAAAAGTTTTTCTGGTAACAAAAATATTCTAACTTCGTTGCATCATGAGCTATAAATTTAATGGTAGGAACTATATTGATAGTCTTGGCACCGAGATCAATTGCCTTTTGCATTTGTATTTCACAGCTATTAAAGTCCCAAATATTAAATAATAAAATTGACGGAGAAACTTCAGCGAAGGCAAGCTTCGGCAATAGACTAAGTAGAAGAAGAGGTAAAAGCAATAATTTCATTAGTTTAGTTATATCAGTAAATCAGCATTGACTGAGTTATCAATGAAATCTTTACATAAAAAAAGGGAGACCAAAGCCTCCCTCTTTATTCATTAATTATATAAAATTAATTACTTAACGAATTCTTTAACCAAAGTTACTTTCTTTACTGGAGCCTCGATTACTTTTTCAATCTTAACTGGAGCATTAAGTCCGTGGTTGTGACCTGAATGATCATCCATTCCCTCATGACCCATTCCGCCTTTAACTGCAATATGAGGAGCGATAATTAAAGATACGATAGACGTAAGTTTAATAAGAATGTTCATTGAAGGACCAGATGTATCTTTAAATGGGTCACCAACAGTATCTCCAGTTATTGATGCCTTGTGAGCTTCAGAACCTTTGTATTCCATCTTTCCATTAATCATTACACCTTTTTCAAATGACTTCTTAGCATTATCCCAAGCACCACCGGCGTTGTTTTGGAAAATACCCATAAGAACACCTGAAACTGTTATACCAGCAAGTGTTCCACCAAGAACTTCAGGACCAAAAGAGAACCCTACAATGATTGGAGTTAAAAGTGCGATTGCTCCTGGAAGCATCATTTCACGAAGAGAAGCTTCAGTTGAGATAGCAACACATTTGTCGTACTCAGGTTTAGCTTTATATTCCATAATTCCTGGAATCTCTTTGAACTGACGTCTAACTTCTGTAACCATCTCCATTGCTGCTCGCCCTACGGCCGCAATACAAAGAGAAGAGAAGATAAAAGGAATCATCCCACCAACAAATAATCCCGCAAGTACATCTGCTTTATAAATATCGATTGAATCAATTCCTGCAAGACCAACAAATGCTGCAAATAAAGCAAGAGCTGTTAATGCAGCTGAAGCAATGGCAAAACCTTTACCAGTAGCTGCTGTTGTATTTCCTACTGCATCTAGAACATCTGTTCTTCCACGAACTTCATCAGGAAGACCACTCATCTCAGCAATACCACCAGCGTTATCAGCGATTGGACCGAAACCATCGATCGCAAGCTGCATAGCTGTTGTTGCCATCATACCACTTGCTGCAATTGCAACTCCGTAAAGACCAGCAAAATGATGAGACATATAAATCCCAGCTGCTAAAATTAAAATTGGAAGAACCGTTGACTCCATCCCTAAAGATAGACCACCGATAATATTTGTTGCATGACCTGTATCAGATTGTGCAACAATCGTATTTACTGGTTTTTTTCCCATCGCTGTATAGTACTCAGTAACGATACTCATAAGAGCACCAACTGCAGAACCAACAAGGATTGCATAAAAGACATCCATATTTGTGAATTCAACTCCACGAAGCTCTAACGCCTCTGGAAGCATCCAACGAACTAAAAAGAATGAAGCTACAATTGTAAGCAGAACAGAAACATAGTTTCCTCTGTTAAGTGCAGCTTGAACATCACCTTCATCATCTTTAATTTTTACAAAAGCAAAACCGATGATTGAAAAGATAATTCCAAGACCTGCAATTACCATAGGTAGAAGGATTGGAGAGATACCATCAAAATTATCAACAACAGCGATCTCACGACCTAGAACCATTGTTGCAAGGATAGTCGCTACATACGAACCAAAAAGATCGGCTCCCATACCTGCAACATCCCCAACGTTGTCACCAACATTGTCTGCGATTGTCGCCGGGTTTCTAATATCATCTTCAGGAATTCCTGCTTCAACTTTACCAACAAGGTCAGCACCAACGTCAGCAGCTTTGGTATAAATACCACCACCAACTCTTGCAAATAATGCAATCGATTCTGCACCAAGAGAAAATCCAGCAAGGACTTCAATTGCTTTTTCCATGGCCATTCCATTTACAGAACCACCAGTTTGAACAACGTACATATTATAAAAAACGATGAAAAGTGATCCGATACCTAAAACTGCAAGACCTGCAACTCCAAGACCCATAACCGTTCCACCTGTGAAAGAAACTTTAAGTGCGTGAGTTAAACTCGTTCTCGCTGCTTGAGTTGTTCTAACATTAGATTTCGTTGCGATTCTCATTCCTAAGAAACCAGCAAATGCTGAAAGAAATGCACCTAGAATAAAAGAAATAGCTATTACCCAGCTACTTGTTTCAACTAATGTTCCTGACCAACCTAAAAGGATTGCTCCAAAAAATGTAAAGTATCCCAATACTTTCCACTCTGCTTTTAAGAATGCCATTGCTCCAGTTGCGATGTGATTCGCAAGCTCGATCATGTTTTCATCACCTTGATCTTGTCCAACTACCCATGCTTGTTTTACGGCCATAACGATTAAGGCCAAAACACCAAGAGCTGGAACGAGATAGATTACATAAGATTCCATCAATACCGCCTGTTTGTTTGATTGTGTGTGTTATAAAATAACTTTATATTAAAAACTGTGTAATTAGCTCAAGATTCTAGCGAGTTGTGATTTTAATGTAAAGAGAAATGACTAAGGGTTGTCCTACTTATCTTCAAAATAAACATTGATCTGTGTAGAGGCTTTACCACTGGTTTTAGGGCTAAAGGAAAAAGTATTTAGCAGATTTTTTTTATAAAATACATTAACTAAATAGTTTTTACTCTGAGTATTAATGACATCATACGTCTTAAAAATCCCTACTTGCACCGCTTCCATAAGATAGTTTACTTTAGACTTATAAGATAGTGAGTCCAGAACTGTGAAAAGATTCAAACCATCAATTGTATCATCTAGTATCGACTCTTCGTATGGAGTGGCTGGAACTATCTCTCCTCTTTCCATAAGATGACCGGTAAAGATCCCTCTTGTTTTTAGATAGAGATTAAGTTGCATTATATTCTTTGAATCAATAGCCTTAGCAATTAGTGATGCGGAAGCTCTTCCAAGACAATGAGTTAAATATCCTCCAATTAAGGATACATTTAACTTTTTATTATTTATTTCAGGATTAAAGCGCCCAGCAACTGAATAGATTTCTGTTTGGTTGCGGTCTCTTAAAATATACCACTTTGAATTAGTACTTGGTTCGTTTTGATAGAGAAGTACGGAGTTCATTCTACTCACTAATTCATTTGAGTAATTAATAGTTTGAGAATCAGAATGATAATAAGTTGTTGGATGCACAACTATCAGATCGTTATTATTGATAACAACGGCCAAGGAATTTAATGAGAATAAAATAAAGAGTATATATTTCATAAAAGTATCCCCCTCTACTAGAGGGGGAATATAATTAACTTAAAACTTTAACTAGTTCTACTTTGAAATTTAAAACAGCGTTAGGACCAATTTGTCCTCCAGCTCCTCTTTCTCCGTAGGCTAGGTGTGCAGGGATTGTAAGATTCCAAATAGACCCTTCTTTCATAAGAGTAAGTGCCTCTGTCCAACCTGGAATTACTCCACCGACTGGAAACGAAGTTGTCTCACCCCTTTGATAACTTGAATCAAAGATAGTTCCGTCTATTAATTTCCCTTCGTAATTTACTTCAACTTTTGATTCCGCAGTTGGACTAATTCCAGATCCTTCTTTTTCAATTGAATACTGAAGACCCGAGCCAGTTGTTAGTACTCCATCTTTTTGTTTATTGAGTTCTAAGTACTTTGTTCCAACTTCTAAGTTTTGAGCTCCTGCAGCTGAAGCCATCTCAGTTGCTTTCTTTGCCATCTCTACTTGAAATGCATTCATAACTTTTTGAGTTTCTTCTGCATCGATTTCTGACTCGTCACCTTTAATAGATGAGTTAAATCCTTTAAGAAATGTATCAACATTTACTCCAATACCTTGAGTTGCGAAGTCTCCGCCAATTTGACGACCGATAATGTAGCTTACTTTGTCCATGTGATTTTCCATTTTTTTCTCCTTGAGTGATGATTAAATATTTTCAGTTATTGAAATAGGTTTTTTAGTTTCTGAAATTGCAACGAATGTAAAATCTCCCGAACATGCAACATACTTTTGTGTTGAGTACATCTCTTCAAGATGAATTTCTACATGAATTTTACAACTTGTATTACCAACCTCTACAACCTTGGCCACAAGCTCGGCAATACATCCAGCTGGGATAGGTTCTTTAAAATCAATCTTATCAGTTGATACGGTAACAACTCTTTTTCTTGAGAATCTCGTTGCACAAATAAATGCCAACTCATCCATCCATTTAAGTGCTGTTCCACCAAAGAGAGTATCGTAATGATTTACTGTGTTTGGAAAGATTGCTTTTACTTGTGTTGAAATAGAGCCATCGATAGCTTTTTGAATTTTTTTCGTCATCATATTCTTCTCCTCGGAAGGTTCATATCTGAGGCTCTGACTTAGAGACAATTCTCTTCACAGTTGCGGGACAGCTTAGGAATCACACCCAATTCACTCGCTGCGTATATTAGGTTAATTTTTATGGATTGGAAAACTTAATGCTTCGAATAAAAAAAGGGAGTGATTTCTCACTCCCCAATTAACTATTTAAACAATTTTATTTCTATCCGTTTGGTCTTCTTCTTCTGCCATTGCCGTTTCCAGAGTTACTTGGATTACGATCTCTACTTGGTCTACTAGTTGATCCCCCTGATGATCTTGAAGGTCTACTTGGACGACTCGTTGTAGGTCGATTAGGTCTTGTAGGAGCAGGCCTTGTCGTTGGACGATTCGGTCTCGTTGGAGCTGGTCTAGTCGTTGGACGATTCGGTCTGGTCGGAGCGGGCCTTGTTGTAGGTCTTTCCGGACGTGTTGGCGCCGGTCTAGTTGTCGGCCTGTTCGGACGAGTCGGTGTAGGCCTAGTAGTTGGACGCTCAGGACGATTTGGAGTGGGCCTTGTCGTTGGTCTATTCGGACGAGTTGGCGTTGGTCTTGTCGTCGGTCTGTTTGGACGAGTCGGTGTGGGCCTAGTTGTTGGACGATTTGGTCTCGTTGGAGTTGGTCTAGTCGTCGGTCTATTAGGTCTCGTTGGCGTAGGCCTAGTAGTAGGTCTATTTGGTCTTGTAGGAGTTGGCCTTGTCGTTGGACGGTTTGGACGTGTTGGCGTCGGTCTCGTCGTTGGACGGTTTGGTCTGTTCGGTCTATCAGGTCTTGTTGTTGGACGGTTTGGTCTATGTGGTGGACGATTAGGTCTAACAATTACTGGTCTGTTTGGTCTAGGTCTTGTGTGTGGTCTATTTGGTCTTGTGTGAGTTGGTCTGTGAGATACACATCTACCAGCACTTTGAGAGTATCTACCACTTCTACATGTTCTATTTGAGTAAACACTTCTTCTAACACAACGAAGCGATCCGTGATTGTATCTATAACCACCACGACAAGTTGAGTAAGTTGATCTTGTTCTACACGATCCAAAACTTGGATCGTAGTAAGATCCTTGTCTACACTGTCTTGTATTAAATCGACATGTGTATCCATCCCAGTATTGTCCAGCTCGACAATAAGAAAAGTTTGATACACATCTACCTTGGTAGCTTGAGTAGTGAGTTCCACGTGAACACTGAGTAAGTCCAGCATAGATACAACTTCCGTATCTCCAGCTGTATCTGTAACCGATTGAACAAGTCGTCGTCGATCTAACACATCTATTATAATAAGAATCGAATTCGTAGTTGTATGGGCATCTTTGGTAAGTGCTTCTTACACATCTATAAAGAAAATGATCATAGTAGCTTCCTGGAGAACAACTAACATGAGTTGGTCTTGAGTATCTAACACAAGCGTTTAATTGAGGATCCCAAAAAGTTCCAGCTTCACAAGTTGAACCAGAATTTTGAATACAGTAACCTAGAGTTTCATCGAAGTAGTATCCAGCATCACACTGGTAACGATCAACTGTCTCTGCACTTACTTCTAATTGAAATTGTTTATAAACATATAGTTCAGTATACTCAGTTGTCTTTTTAGCAAGAACAGTAAACTCATAAACACCAGCATAGCTAGATGTTCCTGAAATTTTTAATTCATTACCATCTTCAATATCAAGACCTTCAGGTAATTCACCTTGGATGAATTCCAAAGTTGTGTCACTAGAGTTATTTGAAAGTACTACTGACTGCTCAGCATATTCATTTTTCTTAAAAGATTTTAAATGTCTAGATGTTTCAAATTGTGGGTGATCAATATTTTCGTTCTCTTCAGATATAAGACAAACTCTTTGAGTCTCCCCTTTATCAGAAGTAGTAGAATTAATTTCAACTAAGAAACATAACTTTCCAATAAACTCAGGAGAACCGGTAAGTAGAAAAGTATTATTTTCAAGTGGCGTAATTATTAGACCAACTGGACTAGCATCTGAGTTAATTTCAAATTCTAAAGTTTCATCGCTTTCAACTGAAAACTCTACTTCTGAATACTCACCGTATTTAACGGCCAAATCTTCTTGATTGTACTGCAGACTAAATTCGTTTGTTCCACTTGCAAATAAATTAAGTGAATAAACAAATAAAGAAAGCATGATAAGCATTTGCTTCATGTTCTCTCCTAATGATTAACGTTTTGTGTCATAAAAATAATTTTGTAACGTAAATTAATCTGCAAACAGAAGGCCATTAAATCAGTCTGATATTGGTGTCATTTTAGGAATTTTTTGGATATTTAGAGACAAACTGCACCGTGCATTGCAGCTTATGGTGCCGCGTTACTTATCTTTTCTTGTAATCAAGGATACGTTTTCTAATTTATTTTTCTGCAATGAATCTAAAACCTTAACTAGTCTTTGATACTTTACCTCTCCATCAACACGAAGATTAATAAGAGTTTTCCCACTAACAGCGGATAGTTTTTCATTAAGTTCTTCAAGAGTAATTTTGTTGCCTTCGAAAGCAACTTGCTCACCATTCATCTCAATAGTCACAGATTTCTTAAGAGTTTTATCCCCCTTACCCTCTTCCGTTTTTGGAAGACTTAAAAGAAGTGCAAGTTCTTCTTTCTTAAAAACAGACGATACGAGAAAGAAGATGAGTAAAAGGAAAACCACATCGATAAGTGGAGTCAGTTCAGGTGTTAATGTTTCTCTTCTCGACTTTCTTGCCATATTATTCTCTTTATTAAGATTGATTTATTTTTGAAAGTTTTCTTTAACTACTTTTTTCTCTAATTCAATTTCAAGGTCATCTAAAACCCCTACAAGATAATTATATCCAACGAAGTGAGGGATAGCCACGATTAGGCCTCCAACTGTAGTGATAAGGGCCATAGCAATTCCACCAGCGAACATTGAAGGATCACTCAAACCTTGTTCACTAATAACTTTAAAGGCTGATAGAATACCTAAAACCGTACCAAGAAGACCTAGAAGAGGAGCAATTGATGCGATAATTTTAATGGTATTTAATCCAGACTCTAACGCATGAACAATAGATTGAACTTCATCTTTTAAAATATTGATAGCGATATTTGAGTCGTTATTACTATATTCATTATAACGAGCAGATACTTCAGCTCCAAGTTGATCTTTATTTTTTCTAGCTCCAAGAATTGTGAAGATTTTCCAAAATAAAATAGTGAAACCTATAATATTGAGAACAAGGAGGATGTACATTATTGGTCCGCCCTGGTTTATATAATCAAATAGTCTCATCTGTATTTCCTTTAACGTTTATTTCAACATTTGTATTTTTCTTTTTAAAAATAAATTTTCTAACTAACCAAACAACAATCAAAAGTACAATTAATCCTAAAAGGATTAATTTAAATTCCTTAATTTTTTCTAATATTACTTCGCCGTAAGTAGCAACTAGATAAACTTGTGTCGGAACAGAAAAAAGTGCAGCGACACCATCGACTAAGATAAACTTCCAAAGAGGTACTCCAAGAATTCCACAACTTAAATGACCTGGAAATCTCACTCCTGGAGTGAAACGAAAAATTCCACATGCCCAAAATGAATATTTTTGAAAAAGAGCATTGATCTTATCAAGTCTTCCTGTTCCAATTTTTTTTATAAAGAATTTCGAATGAACTATTCTTCGTCCGAACGTTTTACCCAAAAAGTAAATGAGCAGATCACTTCCGAGAACTGCAATAAAACACACGATACATAAAGTGATGAGATTAACGCCTTCTGCACCAGGAAATGGCGGAGGGTATTGTCCAGGATGAGCGGCCATAAAAGCTACGAGACCAGCAGATACTAGTGTCATTTCTTCTGGGATCGGTAAACCAAAAGAGCTTGCCGTCATGAAGAGGACTATAAAACCATAAACTAAATTAGGTTGGTAGGCGTAGGACGCAAAAAATTCAATGAGGTTAAAATCTAACACCAGTAAACTTTAAGTCACTTTCCTATTCTAGTAAAGAGCGAATTGGCTTTTTATAAACACCTGACGCATTGAGAAGTACTAATAAAAAAGTTATTAATACGACTGCAATAATCAAGTAAAGGTAATAACTAAAATCTACTTTCCATACTCCATCGAAGAATACTTGAGAAAGTAAGTTTCCGACAACTAGACTTAATCCTGCCCCAAGGATGGTAGCGGAGACTGCAATTTTAATAAACTTATAAGCAAAGATTAAGACTATATTTTTTGGCCCCATACCAAATGACTTCAATAATAGAATGTCATATTGTTTTTTTCTTAATTGATTTTGAATAATTGCATAGACCACAAAGAAACCAACAAAAATACAAAGATAGGCCATTACTTTAATAGCAAAAGACATTGAACTAAATACTCCGGAAATCTTCTTTAAAAGCTCAGACACATTTATAATCGAAATATTTGGAAATTTATCAACGATTAAATCTTGAACCTCAAGTTGTCTTTGATTATCGAGTTCATCAATAGCGCCTAAATAACTTTGAGGTGCGTCTTCGACGACTCCTTCTTGTAGTGTAATAAAGAAGTTTGGAAGAAAACTAGTCCATTTAATTTTTCTAAGCGAAGTAACAATCCCTTTAAATTCTACACCTAAAACATCAAAAGTAAGAGTCGTGCCTATGTCAGCTTTAATTCGATCTGCATATCTTTGATCAAGAGAGATTTCAAATTCACCAGCCCCAGTGTATTTACCATCAAAAGGCTTTCCCTTGGTGAGAGTTTGAGTATAATTAAGCTCATTTGAATAGGTCAGGTTTATCCCACGGTTTCTAAAACGGATTCTTTGCTCATCTTCTCGTGTTTGAAACTCCCCTTCATCTTTTTCTCTCGTAAACTCTTTACCATTAATTTTAGATATTCTGGCCCTAACCATAGGAGTTAAGTTGAGGATAGGAATGTTTTTTTCTTTTGCAAAACTAACAAGTTCATTTCTTTGTTCTTGTTGGATATCAAACATGAAGAGGCTTGGTTTTTTTGTCTTAGAATCAAGAAGTTCTTCATTGAGACTAACTTCTAATTGAGAAATTATTGAAAGAAGCATAACTCCAATACTGATAGAGAGAAATGTAAGTGTTGTTGGGATCTTTTCTCTAATAAGAAATCTCATACTAACACCAAATTCAATATTAAATGGTTTTGAAAAAGTATTCATTCTATCAAGAAAAAACTTTTGAAATAGTGCAAGTACGTATGGAATGATTAAGAAAATGAGACCTGAACTTAAAATAAGAATAAGTGTGAATGCTGAACCAATAATTACAGAGTGAGACTGCCAAATAGAGACAAGCTCTATTGCGATAAGCAGTGGGAGAAACTTTAGAAAGTCCAAGCGATTAAACTCAAACTTTAAATTTTTCTCACCACCAAAAAGATCGCTCGATTTTTTGCCAATAAGTTTTTGAATAATGGGATAACAAATTAAGAATGTGAAAAGCAGAGCAATACATAAGCTTATGGCCATAGACTCTAGTGAAACATAAAGTGAAACTGGCACCTTTAAAACATCGCTTAGTGCTTGTGAACCAAGCGGTAGAATAATCGATCCAACGGCACCAGAGATGAGTACTGCGATAGTACCTAGAGTTCCAAGCTGCAACGAGAACACTTTAAAAATACTTTGCGTACTTAAGCCCAAAGACTTTAAAATTGCTATATCAACAATTTTTTTGAAAACAAAGTCTTGGAATAAAAACGCAGCACCTATCGCGGATAAAAAGATGGCCACGAGGGATACTAATCCCAGGTAGTCTGACAGATAATTGAGTACCCTTCCCACTTGCTCACTCGAGTTTTCAGGAAGAAGTACTTTAAATGCTGGGTCATCTAGAAGATCAAGGATTTCAGTTTGAAGTTTTTTAAAATCTATATCTTTTGAGTTTTGAACTTTGTATTGATAGGTATAATTGGCAACACTACCTTGGCTTATTAGGCCCATCTCTTTTTGAAACTTATGATGTACATAAAGCTTTGGAGCAAGAGAGATCCCTCTAGAGGAGCTCGTTGTATCTTCAGCAACGATGTCATCAACTGTGAACAAAATATCACCAAGTCTAAGCTTATCGCCGACTTTAACTTTTAATTGGTGCGCCAATTCAGCAGATGCCCATACAAGTGGAGTGCTTTCAAATTTATCTCTCAACTGTTGCGTAAGATTACCTTGGTTTTTTAAAGTAACTTCTCCATATAACGGATAATTACCTGAAATCATTTTTATTTGAATCAGTCTTGATTTTTTGTTCTTATCATTTTGCCCCATTGAATAGACTTCTGAGACGAATGATTTAATGGGATTCTTGAGCGAGAGCTCGGTAAGTTTCTCATCAACTATTTTGACTTGCTCTAAAGAGAGCTCTTTTCTTGAACTCACTGAAATATCGCTTGCAAGAAGAGTTCTTGATCTCAAACTAAGAGATTCATTAACACTGGTCTTAAAAGAGTGAAGGACTAGAAAACCTAAGATTCCTAAGCTCAAATTGAGGATAAAGAACCAGACAAACTTTTTACTATTTAAAAGTTCTCTAAAGGCTATTTTTAATATTAGTTTCATTGCTTTTCAAGCCTATGATTTTTTAGTTGATAAATCTCATCGCACCGCTTTGACAACTCTATGTCGTGTGTAACAAGAATCATTGTTGTTCCTACATTTTTAACGAGATCAAATAAAAGACTCATGACTTCTCTACCAGTTTCTTCGTCTAGATTACCACTTGGCTCATCAGCAAAGATAACCCTTGGCTCTGTAACTATAGCGCGAGCAATGGCAACTCGTTGTTTCTCGCCGCCACTTAGTTCATGAGGAAAATGAGCGGCTCTTTGTTCAAGCCCCACCTTCTTAAGACATTCTTTGGCCTTAGCAAGTGGATTCTCAATTTTTAAGATCTCAAGGGGCAAAAGTACATTCTCTAGTGCCGTTAGGTTTTTCATTAAGTGAAACTGTTGAAAGATAATGCCTATATTCTTTGCTCTAAATGTCGCGAGTTCACTCTCACTTAAACTTGTGATGTCTTTATTATTAACAACAATAGAACCTGAATCAGGTTTATCAAGACCAGCACCAAGAGAGAGAAAAGTTGATTTACCACTTCCCGACTTACCAATGATAGCGACACTACTTGGGCTCTCAACTTTTAGACTTAAATCTTGAAGGACTAAGAGCTCATTTTTATCTTTACCGTATGTCTTAGAAATATTTTTTATGTCAATGATCATAAAAGCTCTTTTTTTATAATTGGGAAAAGCTTAGCTGCAATAACTTCATATCCCTCTTTGTTTGGATGGATACGATCAGCAAGGTTTAACTTTGGATTTCCACCAACCCCATCTAGAAGAAATGGGTAGAAAGCCAATTTGTATTTATCTTTTAATTTAATAAAAAGATTTTTAAAATCTTCTTGATATTTTTTTCCATAGTTTGGAGGCATCTGCATTCCAACGAGAAGAATTTTTAACTCATTCTTCCTTGCAAGCTCTATTGTTTTTTCTAAGTTTTGAGAAGTGGTTTTAATATCAAATCCACGAAGACCATCGTTAGCACCAAGAGCTAAAACTAAATGAGTAGGTTTAGCTTTTAAAAACCACTTAAGCCTCGATGGACCAGAAGAAGTAGTTGAACCTGAGACCCCTCCATTAAGAACTTCAACATCCATTTTGTTTTTATCGAACATTTCTTTCAATACAGATGGAAAAGAGTCCTTTTTAGGTAATTGATAACCTTCAGTGAGAGAGTCTCCCAAAAAAAGAATTTTAGCTTTAGATGCGGCTGGAAGGGAGTATAAGGCGATAAAAAGTAGAACTATTGATATATTTTTCATTTTTTTAACGTAACTTACTTAAATTAGAAAAGAAAGCTTGAACACATACCTAAATCATTTGTATAATATAAGTCGATAAGGAGATTTTATGAGTATCGCGTTAAAAGCTATTGCCGTTGTTTTATTTGCTCTTGTAGCAATATTTGGAATTACGTTTGCAGTTGGTTTACCTCTTAATTTTATTATGTAAATGCTCAAAATCTACCAACTAAATTGTCAGGATCTCTACTTATTCATGGATAAGTATAACGGCGAAGATCTTGAGACTCTTCATCCCCCTAAATGGCAGTTGTTCACTTCAAGCTTCTTTCCAAATAAATCACTTAAACAACTCTATGAACTAAAAGAGATGATCCTTGATCTTGATCCAGATGTACTATCTCTCACCGAGGTCGGTGGTCCAGAGAGCCTAGAGAACTTCAACCATTTCTTTTTAGAGGACAAATACAAAGTCTATTGTGAGCCCAGTAATTCTGATAGAGGAATAGATCTGGGATACATGGTAAAGAAAGATTTAAAATATAAAGTAGAGATTAAAAATCATGTTAAGAAAAGACTTGAGAACGGAAAGAAATTCTCAAGAGGCGTAATGGAACTCAGGCTGTCCCTTGATGATTCATATGTTTATATTAATTTTCTTTGCCACTTAAAATCAAAGCTCAACTTAAAGAGGGTCGATTTTGAAGGAAGGGGTCAAAGATCTGCTGAGATTAATTTTCTACGTGACCTCTATTTAAAGACATCAAGTAAGTACGATAAAATTCCAATATCAATAAGCGGTGATTTTAATGGAATTATCTTTGAGGATGAGACAGAAGAAGAGTTTCTTCCCTTGCTTTCGGCAACGAATTTAAAAGATGTTTTTGATCTACAAAACAAGCCTATAGAGTTGAGGATGAGCTACTGCTATTTTAATAGACAAGGATCTCGCTACCCAATGCAACTGGATTATTTCTTAATAGACGAGAAGTTTTCAAGTTTAATTGATAAAGAGACTACACTTTTAGGTTTCAAACCTCCCTACACTGATACATTTGAGCTTCCAAACTCAATGAAAGAGAAAAGAGACCTTCCTAGTGATCATTTTGCCCTACTGATTAAGCTAAAGATAAAGAGCTAGAATTCCGATAATTAGTTAATATAACTTTAAAAAATTGGAGTCTTAAAGTGAACAAATCATACGTTTTCATTCTTTTACTATTGTCGGGTTTGGCTTTCGCAGAATCTAAGGGCGTAACAATAGACGTGGGACTCTCTCCTGCTGGGTCATTTCAAATTACTTCTTCTAAAGTGAAAGGAGATATGAGTAAAGCTGGCGGTAAGATAAGTGGGAAAAATATCAGTGTTTCAGTTAGATCAATGAAAACTGGAATCGAGCTTCGAGATGAACATATGCAAAAAAGACTAGAACCTAAAAAGCATAAGAAGATCATTATCGAACAAGCCATTGGTGCCAAAGGAAATGGCGTGGCTATTATTAACGTAAAAGGTATTAAAAAGAAGATCAAATTTGCATACAAAGAAATGGGTAGCCTTGTTAAAGCAACTTTTAAGCTTAGTTTAAAAGACTTTAAAATCAAGGACTTACGTTATATGGGCGTTGGAGTTGAAGACGAAGTGTCAGTCACAGCTTTAGTTCCATTAAAATAGTCATCTATTTTAGTTAAATTTAGTTAAAAAATACTTTCCGGGTGGCCAGAATACTTATAAATGACTAAAATATTGAATCTTAGGAGATAAATGTGACCAAAAAATCAGAAAATTTTAAAGTAAAGATTGGCGAGGGCGTTCCCGTAGAGAAAGTTCTTAGAAAGTTTAAAAGAATGTGTGACTCTTATGGTGTTGTTAGACAATATAGAGATAAAGAATCATATAAGAAGCCATCAATCAGAGATAAAGAAAAAAGAGAAGCGGCTGAAAAAAGACGTAGAAAGACAGCATCTAAATCTAGAGGATCTGGAAGAAAAATTTAATATTTTTGATATAGAATTTAAAAAGCGATCCTCTGTGATCGCTTTTTTTTTGGATAAGTTTAGAATCTAAAGATATATTCAATTCCAAATATAGTATTATTTGATTTTACTTCCTCACCTTCAATCGTTTTATCTTCCAGCTCTAAACCAGCGAATAAACGAGCTCTGTGAGCACTTCTACCTATGATGGAATATAATCTTCCCGACATCTGGGTTCTATCTTCAATGTCCCCTTTTGATGCTTGGAAGTCATAGCTAATATCAAAGCCCACATTGAATGGTCTAAACTGCATAAGTACCTGATTTAAATTAACACTATAAAAGCTCATTTCTTCAGATAAAAGCTCTATTTGATTTCCTTGAATATTAAAATCTAGTATTTCAGCTTTTGAAGCAAATATACTTACAGCGGTCTTTGGTGTCATGACTAACCTGACTCCAGCATCAAATCGTTGAAGTGAGATTTCTTTATCACCAGTGACGTTACTGTCTTCAAAGTTTAATTTATATTTTCTATTATCAACTGAGAGAAGGAGATGAACTTTTGTTCCAATGAACCACTTATATCCTACTGAGAAAGCTGGTTGATTTGAAGATTCAATATCTTCTGCACCGAGATCTTTGACAGTACTTGAGAAGGCAGCTGCAGAGAAGGTAAACTCCTGAACGGCGAAGGAAGAAAATGAAAATAGAAGAACCAAAAGGGTGAGCTGTTTCATACCTTCTATTTTAGATTATTATGCACAATGTTTAAAGAGAGTAAGCTTATCCCCCATCCATAGGAGTAAGCTTGTAGATACCTGTTTTAATTGATACTTAGACGTTTTCTTCTAGAATGAAGTTTAAGCATTTCTTTGTTAATTTTTCTTTCTTTGTAAGAACTTGGAACAATTGATGAATAGTCTAAGTTAAGTTTGTCTGCGACCCCAAGGTCTTTAAACATAACTGGCGCCATAACATTTGTGATATCTGCAAATAATCCGATTCCATTTTTACCAGCTGTTCGCGAAGTGTAGATACCTGCGGCTCCGATAATGTTTTTAATATTGAAAGAAGGAAATAAACTTGTTGTTCCAACTTTTCTTCCAAGAGAATCTAGAGTTCTAAATGGAACAGCAATACCTATGGCAGCTTGACCATTACCAAAACTTACATAGAGAGATAATTTATTTTGAATTGGGATTTCAATTGTTTGGTTCTCACCAATTAGTGGCAAGAAAGTTCCATTTGGAAGCCTTGCACTGTCTGCTTGAAGGTTAACGATTGAACTTAAATTAATGTCTACTCCAAGAATATTTTTTCCATCTAAGCCTGTTTGCATTTGAACAACACCAATTTCTTGACCAGTTTTAGGAAGAATAATTGGAAAGGCTGCATTTGGAAGCGTAACGTTTCCAATTGCAAGAACTGCACTCATTGAAACATAAACGTCATTCCCTACATACTCTGGGACTACACTGATGTCTGAGACAAGAGGTTTTTGCGAACCACATGAAACAAGAATAAAAGAAAAGACAAGGACTGCTGATACTCTGATTGATTTTAAAGTCATAGAAACCCGTTAAAAAGCGTAGCTTTACCGGATTTTTCTTAAGATGCTTACCACAAACGTACAACGGGTAGAAACGTACAACCACATATAAGAAAGTCTAAATTTGAAAATATTTGGGAATTAAGGAAGATCCGTCTATCAGCTTAACGCGCTCAGCCATTGTAACAGTAAAATTAATTCGCCACAATCCCCTTCACCGTTTAAAATCGTTTTAAGTAATATAAAACTCACAATATTAAAGGTTTAGACGTGAAAAAAATTGACTATTATTTTGATTTTCTCAGTCCTTATAGCTATTTTTCTCTCATTAATTTAGAAAAATCTAATTTCTTTGAGCAATATGATGTGGCCCTAAAGCCCGTAGTGATGGGAAGTTTGTTCAATCACTTTGAGATGAAAGGCCCTGGAGAAATTCTTCCTAAACGCCACTATATGCTCAAGCAATGTTTCATCTATAGCGCTCAAAACAATATTCCATTCAATCCACCAAATGATCATCCTTTCAATCCCCTCTATGCTTTAAGACTTGCGACGAAGGCCTGCTCTGGAGATAAGCAACTCGAGATAGTGAAACTCCTATTTCGTTCATGTTGGGAAAAGGGACTTACACTTGGAGAACCTGAAGATCTCGAACCTATTCTCGACGCTCATAGCTTTAATGCAAAAGAGATGATTGATAAAACGTTTGAGCGCGAAGTGAAAAAAGAGCTTAAGCAAAATGTTAAGGATGCCATTGCATCAAATGTATTTGGTGTTCCAAGTTTTGTGGTAGATGATAATTTATTTTGGGGGAATGATTCGATTTCAAATTTATTGAACTATGTAAAAGGAGATTTCGTAACTTGGAATGAAGATCTTTATAACTTCAAAATAGCACAGGATATATTATGATTCGACTTTTATTACTATTAGTATCGATTAATTGTTTTGCGGGCCAGTTCAACTGTAACCTTCAATTAATACCGTTAGGAAAAGAAATTAAAGCTTCTGATACAGATAAGTATGTATTAAGTTTTACTTTAAATACTCCTATAACCAAAGAGAAGACATTTACCTTTAAGACTTTAAAAATAACTTTTTATCCATTGAAGAAAGAATTGATTTCTTTAAAGTTTGAAGACACAAATAAAAAAACATATGTTTCAACTGACTACTCAACAACTCAAGAAATTATCTCTTTAAATACCCAGGACGCTGGCATTTTTATTTGTTGGTCCGATAAAGCCATGTCTTCTGCTACCAATGAAGATTTCCATTAAGCTTCGCAATCATAAGATTCATTAAATAAACACAGTCGTGTCCGTCTGTTATATCAATTATTCCCTGAGATGTGGTTCTTTGCCACTGAAAGTCTCTATTGATTTGTTCTGAATTGGGAAGATTAGCTGGACACTGAGTGAGAACTTGATCGACCAGTTTCTCTGATACTCCATTATTAAAAAAGTTCATAAGTGCATTTTCTGTATCTTTTTTATGAAGAAACTTTGCAACCTTTTTCATTTTTCTTTCAATCTTTTTATCTTTAATTTTTCCATCCTGCATATTAAGAACTCTATACATTAAAAGTGAAGATGCTTTAAGATGTCTTGGGTAACCTGTTTCGGTAACCATTGTTTCAACGTAGAAAAGGTTTTTAAGATACCATCCACTTTTTCTCACTTTTCTTGCAAGTCCACCACCTTGAGGCATTACTCCAAGAGCTCCAAATGTATTATAGAAGAGGTTTCTTGCACCAATTGTTATACGACATCTATTTGATGTGAAAATCGTACAAAGCTTTTCATCGGCTTCATCAGACATAATCCAATTGAACCAATTCGTTGCACTCTTTTTAACTTCTTCTTTTTCTTCTAGATCTTTATTTAAATGACCTTTAGCTATAAGGTATGCGTGAACTCCACGGGCCATATCTCGGCTAAAAGAATTATCACGTCCATCATCTACTCTTGTAACTCCACGCCACCATCTTCCGTTTGATCCCTGTGCATTTTTAACATCATCACATCTTTTCTTTATTGTTTCTGTATCATCAGCTAGAACTGCACCGAGGCAACCAAGGCCTGCAAAAAGAGTAACATCGTGTTGATGACAATCTCCTACATGTTCTGAATAAGAACCATCTGAACACTCTAGGGCCCATGACTTTACAAGTTCACGTCTATTTTCAAGCCTCTCTAGAAGAGCAGGGTTTGCGAATAAGCTAAGTGAGAAAATTGATAATAAGATGGCTTTCATAGGACTCCTTAATAGATACATAAAAAGTATTTACCAAAGATTGACACTGTGCGCAACGAAATTGAAATATTTTCATTCTATTGGGTTCTAAGTATCTAAAATTAATCGATTGTTAGAGTTAATCCGGTGGAACCTTGAGAACAGATATAGCTCCCCTTCCACACACCAGCGATTGGAGATCCAGATTCAACTTTGATTCTTTTGAGATCAAAAGTCTTACATCCTGTGAACTCTACTCGCCCTGTGAATCCCATTTTATCTTCGGTTACATCTCCTGAAAGTGGTACCATTCCAATATCACCTGGAGGTTTATTGATCCATTTAACTGAGGCTAAATTTAATCTTCCAGTCTTTTCATTATAGAGACCTTCCATTAAATATTCACCTTGATAACCAGCTCCACTAAAATTAAAAGTGGCATTAACTGAGCTTACTATTTTTTTAGGTACAGGTTTGGGCTTAGGTTTTTCAACCTTTGTTTTTACTACTGGTGTCGGTTTTGGTTTCTCAGGAGAAACTTCTTTTTGTTGAAGTAATGATACAAAGATCATGACAAACAAAAGGTCGAGAAGCGATGTTAATTGGACGGCGCCTTTTTTAGTGCGCTTAAATTGTCTATCCATTTGAAGAGACACTTACATCTGTAACGATTTTTTTAAAGTTAGAACTCTCATGGATAACTCTTTCCACTTTTGGCCACAGCACACTTTCACAAACCATAAAGATAATTGAAAAACCAATTCCTAAAATAGTAGTGTCCATCGCAAGAACGAATGCGTTTGAAAGTGCAGAGACGTCAATCTTTCCTCCACCAGCAGTTTGTGCGATGGCAAGAATAGTTCCTAGAATTCCAAGAAGTGGAAAGACTTGAACCAGTGTACTCATTATAGAGGTATAGGTTTCAATTTTATAATGTCTTGTATACAGAGGACGTTTTGAAATATTTTTTGCATTTTTTGCAAACTCGTATTTTACTTCAGGCTCACTTGTTACTTTCCTTCTGATGAAATCAAGTGATGCTTGGATTCTCTCATTTACTGTTTGATCAGAATCTTTATCTGGAGCATCTGTAAAACCTTTCATTAAGTTATCACAAACATCAGACAGAACCGTTTCATGCTTTTTAGTCATCAAAGAAATCATAACAATGAGAAAGACTTCGATACCAGCGAATATGAAAATGATGGGAAAGATATTGTTAGTCATAAAGTTAAATAATGACTGAATGAAAGATGTATCCACCGTGACTCCTTAAAAAAGACAAATATAATTGATGTTTAATAGTTTAAGGTACTTAGCAATTCGCGTCTAGATAAAAACTAAATACCAGATCAATAGACTCGGCTTTGTTTTCATTGACTTAAATAAGTGTGGGGAGTAGAAAAAGAGACCTTCCATGGCCAGAGGCTTCATCCATAAAGTAATTGGTAATTTTATTATGTAAGAAGTTTCAGGCTTTGGGAAACCGATGTAAGAATTTAATAGGTTTTTACACTTATAATAATCTAATTAGCTAAAATTACTGACATACATGTCGATAAGCTTAGTAAGAATAAACAAATTCAGGTGAATAATATGAGTGCACAACATATAAAGAAGCTCACAGAGCAATTAATTTCCATCATTAGTGAAACTAATGGGATTACTCTTAACGATACGATTGAACTTGCTATCAACTCTGAGTACTGCAAAGATAATGCACCTGTTAAGAAATCATTTTCAGAATTTAGAAGATTACTTGCTGGATACCAACAAAGTGAAGTTGATATTCAAACTCTTCTCGCTCACCCAGTGAGTGAAGCATTTAGACTATTTCTTAAGAAGTTTCCAATCCCGTATAGAGAAGAACATATTCACTTAACTGGGTCGTTAACTGCAGACTTTGTGTATCCGCGACTTAAACCTCTTCTTGAAGGTGAAAACTCTGAGATCTACTGGGATAAAATTAAAGAGACATACGGCGAAGATGTTAAAATTGATAATATCGAAGACGTCGACAATCTCTTAAGACTAAAAGACGATGAGCAATTTGATCGCTATCTTGAAATACTACTACTACCAAAATTAATTCTTACAAGTAGATCTGCCCATAGAGAGGCAGCTTATCATATGGCCTCTGAGCTTTATCACTCTTACAACGTCGGGTTTATAAGGCTTAAGTTTACCTTCTCAAGGGCAACAACTAAGTCATCAGAACAAATACCAGGACACGACAAGATCAGTGAAGAAGATGTTGTTATGGGATTATTTGAAGGCTTTATGGAATTTAGAAAGAAAGTTCCTGTCTTCAATTTCATACTTTCTCCTTGTTTTAGAAAAGAGGCAGATTTCTACGATGCTGAAAACTTTCCAGGCAAAAGAGAACACTTCAACCATCAGATTAATCAAATACTTGAGATTATCGAGAGGAACCCTCACGTCACTAAATACTTAAGTGATGTTGATACTGTTGGAAATGAAAGAGAGCTTTATAGAAAAGGTCATTTTCAAGATATGAAAATGGGGTTTAGAAAACTTCACTACAAAGGTTTCTCAATTCGTTCTCACCACGGTGAAACTTTCCATACCCTAAAAAAAGGTGTTCAAGCTGTCGATAATGCTATGAATATTTGGCATATCGATACACTTGAGCATGGACTAAGTCTTGGAATCAACCCCAACTTCTACTACCACAGCCTCTACCAAAGAGTTATCGAGCAAAATGAGACGGGAATACCTCTTAAAGAATCAAGTAACGAATATAAAGAACTCGATGAAATGGATTGGAGAGAGCACGGAAATATTAAAGATAAGTTATTCTCAGGAATGCCACTCAATGAAGTAGAGAAAACTCTTTTTGTAAAAACTAAATTTCACACAGCGAGAGAAGTTGAACACTATCAACATGATGTACTAAATAGAATGCTCAATAAGGGAGTCTCTCTTATTGCACTTCCCTCTTCAAATAAAAGATTAACAGGAAGCTTTGAAGACTTTAAAGACCACCCGTTTTCTTGGTGGGAAAAGAAAAATGTTAACCTTGGAATTGGTACAGATAACTACATCACTCTTTGCACAGACTATCTTCAAGAACTACTCATCGTTCTTTATACAGACCCTGATACTTTGAAAATCACTAAGCTTTTAATGGTAGCAACAGGTGAGCAAAGAAGACCATTTATCTCTCAGCTACTTTGGAAAATGAGAGACTTTATCTAATTAGCGTCTGGCCAGAGGAAGTGATGAGGAATTAAACCTTGCTACTTCTCTATATGCATCTGAGAGAACGAGATTTTGAACTTTTAGATCTCCGCCAACATTTAAAGACACACTCTTGAATTGAACGTTCGTATCTGTTGATACTTTGATAGACCCCATACTTCCAGTACCTACCACGGCGTTAACCTTAAAGCTTCTTAGATCCGTTGAAGAAAATCCCATCCCCATGTTTCTCACGAACTTAAAATCCATGATGTAGTATCTTTTATCGCTACTATATTTTTCAGAGATCACCTTTAGTGTAAGAGGCTGGGATCTTCTCGTTACCAAACGAGCGGCAGCAGGAAAGTCTGAACGAGAAATAACAACTCTGTCAGAGATTTTGAGAGTATCAAAGTCAAATCCCCTTTTAGCTCCAGTAGTATCTCTGTAGTGGAACCTTTCAATCTTTCCATTCGAATAGTTTATACCAGCACAAGCGACAGCAGTAAGAGCGATATAAGGTGAGTTTATATTGAAAGTGGCTACTTGTTCCCAAGAAAGATGTGAGAATCTTCTATCCATAGAGTCATCGCCACAAGATAAAGCGGCAAATGAATTAAAAGAAGTAATTACAATGGCGAACAGAAGAATAAGTTTCATAGAAGTCCCATAAGTTTGAATTATGGACACAAAGTAGACCTAAACAACACATAGCGCAATGCGTGTGATCTTATTTACAGGGGTAACTACCTAGATATTAATGAGACAGATTATTAAGAAGCTTCTGATACTCACTAAAAGCTTTATCTTCACTGAGAACTGGAGCCCCATTAGAGATCTTGAATCCTTCTTCAACTCCTCTAGATATAGATTCAGAGAGGTTTAAGAATAATGGTTTGTCGATAAAATCAAAAACTCCGTATTTTATGGCCTGTTTCATTAGCTCATCGTCTCCGTGGGAGGTAAAAACGATTATAGGAATATTATTATTATTTTCTCGAACTAATTTGATCAGCTCGATCCCATCCATAACTGGCATATTAATATCAGTAACCACACAACATAGATCATCATTTAGATTAATGATTTCCAAAGCCTGCTTTCCGTTTTCAGCAGTTAAGATATTATCAAATGAGAATGACAAAAGTTTTGAAACCTTATCAAGAATAAGTACTTCATCATCAACAATTAAAATTTTATTATTTTTTTTCATAATAGTCCTAAATAAAATTGAAGTGCTTTCTCTCTAACTGCAACAGACAAATAATTATCCTTAACAACAAATGATAAAGTTTTTGTAATCTTCACTAGCTTTTACTAAGGGCAGTAATAAAAGACTTGATGCATTCTGAATCATATTTTGTTATTTCTTCTCTAGAGCCGATAAACTTCTTCATCGCTCTCAGAGGGGTTGTATTATTGAGGATAACAAACTCTGCAAAACTGCTTGAGAAAGCAACGACCTTCGCAAGTGGAAAGATTCGAAGCCCAGTCAAACCATTTGGGTAGCCCTTGCCGTTGATAAACTCTCTATGCTGATAAATAATTTGCTTAACTTGTTGAGGAACACTAGTCCCACTCAGAAGATTAAAACCCTCAGCAGGATATGATTGATAAATAAGTCTCTGGGCTGGTGTTAACTCCTCGTAAGATTTACCTCGCAGTTCATCTGGTAGCTTTAATTTACCAATCTCGTGCAATAACGCGCCTTGAATCACTAACTTTTGACTCGTCTCTCCAGACCACTCTATGCCAGCGATAGTAATGCTAGTAAAAAATGCTGTTAGGAAAGTATATGATATTTTCTCTGGGGCCTCGTCAAATAATGCATCAATGAGTGCTCCCATAGTGCTGTCTGCTTTAACAATTTCATATAAATTATCACACAGTTTTTTTCCCTGTGTAACTAACTTTGGATTAAGGCCTTTAACATAGACCTCTGAAACAAAGTGATCAACCAGCCCCTTAGAAGCTGCAAGAGCTTGCTTTCCAAAAATTTTTCTTCGCTTTAAATATTTTTCTAAAAATCCATTCATGAACTCAATATATTCACCACGATCTTTATTAAGGAAATAAAGAGAATCTACATTTTTTGAGATTTCATATTCCTGCAAACGCCCCTTCGAGAAGGTTTCACCTTTATGCAGAAATTTAAGATATTTATTATCCCCTACTCTAATATAGAAATCAAAAAGAGTAGTTGAGCCAAGATATAATTCTTTTATAGCAATCTTAGTAAATTTAGTATCGGATAAATTTGAAGCATCACTAACTTCAAGTTTTTGTTTACCAATAGTTTCCTGCCATTTTCTATGTGCGGGATTATCTTGAATAATGCTAGTAATATAGGATTCTTTAAATGGCTTTCTCACCATCGTGCAAATTCCAAGCTTTTTGGCCATCTTATCGTCAAGACCAAGTTCTTCAATTTCAAAGTCATCAGAGTACATAAAAATAACTCTGGAGGCTGGTGAATTCATTCTTATATATGTAAGAATATCAAAACTAGAAATTGTTGGGAGGTCTATATCAACCAGGATAATTGAAAATTTATTTTTGTTTATTCTACTCTGAGCATCTTTACCATTGCACACAGAAGATACTAGGAAGCTTGCTTCCCCTAAGACTTCACTCAATTTAGAATTAAGATTTGAATTATTATCACAAATAAGAATCGTTTCGCTCAACTGACACCGCCTAGAAAATTTTTGTCTGAGTATATTCTAGGGCAATATTGTCAAAGTAGAAACTTTTGTTTTCTTAAGGGAAAATTTGTCGCATGTTAAGCAATTCTAATCACTTAACATGTCCCCAAATTTCTTCAACCCATTGAGGATTATCGATAAAAGGATTTCTGTTACCTTGGTATTTTTCACCAATATCGTTTCTTCTCATCTCGTGCTTACTTATAGGATCCATTTTATGCCACTTAACTAGTAGCTTGATAAACCAGTCAGCATATACTTGATCATTAGTTCCATTAAGCATTGCATGATTCCAATTAGTTACTCTATCTTCATATCTAGTTGCGAAATATAAAAGAGCTCTTGCGATATCGCCTTTGAATTCGTCGATTGGTTCAAAAACTTTTCCACCGTAGCCACCAAAAGTATTCTTACCTAGCTTAGACCCATTAGCTGAAACCCACATCGGATCGTTAACTTCACCAAACGGAAAGTTAGATCTTCTTCCATTTACATAACCATCAGATGGATACACGTGAAAAAAGTCTGATCTCATTGGAGCCCCTTTATTAAATGTTCCCTGTGGGAAAAGGTGCTCTCTATTAAAACAATCTGATTCTTTTTTATAATTTCCACATTTATGAGCTTTTTTAGAAAATTTATATGCGTCATAAGATGAAGGATTTTCGGAGTACATATCAACGATTGAACCATCTCCATCATAATTAGTATCGACATCACTGCTAAAGTAGACAGTCATTAAAGCGCCGTAGCCTTTGTTAACATGTGTTCTTTTGACAATGTTTTTGAGTGCTGTTTTGAGTTTGTATCCAGAAAGACTTTTTACTTCGTTGTAAAAACCTTTATCTGCAACTGCAAATGCTGATGATGATACGAGTGATAATAGAACTATTGCCTTAATTAATATTTGTGTCTTCAACTGGATTCCCCTTCATGTAAGAACAACTAATACAAAACATAACTTTATCTAATGGAAATTCTCTGAATGTTAAACATTTGTTTTCCAAAATTCAAGTACTTTCTCTATTTTAAGTCTTAAAAATTTTTTCATCAAGGGGGAATGAGAGATGTAATTAAATATTAAAAAATGAGTGAGAGGGTGTATACGAAATATATATTAAGTCGCAGTGGGTTATTTCTTTATTATGGGACGTTTCCGATTGGGGTAAAGAGTAGTGCAAATGGGACACACGATACCTCTACAGCCACGCGCAGTGCAGTACTCTCTTCCATAGAATATTATTTGTAAATGAAGCTTATTCCAACTCTCTATAGGAAAGAGTTTTTTTAAATCTTTCTCGGTTTGTTCAACATTTTTGCCATCTGTAAGTTTCCAGTTTTGTGCAAGTCGATGAATGTGAGTATCAATTGGAAAAGCTGGCATATCGAATGCCTGAGCTAAAACTACTCCAGCAGTTTTATGACCGACACCTGGAAGTTCTTCTAGATCTTCAAAATTGTCTGGAACAAGGCCTCCGTGTTTGTTTATTAAAATATGAGAGAGATCCCAAATGGCCTGAGACTTTTTTGGACTTAGGCCACATGGACGAATGATTGCTTTTATTTGTTCAACTTTAACTTTTACCATATCAAATGGATTGGATGCGAGTTCAAAAAGAGCAGGTGTGACCTTATTCACTCTCTCGTCAGTACACTGAGCGGAAAGAAGAACTGCAATGAGCAGTGTATATGGACTGGTATTATCCAGTGGGCATGGAGTTTCCGGATAGAGTCTCTCAAGTTCGTGTAAAATATATTCAGCACGCCTTTTCTTAGAAGTCGTGTAATTAATCATTTATTAAACTCTTTAAAGGTATCATTAAATAGGCTCTCTGAAGCTTCGATAACTGAAAGTTTATTTTTCAAAACATTTTGATGAAGAGAATTCAAATTGTTCTCAAATTCTGGCTCACTCAATATTTTACTATTAACTTTTTCGAAGAACAGCTCTTTGAGCCATTTTAAAACTTGGTCATCTCGCTTTGTTTCAATTCGATCTTCAGCGCTCATTTTAGAGTAGAAATCTAAAATAATCTTCCATATATCTTCAATTCCCTCGGATTTGAGTGCAGAACAAAGGGTAACAGGAGGAACCCAAAAGTCACTCGAGCGCAAAATATGAAGAGCTGACTCATACTCACCTTTGGCAAGTCTAGCTAGCAGAAGCTTATCACCATCTGCTTTATTGATGGCCACAAGATCTGCAAGTTCTAAGATACCTCTTTTAATTCCCTGAAGATCATCACCCGCTCCTGGTTGCATGAGAACAAGAAAGAAATCAACAAGCTTTGAAACTGTAATTTCAGATTGTCCAACGCCAACCGTTTCAACGATCACGACATCAAAGCCAGCGGCTTCACAAAGAAGAAGGCTCTCTCTTGTTTTAGATGCCACTCCTCCTAGATTTAATCCACTGGGAGTGGGTCTTATAAAAGATTTTGGATTTATAGAGAGTTTATTCATTCTTGTTTTATCACCGAGAATGCTTCCTCCACTTTTATAACTTGTGGGATCAACAGCAAGAACAGCAACCTTTAAGCCAAGTTCATCAATTAAGTAATTTCCAAAAGATTCAATAAAAGTTGATTTTCCAACTCCTGGAGTCCCAGAAATTCCAATTCGTTTTGCTTTACCTGTAAGGGGCATTATTTTTTTTAGAACTTCTCTTGCTATTTTTTTGTGCTCTTCTTTTTTACTCTCAACTAAAGTAATTGCTCGAGATAAAGTGGTTGTATCTCCGCCTTTTATTCCGTCGAAGTAATCATCAATGCTCAGATTTTTACGAACAGTCATTTATGTCCTAGTACTATTTTAATTTTCCCAAGAAGCTCAATTGCTGATTCTGATATAACTGTCCCTGGACCAAATACCGACATGACTCCCATATCAAAAAGAATTTTATAATCATCAGGAGGAATGACTCCTCCGACAACAATTGCAATATCTTCTCTATTTAATTCTTTGAGGGCTTTTTGAAGAGCTGGCACAAGTGTTAAGTGTCCAGCAGCTAATGAACTTGCAGCAATAAAATGCACGTCATTTTCAACCGCTTGTTTGGCAGTCTCTTCAGGCGTCTGAAAAAGTGGACCAATATCAACATCAAATCCGAGATCGGCGTAAGCGGTAGCTACTACTTTCTGTCCTCTGTCGTGACCATCTTGACCCATTTTTGCTATTAAGATTCGGGGTCTTCTTCCTTCCGCTTTTTCAAATGAATCGATTAGTCCTGTTAAAATTTTAACGCCATCATTTTCTTCACCAAGAGTATTCATATAAACGCCTTTAATTGATTTAATAACCGCAGTATGTCTACCGTACACATTCTCTAGTGCAGTACTGATTTCACCAACTGTGGCATGAGCTCTTGCAGCTTTAATAGCAAGGTCAAGTAAGTTCCCCTCTTCAGACTTTGCTGCTTTTTCTATATCTGCTATTTTTTCTTGAACAACTTTCTCGTCTCTTTCATCTTTTAATTCTTTTAGTCTTCTCAGCTGAGCGATTCGCACTTTCGTATTATCGACCTTCAAAACGGGAATATCTTCTTCAAAGTCAGGGATATCTTTATTAAGTCCGATAATAATTTGTTTTTTAGAATCAATTCTAGCTTGTGTCTTAGCTGCAGCTTCTTCAATTCTCATTTTAGGAATACCGGCTTCAATCGCCTTAATCATTCCTCCGTACTCTTCAACTTCTTTGATATGATCCCAAGCTTTTGCAGCGAGATCAGAGGTAAGCTTTTCAATAAAGAAACTCCCCCCCCATGGATCAATTGTTTTACAAGTATCGGTTTCATTTTGAATAAATAATTGAGTGTTTCTAGCAATCCTAGCACTGAAGTCTGTTGGCAGAGCAAGAGCTTCATCTAATGAGTTAGTATGAAGGGACTGAGTGGCACCGTGACTTGCGGCCATGGCTTCAACAGTTGTTCTAGTTACATTATTAAATACGTCTTGAGCCGTTAAGCTCCACCCACTAGTTTGGCAGTGAGTCCTGAGACTCATTGATTTTTCAAGTTTTGGAGAAAACATTTTCACAATTTTTGCCCATAAAAGACGAGCTGCTCTCATCTTAGCAACTTCCATTGGATAGTTCATTCCAATCGCCCAAAAGAATGATAGTCTAGGTGCAAATTTATCGATATCAATTCCAGCTGTAATCCCGGCTCTAATATATTCTAACCCATCGGCTAAAGTGTAAGCCAGTTCAAGATCTGCTGTAGCTCCGGCCTCTTGCATATGATAGCCAGAAATACTAATCGAATTAAATTTAGGCATATGAGTTGATGTGTATTCAAAAATATCGGCAATTATTTTCATACTCGGAGCAGGTGGGTAAATATAAGTATTTCTCACCATAAATTCTTTTAAAATATCATTTTGAATCGTTCCTGATAATTTTTCTTGGGAAACACCCTGCTCTTCTGCCGCAACAATATATAATGCAAGTATAGGTAGTACTGCTCCATTCATCGTCATGGAAACACTCATTTGATCGAGAGGGATCTTATCAAAGAGGATTTCCATATCTTTTATTGAGTCGATTGCAACTCCGGCCATTCCCACGTCACCCATCACTCTTGGATGATCAGAGTCGTATCCTCTGTGAGTAGCTAAATCAAAAGCAATTGATAATCCCTTTTGTCCTTTAGATAAGTTTCGAAGGTAGAAAGCATTACTCTCTTCAGCTGTGGAGAAACCTGCATATTGTCTGACTGTCCAAGGCTTAGTTCGGTACATTGTTGAATATGGCCCACGAATAAAAGGTGCGAAACCAGGAAGTGTGCCTAGATGATCAGCATCCTTGATATCATTTACATTATAAGACTCCTTTAAAGTTATCTCTTCTGGAGTCATAAATGTCTTATCAAAATCTTTACTTCTCTTTTTCTTATCAAATATGTCTATTGATGAAAGATTCATACACTCTCCTTCATGACAAAATTATTTAGTACGGTGAAAATATCTTGTCCCATAAAGAGATTACTCATGATCTTTTTATTTTTATGATCAAAATTTCCAGCGAGATAAATACTTTTTGGCATCTTCGTTTCTATAGATTTTATATATGAATCGAGGTCTTTTTCATAAGCCCTATCAGTTGCACAAATAATGACATGTTGGTGGTCTTTGAGTTCGTCAATTGAATGACAAATCTCAACTTTTGAGCCCACAACTTCAAAGTAATTTTGACAAAAATTAATTCGTCCCGACAATATAGCTTCTTTATCAAACAAGACGATACTTACAGGGTTTTCTTTTGCATTGAACTTAGATCTCAAATGATCAAACTCGAAGCTTACTGGTCTTATGGGAAATAAATCATTTTTTATTTTTGGGATTTCAAATTCATTCTGATAAATATTTGAAAGCGTCTCATCTGGATTTGCAAAATTATTAACACCAGTCACTGTCACTTTTCTAGAACGAACAAGTTCAAATCTCTTCTCAGAAACACTCTTTACATTTCTTGCAAAGTCTTCATCTGTAGTAAAACTAAGTGCTTGCTCCCAAGACTTTGTTATAAGAAGTTCAGTTAAATTCTCTATTGTATAACTTCCTTTAGAATAATCTTTTACTTGACCCAGGTGACTCTCCTCTAGAAGAATCTTTAAGTGATTTCGACTTTGTCTTAGACCTAAACTTGAAGACTCATTGCCAGTCATTTCGGAATAAAGCGCATCATAACTAAATGAGCTTATAAAATCAGCTCCACCAATGATTGCGGCCATTGAACTTGTTACATTTCGAAGCATGTTAACCCAAGGGTCGAATAGTGTTTGCTCCCGCAAGGAATTGTTAGCATGGATCTTGAATTTAATCTCATTACCAGATTCTTCAGTCAGTCTTTCAATTAGAAAACGCAAGGCCCTTAGTTTTGAGATATTTGAAAAGTAGAGAGAATCAAGAGATATACAAATATTTATCTCATTTTTAGAATCTATAAGTTCGTTAAATTTCACAATCGCATATGACAGTTCTTGAATAATACTTCCACCACTGTTGTGAATCTTTGATAGATCAATATCAAAAGAGGCAGTAGTACTATTAACTTTTACTTCACTTGGAAAAGTAGATAGCTCACAGACAAAGTCAGTTTTAGTTTGAAGCGGATGCAGGTCAAAGCCTTCAACAGATTTAAAAATGAGCTTTCTATCAAGATCATCTGTCTTAAGCATTTTCTTTGTCGCCTCTTCCCAATCGGAAATTGATTTATTGGGAAATAAGCCTTCAATATTTATTGTGTTATCAATCATTTTTACGTCCTTAAATTCTTTAGAAATATATCAAAATAATGCTATTTATTAAAGTAAACTGACTCTACTCTATGCAGCATTTATTTAAAGTAAGGATGTTGCCTGATTTTTTGAAGATAATGAAGGTTAAGTTGCTCTTTTGCTAACTCTGAGTTCGTTTTTAGAAAGTCTGGTCTAAACTTCAAGAGGTTTAAAAGGCTAATCAATGTTTGTCCCACCTCTAATAGTCCTTGAGCTAATTCAGTAGTAGCTTTAAAACCCACTCTTTCAAAGACAAATTGATCATGTCCAAATGTTCGATCAACTCTTAAGCTAGACACTGTGAATTTAAAGACAAATTTAGCATCGATAAATCCTTCTCCGAACTCAGCTCCCAAGTTGAAGTCTTTAAGTTTCTTTTCCAAATAGGTCATAACATGAAAGCGCAAGAATCCATTTTTCGTATAAAACAAGCTCATATCTACATCGAACTCTCCTTTGTTATTAAAATAGAGCTTTGCAATAACTGCGCCTTGGATATTAAATTTTTGAAAAGATTCGGGAAATGTTAGCCCCTCTTCTATGACTTCGTAGAGCTTAGACTTTTTAGTTCCTGCATCCCTGAAATTAAAAGTCTTAACATATCCACCAGAGAAATTTGAAAACAGTGATTTATTGAAACTAGTGAAAGTTAATGACTTATCTTTTGTTGTTTTCTTTTTAAATGCTTTTTTTTTGAGAACTTTAATTCTTAGAGGTATATGCTCGTTAGTTTTCAATGGCTCTGTCTTCAATAAAAGAAGGGGTAAATGTAGGAATATCGCTATGACGAAAAAACGCAAATTAAATCCACTTATCTATATCAAGTTAATAACAACAAATTCTAGCCTACATGATTCATTAAAGTTGTAACAAAAGGTAACCTTCATTACTTCATAAAGTATCGAAATCCTTACCATTGGAAAGTGTCTACAAAATAGACACTCAATGAAAGTATTTCTATTGCACTCGCGCTAAGTCAATTAAACATAGAGAATAAATGTACATAATATTTTTAATTACCGTAACTCGACAATCATAATTTAAATCTGAGGAGATTAAATGAAAAAATTATTATTAGCATTATTATCACTTACCTTTATTGCCACTGCTTCAGCTCAGGACAGAAACCAAGTTTCTGGAGATATTAGAATTGGCGATGGAACAAATGTTTTAAGAATTAGTGTTAATAGAAGTGAAACAACCAACACTAGAGATCTATCTAAAAGAATGCAAAGACTTGAAAGAGCTGTAAGACAATTACAAAATAGAGTTTACGAACTTGAGGACACTCCAGTTGATCAAGAAGCTTCTTACAATTGTAATGTAATAACATGTAGAGAGTCATCAAGTATTCATTCTGCAAGTAGAAATAACTGTCAGTTTTTTGATATGTACGCAAATGAGTCTGTTAGAGTTTATGCTTTTTCTGGGACTGACGCTGAAAGAAAAGCACTTGGTAAGCTAAGAACTGATTCTGATGTTAAGATTATAAACGAATCAACTCTGACTTGTCAGATCAGAAGATAATTAAGCTAATAAAAGTCTGAGATAATAAAGACTCAGACTTTTCTAAAGAATACAAAACGGAGATTTCTTATGAAGTTTATACTAATAGCCCTTATAGCACTGATAAGTTTAACTACATTTGCTGAGGATATAGTCTGTCAGGTAAAGCTTCTCAATGCTGAAACAAACGAAGTTCTTTCTGAAAGAGAGATAAGACAAAGTTCATCAGGGATGGTTTCCGGAAGTATTATTGGTGCAGAATTCTACATCGAATCCTACAAAAGACGTATATTTAGAAAGCCGATTCCAAATTCTGTAATCTCTTTTGGAAGAGTTCAAAATGGTTGGGATAACTCTACAATTATTCAATTCTGGAAAAAGACAAATCTAAATCGTTACGGAATCCTTACTGAAACAGAAAATATTGGAACTGAAATAAAACTTTTTCCAGGAGAAAAAGTTCAGGAAAGTCTTGGTAGTGAATACCTCGCAAACGTAGAATGTAGTCTGCAAGAAAGTCAGTATTATTATTAAGCTAAATCTAAAAAAAGGAGATCATATGAAAATATTATTAATAGGTCTAATTGCATTAGGAAGTCTATCGACATTTGCAAATGGTTTGAACTGCCAAGCTAAGTATTATAGCGGAACGAAAACTATACTCTTTGTTCCTGATAATGACTTCACCGGAATAACTTCTGGCTCGTACAATGCTAGTTCACTAGCCGATTGTGTTGAAAGTGAATCAAGACCCTTTGAAAATCAAAGTCAAGTCACAAAAGCGATCATCCACTATCGTAAAGATAACGGTAAAGTTATAAAGATTACTTTGAAAAAGAAGTAGGTATATTTGTTTATGTGAAGACTTAATCTCAACAGGTTAAGCCTTCACTTATAGTTATCTTTTTTAATCTTAAGTTCTATGTGAGCTAATCAGTACTATTTTAACGCTGCAATATAGGTAACCCAAGCTTCACACTGCTCAGCTTCTTCAGTTGCAAAGAATTCACCATCACCTGCTCCATCTCCGTCATCACCTTCCCAGTAACCGACAGTTTTGGAAAAGCCAGCTTCCATAAGAATATCACGAAGCTCCATCATCCCCCACATTCTCCAGTTATAAACGAAAACATCCTTTCTCTTTTGCTCACCTTTTCTTTTGAAGTGGATAGCAAAACGACATTCGTTAGTCATAGGATTAAACATCTGGCATTCCCAAAAATATTTAAAACCATCGTGGGAAATTGTATCGGTATTTTCTTGAATACTGTCTGGTCCACCAAAGAGATCCATGAAGAAAACTCCACCATCATTTAACGCTTCTCTTGCAGCTTTAAAATATTCAAGAAGTTCACTTCTTTTATGAAAGATAAAATATGAAAAGTTAAATGCAAAACAGATATCAACTTTAGGTGTGCCAGAGTTTAGTACATTACCTTCAATATATTTCATTCGCTTTTGTTCTTCGGCAGATAGTTTGGCGTAATGAGTTTCCATTCCGTACACTATAGGCTCTGGATCTAGGTCGATTCCCCAAGCTTTGTGTTCTTTACTTTGCTTAACCCACTCACAAGAGATAGCAGCAGTTCCACTGAAATCTTCTCTTAAAGTTCTTGCTTCTGCTCCGCGCAATTCTTTAAATCTTTCATTGAAGAATTCCACTTCGTTTGAGGGGTTTTGAACACTTTTTTCGTAATAGACATATTTGTTGAATGGTTTTGCCATTAGATACTACTCCATTTGAATCATTTTTAATTAAATTGATTCAAACAGAGTAGCAAGATTTTAATTGAACTTTAAGCTATTTGTTTAACTATTATACTATTTCTTTAAGATGTCCTGAAAGATATGAAGAGTCTCATCAATTACAGGGTCTTTTTGTAATAGCTCAACGTATTCCTTCTGAGTTTCTTTCTCAGCCGCATCTCTTGTGTTCTTAAGTCCAGAAACTTTTAAGTCCTTATTAATTGCTTCGGACTTAAACTCTTCTGATTTTTTAAAAGTCATATCTCTGTAATCTTGAAAAGACTTTAAGTTAAGAGCTCTTACTGAATCTTCTCTTCTTTGTTTATACCAATTAGTTGCAGCTGTTACTTTTTTAAAGTGATCTGACTTTTTAGTTCTTAGTGCACTTTTAACTTGGATATCAGCTAAGTCATACTTAGCTTCATCCCATCTTTTATATTCAACAGCTCCAATTTCACCATAAGGAATTGCATAATCAAGTGATCTCTCACCTGTCTCCATGTAACCATATGGGTCTGGAAGAACGATATCTGGTTTAACACCTTTAAACTGCGTAGAACCACCGTTGACTCTATAAAACATTTGAATCGTAATTTTTAAAGCACCTAGAGGAGTAAATTGCTTACCAGGAGCTCCGGCGTAGCGGTCGAGACCAACAACGGCCTGGACTGTACCTTTACCGTGAGTTTGATCTCCCGAACCAACAACAATTGCTCTGCCGTAGTCTTGAAGTGCAGCTGCAACAATTTCTGAAGCCGAAGCACTGAATCTATTTACAAGAACAACAACAGGTTTTTTGAAATATATTTTTCCATCTGTATCGGTTAGAACTTCTTTATTTCCTTGGAATCCTTTAACTTGAACGATTGGACCCTTTTTAATAAAGAGACCACTCATTAGCCTAGCATCTTCAAGAGCTCCACCACCGTTGTTTCTTAGATCCAGAATGATGCCCTCAACATTTGCTTTTTTAAGCTTTATAATTTCTTTTTTTACATCATCAGAACAATTTCTTCCACTTGGATTTTCAAAATCTCTATAGAATTTAGGTACAACAATATACCCTATTTTCACTCCGTATTTCTTGTTCTCCATGATTGAACTTTTAACATAAGTCTCTTCAATGATTACTTCATCTCTAACAATAGAGATAACTTTTTTAGTTCCATCTGGACTCTTAACAGTTAGTTTTACTGTAGTTCCCTTCTTACCTCTAATCAGCTTAACAGCATCTTTTAAGCTCATGTTTACAACATCAACTGCTTTCTTATCAGCTTGACCTACGGCTAAGATAATATCTTCAGCGGCAAGTTCTTTTCCTTTCCAAGATGCTGAACCAGGAATAATCTTTTCAACTTTAATATATGAATTCTCTTCTCTAAGAAGAGCTCCAATTCCCTCAAGCTTTCCTGACATATCAATGTCAAAATCTTCTTTTTCTTCAGGTATTAAATAGTGAGTATGTGGATCATATACCCTTGTTATAGAGTTATAAAATCTATCTAGACGGTCATTACCTTTAATATCTTTAAGTCTTTTGAAGACTTTCTCATATCGCTTAGCGATTTTCTCTCTCGCCTCTTTTTCAATTTGCTTATCAGAGAGTTTCTTAACTTTTGTCTTACTCTTTTTAGTTTCTTTTTTCTCTTTTTCAGTTTGATTCTTTCCGAGCTGAGTATCTTTTTCTTCAACAAAGTCTGATAGTACATCTAGAGTTAACATCTTTGTCCATCTATCAAGAAGTTGTTTCTCAGTTCTTACAAACTTTCTCTTTTTGGGATCCGTTTCAAAACTTAGTTTTGAATTAAGATCTACCGGCTTTTCTAGCAATTTTTTTACATGTGCTTCGACAGTGGTAATTCTTTTTTCTAGAATCGTCATAGCTTTATTTACAACAACTAAATCGCCTGATCTCAATTGATCATCAAACTTCTCTTCAAATTTATTTAACTCTCTTACATCACTGGCAAGAAGAAATTGTTTACCGTAGTCAATACGCTCTAAAAACAACTTATAAGCATCTTCAGACAACTCATCATTAACTTTCTTTTTAGCGTAGTGCATATTTTCAAGAGCACCCTTAAGAATATTTCCTAAGATCTTCTCTTTGCTTAATCGGAGCTCTCCAGAAACAAGAGCCCCAAGGCTTGTGGGTTTGGTTTCTGGCTGCTGGCTCATCATTGAGGAGCTTCCCTGCGAAAATGCAAGTGGACTCACTACTGTGACTACTAAACCAAGGGCCATAAGTTTTAACTTAGACATTAAAAATTCCTTTTTCATTAATTGTTCTTATATGTGTCTTTAAATAATAATACTAGTTTTTGACTATCTGCTATTTTTTTAATTTCGCCTTCACAAATTTTTAAGTCCTCTCCTCTCATCGATAGAGAAAAGATTTCTTTACAGTTTTTTCCTGAATGAGGAGTCATCATGTATTTTAAATTTATAAAAGTGGCCACAAAGTCTTCATCAATTTTTTTTGCCTTGTTATGACCAACTTTATAGAGCGGACTTGAGTTCTTACCAACACTGGCCAAAAAGTATTGCCCAGCAGTCGACTTTTTTAACATATGTTCAGCTCCACTAGGTTCTCTTATTGAGAGAACAGTAGAAATTGTACGCAAATCTATATTACTTATTTTATCGGGCGCTTTAAAAGCCTCTGCATTATTAAGAAGTGATATGGATAGAACAAATAAAAGGCTTACATTAAATTTCATCCCATCATTGTAACAAAGCCTAGTAAAATAAACAGTAAATAGTAATTGCCTCAATTTTGTTAAAACTGTATAAAATTAGTATGAATTTATACCCTTTTTTTAAGCCCCTTGCTTTTCAAATGGATCCTGAAAATATTCACGATCTTTCGATGAATATTTTCTCAAAATCACCAAAAATCTCCTCTCTTTTCCCTTCATGGGCCCAAGATGACCGCTACAAGCTTAGTGATGGACATATGGAATGGAACAATCCCGTTGGACTAGCGGCAGGTTTCGATAAAAATGCTAAAGCGATGGACTTCTTTTCAAGAGTTGGTTTTGGAGCAACTGAAGTAGGAACCGTAACGCTTGAGCCACAGATTGGAAATGACAAGCCGCGAATTTGGAGATATCCAAATCTTCACTCAATTCGTAACGCAATGGGCTTTCCAAACTTAGGTTCAGCTGAAATTTATAGCAATATTATCAAACACAAAAAGACTGGTACCCCACTTGGAGTAAACATTGGCAAAAATAAAAATACTTCTGTTATAGATACACCCACAGAGTATGCGAAGCTTTATGAGATGTTTGCTCCGATATGTGATTATCTAGTTATTAATATCTCTTCTCCAAATACTCCTGGCCTCCGAGAACTACAAACTAAAGAGGCATTTACTGAAATTTGCCAAGCTGTAGATGAAAAAAGAAAACGCAATCCCAAGCCTCTCTATTTAAAAATATCTCCTGATTCAAACTCAGAAGATATTAGAGATCTAGTAGAACTTTCAAAAGAATATAAAATGAGCGGGATAATAGCAACCAACACAACTTCAAATCACCAATTTCAAAACGGTGGAATGTCTGGAGCTTACGTAAAGGATATTTCTTTAAAGATGAGAAAACTCGTTTGTGAAATGACTAAAGAAACAAGAGATCTTTCTGTCATTGGCGTCGGTGGAATTAATTCATTTCAAGAAATACTGGAGTTTTGGAAAGATGGTGGATCAATGGTTCAGCTCTACTCCAGCTTTATATTCAAAGGGCCAAAGGTTTTGACAAATATCAAAGATGAACTCGATCTCTATATGCACAATCTTGGCTTCAAAAATGTTCAACAACTTACAGATAGTTTTAAAAAATAAGCTCTTTTAAAATAAAGAGCTGAATTTTTCCAACAGGGAATTTACAATTCCTGCTTTTTTATCTGTATATGGTGGATAGAAGTATGAAGTACCAAGATCAATGTCTCTTCTCATTACACTTCGAAGGTGAGAAAAATCTTCAAATCCATATTCCCCATGATACCTTCCTAGTCCTGATTTACCAGCTCCACCAAATGGAAGGGTTGGATGTCCAACAGCTAAAAGCACATCATTAATAGTAACTCCACCATTTGAAGTTCTCTCCATTAAAGTATTCATAGTGCTTTTAGAATCACTAAAGATATACATGGCCAATGCATTATCATAATCATTTATAAAGTCGATGGCTTCGTCTTGGCTGCTATAATTTATGATAGGGAGAACAGGACCAAAGATCTCATCTTGCATAACATCCATTTCCTTGTTTACCTTAGTAAGAAGTGTTGGAGTTAAAAGTCTTTTGTCTGAGAAGTATTCACCACCGCACTCAATATTTGCACCAGCTTCAACAGCCTGGTCGACTAGCTTCTTTAGTCTATCACCGTGGCGATCAGTTATTATATAATTATAGTCAGCACTATTCTCAATCTTGTCACCATAGAACTCAGTGATATACTTCTTACAAGATTCAACGAACTCGGCTTCATCATTTTTATGAATTAAAATATAATCAGGAGCAACACAAGTTTGCCCACCGTTTACAAATTTCCCCCACATTATTTTTTTTGCGGCTTTATCTAAATTAATTTTTCTATCTATAAATACGGGTGATTTTCCACCTAGCTCTAAAGCAACACTTGTGAGGTTTTTACTGGCTGCTTTCATTACAATTTTTCCAACAGGAGTACTACCAGTAAAGAAGATATGATCAAATGGGAGTTTAAGTAGTTCAGTAGATACTTCAGCATCTCCTTCAAATACGATCACTTCATCTTTAGTAAAGACAAGAGCGAGAAGTTCAATAACTATTTTATTTGTTTCTGGTGTAAACTCTGAAGGCTTTAAAATACATGTATTTCCAGCAGCAAATGCCGTAAGGACTGGATAAACTGCTAATTGAAATGGATAGTTCCATGGAGAAAGAATAAGACAGTTACCCTTTCCTTCTCGCCTCACCCAGTTTTTAGATCCCTTAAAAAGAAGTGGTGATGATTCTTTTTTATCACTCATCCATAGTGGGAGCTTTTTTTCTAAGAGATTGATCATACTTAAAATCGGCATAATTTCTGTAAGATCTGTCTCCACTAAAGGTTTATGAAAGTCTTTTGATAAAGCTGAGGCAATTTCTTCTTTTTTAGAGATTACAAGCTTTTTAAACTTTCTTAATTTTCCCAAACGATAAGATGCACTAGAGTTTCT
>Ga0307937_1000024_pt1 | contig 103808 bp, 113 predicted proteins | sample OrgLakmetagenom3_FD_201814 | JGI IMG/M metagenome (GOLD analysis project Ga0307937, IMG submission 201814) | Saline water microbial communities from Organic Lake, Antarctica - #3 | ecosystem: Environmental > Aquatic > Non-marine Saline and Alkaline > Saline | place: Antarctica: Organic Lake...
ATGAATTAAAACATTCTCACGTAACAACAAATACAAGATCGAGAATAAGTCTGTCTAAAGACTTTCAATTTATTCAACAACAAATACCTGCACCACTATTTGATGGTCTAATTAGAGATGAGCTCGCTTTATACTGGGAATATCTATTTGGAACTAATTGGAGATTTCCTGTAAATATTAGTCAAACCGCAATCAGTGACGGGAATAGTGCTATTAGCACTGACTTCGCTATACACTACGGAAGATCTTATCCGACTTGGTGGTGGATTGGCTACGGAGTGGGGAGTCAAAACTATTCAGAGACAAAAGTTGGGTATTGGTCACCAGAAAAATTTACCTCTCATGGGCCAAGAGCTGAGATCGCTTATTCTTTAGCCGATTATTGGCAGGTCATGGCAGGATACAATTATAGCTTTATTCAAGAAGATAATTTTGATGCTGGAACCTCAACTTACAAAAGCCTAGGATTTCAATATGGTAAAAGAGATGATGGTTTAATCTCACTTACTTGGATTGAAATCCTATCTGAACAACAATCAAGTGTTTGGAACAGTAAGGGATATAGCCTAGTTTTTGAAAAATCATTTTAAATATTTTCTAAAAGCTTGATCAATAGTCAAGACACTTGCACCAGATTCCTTCAAGTATTTACAAAATTGCTCAAAATTATTTGGAGTATACTGAAGCTCCGTCTCAGGTTTAGCATTTAAATAATGGAACATCAGGATGAGCCACTGTTTATGATTTTTTGCCTTTTGTATTTCTTCTTTTATTTGTTCGGGTGTTGTCGTGTCTAGTACATTAAATGTTCTAATTCGATAAGGATCAGCAGGGGGGATTGTTTCTGTTCCTCCTCCAGCTAGTCGTGCAGTTTTAAAATGACTTTGAGTTTCAACAACTACGAGATCATTGTGACGGCCAAGTGGGTAAGCTAAATGTTGAGAGGCACTTTTAAATTTATTCTTTGTTATGTAATCGATTCCAAAATCGAATTCTTTTTTAAGTTCTTCTTTTTTCATCGTTGTTAAGGGAATGGCATGATGAGACTGAATATCCCAGCCATAACTTTTTAATGTTGCGATCTCTTTTGTTGTCATCAAACCTGCTTCACCGATATTTCGTGGCATGATGTAAGCCGTCGCGCTGAGATCATATTTCTTCATTATTTGAGCAGCTAGAAGCTGAGACTTGTAGCCATCGTCAAAGGTAATACTAATAACACCAGATTCAGGTTTTTTCTTTGTTGATAAATTTTTAATTGAAAAAGTCATTGGCTTTTTTTTGGTAAAAAGAAAAAAACTTACATAGTTTACTTGCTCAGATGGTTTGTCTACGGCTTTAAGGTTTGCTGTTGATAAACCATAGTCTAACCATTTACCCTGTTTAAAGCTATTAAAGTCTCCATCAGTGAAAAATGGCAGGGTATATGAATAATAAGAGTCTGAATTTTTCTTTTTTGAGAATCTTATTTCCAGACCATGAAAGTTTTCAATTTCATCAACTTTAAACTTAAAGTAAAAATTGTCTTTAGAAAGGTTGAGATTCAAATTTTCAACATCAGCAACAATAAAATAATTATCATCCGTTGAAGTCGTTACTTGTGTAAAATCAGATTTATGTTCGAGCTTTCCGTTTCCCCAGTAAAGCGATAGGTTTTCTTGGTCAAGATCTGCAAGTACATTATTGGTTATTAATAAACTAATAAGACTTAAAAAAATGTTGAATTTCATACCATGCCTTTCTGTGATAGAGCTCATACGCTAGTGCATCTTTTTTATATTTAAGCATCAGCTCCGGTGAAGTAGAAGCTTTTCTCCAGACAAGTACTCCTGAAAATTGTGAAGATGACTTCACAGCCTTCAAAGTCGCTCTAAAGTTCATCCCTTGACGTTCTTCATCGGTTTCACCTTTTAATCTCCACTCAAAGGGCTCAAGTTGTCCTTTCTTATGACCGGGAAATCCTATTTCAGCTAGTAGGAGAGGTTTTCCTATTTTTTTTGCAAGCTTTTGATACTCTAAAAAGTTTTTCTTTTGATAGTTTACAATTTGTTTCTCGTTAAAGGCATAGGGAACGGGTTGATAGTGATCTATACCAATAAAGTCTAATTCTTTCCAAAACTTCACATCTTTCCATTCTTTAATGCCATCGATCTCTCCCCAGTTTGCACCGTAGGTGATTTTTCCCTGATAGTGTTTACGTACTTCTTCTATGATATTTTGCCATTGAGTAGTATATGGCGTTCTGCTTAGTTTGCAATACTCTGCACCTAATATAAAAAGCTCAAGCTTATGCTCTTCTGAGTATTTGGCAAAATTTGAAAGCATTGTTTTTATGTTTTTAAAGGTCTCTTTTTTATCTTTTGGATTCCAGTAGCATCTCCAGGTTTCGTCTAAAATATCGACATAAACTCTTAGACTTACGATGAAGCCTTGAGACTTTGCAAGATTTATTGCATAGCTCAGTCTATCCAGCCTTGGTGAGTCAAAAGAGTCACAATCGATATCCGTGTCATTAATATTATTCACATGGCAGGTATATAAAAATGAAGCAGTATTCGCCCCAAGTTCTCTGAGTTCTTTAAGGTAGGTCTGAACTGAAGATTTTTCATAACTATCACTTCCATACCCGGTTAAAACGAGGGAGGTTAGACGAGTCTTGGTAATTTTCTTTCTAGGGTAGACTTTTGTAGATGAACAAGCTTGCAAGATTAATAAAGTAAACATTAAGGAGATCACAAAAGTAGGAAAGGTAAAATTCGCCTCATTTAGTTTCACTTGGTAATCCTCCTGTAGCCATATTATAATCATGTATAAATAAAGTAAATAAACATTAATATAAGACTGGAAATACCATGTTAAAGAAACTTTTAATTGTTGATAGTGACCTTGACACTAAAGACTCTATGCTTGAAACCTTACAAAAAAGCTATGACGTTGTTGTAATCGATAACGCTTCTGATGCATTAGATTGTAGTGATCAATTCATTCCAGATGTGATTTTATTAGATCTCGATATGCCACAGATCGATGGATTTGAACTACTGAATAGATTAGACGAACATCCAATCCTGTGTGACGTACCAGTTATCTCAATGAGTGATAGTAAAGATGAAAAGTTTAGTCGAAGGGCTTACGAAGAGGGTTCAAGTGGAATCATTTATAAACCATTTAACAATGCAAATCTCGTTCGTGATATAGAGAGTGTTTTAAAATATACTTCAAACGTAATAGTGTCCTCCAATAATAGAATCACTTTTAATATCGAGTTCAGTGAAAAAACAAAAATTAAAAAGATTAAAGATATTATAAAAGGTCAAGATTTTGAAAATGAGCCCCTAATACTATTGAGTTGGAGTAGAGGTGAGGATTTAATTACTGATGTTGATGATATAGAAAGTAAAATAACAAGTGAGCAATTGATCTATCTTGAGATGAAACCATCATTGGTAAGTAAGTTCCCATATCTGCAAGACGTTACCCCAGTTGTTTTAGAGATTAAAAATTTCCTAAAGACCAATAGTCGTAAATATCATCTTGTGATTGAAGAACCTGGGAACCTTTTTAATATCAACCAACGAGAGAGAAGTATCTCTCAGGCTTATAATATTGCGCAACTTCTTCATAGTGATTTTAATCGAATAACTTATGTTAATTCGAGACCTCAATCTTCTGAATACACTAAGTTTATTGCAAAGATTGGAAATATACTCACTGGTGTTAGAAACTAGAAATGAATGACTTCGTAAAAAATACTTTTACTATTGTTTCTCTTCTACTTGTTATGGCCGGATTAACAATAGCTTTTTATCTTTACTTTCCAAGCAATTGGCAAAAAGGTAATACGTGGGTAGAGTTTGCAACGACAATTATGCTTTATTATCTTCTATTCATCTTTGCTAGAACGATCTTTCTTCTTTCACTTTCGTTTGTTGAAAGTTTCTTTAGTAAAAAAATGAAACCAGTTGAAACATATCCTCTTGTTACAATTATAGTTCCTTGTTTTAACGAAGAGATTGGAATCGCTAGAGCAATAGAATCAATAAGAAAGATTAACTATCCAAATATTGAAATACTTGTCGTTGATGATGGATCCACTGATAAAACTTTTGAAATAGTAAAGGCACTTGAGTCAGAATATTTTGTAAGACTTATACATCAAGAAAATTCTGGGAAATCTAATGCATTAAATAATGGAATCAAACAAGCTCTTGGAGACTATTTTGTGTGTATGGATTCAGATAGTGTGCTAAGTGAAAACCTTCTTATGGACTCAATTCCTTTTTTTGAAATCGACCCAAATCTTGCGGCAGTTGCCGGAGCAGTAGAAGTTGGTAATGACACTTCAATCATAACTCGTTTTCAAAAGTTAGAATACATTGTAGGACTCAACTTTCATAAAATGGCACAGAGCTGTTTAAATCTTGTGACTATTGTTCCCGGACCTATTGGAGTGTTTAAAAAGAAAGCTGTGCTCTCTGTTGGTGGATATCATACAGACACTTTTGCAGAGGACTGTGATTTGAGTATGAGACTATTAATGGCCGGTTTTAATATTAAATACAATGGAAAGATTAAAGCTAGGACTGAAGCGCCTGATCAATTCTCCTCACTTATAACTCAGAGATATAGATGGTCTAGAGGAATGGTTCAAGCGATCATAAAATCAGTTATTGACCTTGCAAAACATTTTACCTTTAGACGAGCATTTGTCGTCTCTTATATGTTTCTTGAAACCATTGTGATTCCTGTCATTAATTTTACTTTTGTTATCATAACTCTTGAATTTGCCCTGACATATACGACAACAGAACTTATGGGACCTTTCTTCATAGGACTTACACTTCTAGATATGACACTTATTCTCTATTCGATTATAATTGAAAGAGAACTTGGAATTCTTTTCTTCTTAGGACTTTTTAACAGATTAACATATGGACTTTCATTAGAGGTCATAAGATTCTTTTCAATATTTGATGAGATCTTCAGACTACCCATGAAATGGGGAAGATTGAAAAGAAAAGGAATGGATTAATTATGGATATTAAAAATATTTTCAATATTATATTACTTGCACTGTCACTTACGACTATTTTTATAACACTAATAAGTTATATTGTTTTTAAATTGAGACAAGCCTCAAGTGTAAATTCAGTCGATGACTTTTATAAGTTAGAGGGAAGTTACTTCAGACGATACGCACCAGAACTTGAAAAGCTAAATGATGAAAAACGAGAAGAAAAATTAGCAAAAGAGAAAAATCCAAAAAGATTTTATGTGAAAATCTTGTCTATGTTTGCTTTTGTTTTTCTGGTAATTCTTTCTGTTTTTTTGGTAGATGAATATTATCATAGTCGTTCGAAAGTTAATCTAACCGCTCCGGTTATTCAAACGCCCTATGATGAAGTCTCGCCTTAGTTTGATAAACCAATTCTGGCCTTATCTAAAAGAAGCCTATTGTTAAAGCTTATATTATGAAATTGATCGAATGAATACGGTATGGTTTTATAATTAGCTCTTATTAATCCAAGATTCTTAGATGCAAGAGAGGGTTTCACATAGCTAATTGAGATATTTCTCAGTTCTAATTCACCATCAATCTTTTGGTCGTGAAGGATCTTTCCGTAAAATGATAGATCAAAGCTTTGCTCACCCTTATCAAATGTCATGACAACTTCTGAGCTTGCGAGTTGTATTCCCTTTGAGTAAAGAGTTCCCTCTATAATATAATCTCCCTTAATATGGACATCTAGTTTACTGGTAAAAATTAAGTTACCCGTTGAACTGATTGAATCATTTTCTATTTTTAAAAAATCTATGTGATGGTCCCTCACAGCAAAACTTGTTGATACATCTGCTTTATTATTAACTTCGAGAGTTACTCTGTAATCACCCTCATCTAGAGTTTTTGCACTAATAGTCGCGGCGTAGGTTAACTCATCTACTTGTGTTGAAATGAGTGTTTTATTAAGATTTTTTCCTTTCAATAAAAGCTTTGTATTTGAGGTTTTGGCTTGCTTGAATGAATAGAATATTTTAACCATATCTTTCGCTCTATTGTAGTAAAGTTTCTGAGACCAAAGCTTTACAATCGTCCTTCCGACTTTCAGGAACTTCGGCTCATCTGTAAACCTCATCTCTAAATGATCTTCAGTCTTTGTGAAATCTACTGGAGTGGATGTTGCAGGATACTTTGAAGCTTCTAGGTATGTCGCTCTTGTGGCCTCTATTCTTTTTTCTGTGTCAGTGAGATCTATTTTTTTTATTACTACTTTATTAGAACTATTACTGCTCGTTACCACACTTGCGATAGTTCTAGCTTTTTTAGATTCGCTTTTAAAGCGATCTTCGTTATTTGAGACAGAATTAATACTTAGAAAAATAGTGAGTGTGATGATTAGACTATTTTTCATCGATACTTCCCATATACATAAAATCTGCATCATCTAGAAATTCAGTGTGATTACTTTCTTTTTCGTGAAAGAAGTCTATTAAAAAATTTGAGTCTATTTTTTTACAATTATCATTTTCATTTTTCATTGTTTCTTGATTTGCACAGCCTCTAGTTGCTGATATTGGTAGCGTGTTATCATTTTGATCACGCACGCCCTTGATATAGTAATCCCAAAAAGAGACTCCAAATTTGGCTATAATTCCACCTGTTGTGCCGAGGTAACCTGATCGGTTAGTGCTATGGATAAGGTATGTAGGAACGCCAGGAGAGTTAACATAATCAGTAGCACCGCTTAATGTGCTAGTAAGTAGTGATTCCACACATGACTTTCCAAACCTATCACCAATAGTTTTTGTTAGAAAGTTTGAGCAAACAAGGTTCATCAAAGCTGTTCCGTGATACGCCCCAGTGAATGAGAATACTTCAAAAGTCTTCTTATACACTTTTACAAAATCATGGTTTGGATATTTTGCTTGGAATCTTTTACCAAGACCTAATATGTAGAAAACTTGAGCGGCTCCATAGCTATGAGGTCTTAATGTAATAAGATCACCGTCCTCACACGTATCCATTTTCTCTAGGATACCTTTTGCTACTTCTAACGATGCGACTTCAATATTTTTACTTGAGTCCCAGTGGACTTGTCTTGGGAGTTCCCCAAAATAGCTCTCACTCGTTGGAGTGTATCCGTGAATGAATATGCTGCAAGTTTTGGCGGCAAATACAGAGCTTGGGAGTAGAATGAATATAAATATTATTTTAAGTGTTTTAGTCATGTATTCTTATCGACGCTGGATCTTATTACTTGAGTGATTGGTTTTGTTTTGTTCTGCGACTAAGTCACTAATAATATAGGTTTTTTCTCTCGTCGAATAAAAGTTTTAACTTCCAGAATTCAATATGCTATTTTGTAAGTTCACTTTATTTAAAAGGCCGTGAAGTTGAACAATTTTTTAAAATATAGAGAAAACCCAAGTCTCATCAAAATGATCGTATCTTTGCTCCTCCTTGTAGGAGTTATTTACTTATTTGCTTTCACTGATGTGTTAGAACTCCTTAAAAGCCAATATGGCCAACATGAGTTCTCATTTAAGTCTGGAAAAATTAAAGTTACTCTTCACGATATTGTTAAGGGACTTATCTTCAGTGTTGTGGTCTTCTGGTCCACTTCATTAGCATCAAAATTTATTGAAAAAAGAATCTTTAAGATGGAAAGCCTTAGAGCTGGAACTAGAGACCTTGTTATAAAGCTCGTTCATATAAGCCTTTTTCTTTTAGCTTTTATGGTTGTTTTAGATTCTGTTGGTATAGATTTAACGGCTTTAACGGTCTTCAGTGGAGCAGCAGGGATTGGTCTGGGATTTGGATTACAAAAAACCGCTTCAAACTTTATTAGTGGAATTATTCTCCTTTTTGAGAAGACCATTGAGCCTGGAAATCTAATTGAACTCAGTGACGGCACCTTGGGCTTTGTTAAGAAAACCAAAGCTCGCTATACACTTATTGAGACCTTTGATACTCGAGAAATTATTGTGCCTAATGAGGATCTGATGACAAGTAAGGTTACTAATCTTACGATGACTAATTCTTCTGGGCGCCTTGATATAGAAGTAGGTATCTCTTATAAATCAGATGTCCATTTGGCCAAAAAGATTATTTTAGAAGCTGCAACTGAGCACCCTTTGTGTTTAACACATCCAGAGCCTCAGTGTTATTTAACAAAATTTGGTGATAGCTCAGTAGACTTTCTTCTTCATTTTTGGATCGGTGATGTTGCACCAGGAAGGCTTCTGCCTAAGAGTGAAGTGATGTTAAGTATTTGGGATAAACTCAAAGAACACAATATTGAGATTCCATTTCCTCAAAGAGATCTTCATATAAAGAGCTCAGATATCGGAAATTTGAAGAACTAGCTAGTTTCTTATCGACTGAGAAGATCTTTAACTCTATACTGTCCCTTTAAATAGAGAGGCATATTATGAGAAAAGTAGAGCTAATTAAACCAGATAGTTTTGAGCAAGAGGATCACTTTTATCCTAAGGCACTTAACTCTCAGCTGCACGCAATGGTAGGACACTTCTTTAACCTTGATCACGATCGAATTGTTAAAAGATACAGTCACTTGAATCCTCAAGTGAATAGTGAAAATCTAAAAGAAATTTTAAGATACCAGTCTAAACACTTCTTTTGGGGTGGGGCAGATCTTTTTTATGTCGCCACCGAACAAGGTAATAGAAAGATGGTTGTGCTCGAGACCAACTCCTGTCCATCTGGACAGAAATCGATGCCTCCACGCGGAGACTCTGATGAGTTTAGGGGATATCGATACCTCATCGAAAACTCATTTATTCCACAACTCAAAAAGCTGGACCTTCCCGAAGGTGCCCTTGCTGTTATCTACGATAAAAACTATATGGAAGTATCAGGTTATGCTGCAACGATTGCAGAGTTAACTGGAGAGGATGTCTACCTCATTCCACACTTCAATGAAGAGGAACATTTCCTACGTTTTGAAGATGGTGTTCTAATTTATAAAGATGAAAAAGGCACTGATATTCCTATCCGTGCAGCCTTTAGATATGTGACTCAAAAGCCTTGGAATAGAATTCCAGTTGTTACTAAGTCACTTATATTCAATTCAACACTCGTTTGTCTATCGGGTGGAAGAAATAAGCTACTAGCAAATAAGGCTTACGAAATTTATAACACGGAGCTAATGGACAGTGGTCTCGAGATCATGATGCCAGAGACAATAAAAGATGTTTCAAAAATTGAGATTCCACTTTGGGTTAAAAAATTTGGTGGAAAAGCTGTTATAAAAAATCCATATTCCAATGCCGGTCAAGGAGTCTACACGATAACAAGTGAAAAAGAGCTTGAAGAGTTTATGAAAGAAGATCATCAATACGATCAGTATATTGTTCAAAGTCTAATTGGCCATTATGAATGGAGTTCAAATAGTTCAAAAGGAAAGTTCTTTCACATTGGTACCGTTCCAAATAAGAAAGGAAATATTTATATCGCTGATCTGAGAGTTCTTGTCTATTCCTCACCAGAGGGATTTCTTCCGTGTGCAATCTACGCCAGACGAGCAAAGCTACCAATGGAAGCTGAAATTAAATCAAATTCGTGGGAAGTACTTGGAACAAATCTTTCTGAGAAAAAAGCTGAGAACGAATGGACTTCAGATACTAGTAGGCTGATGCTTATGGATAGAAAAGACTTTAACTCACTTGGAGTTGGAATCGATGACTTAATCGAAGCTTACATTCAGACTGTAATGACTATTGTCGCAATTGATAAAATGGCAGCAGCACTAATAAATGAGAAGGGAGAGTTTGACCAAGAACTTTTCAAATCACTAGACAGCGATAAATCACTCTTTAAGGAAATAATGATATGAATAAAGTCTTAACTATAAAAACCAAAGAAGAACTAAGTATTGATGCACTGGAAGCTGCTGAAGTTCATAGAATACATCTTCATCTTTCAGATAGTGCTCTTGGTGTTCCTTGGAGACTTCCCGTTATTATAATTAAAGGCGCAAACCCAGGACCAACTGTAGGGATCACAGCAGCCCTTCATGGTAACGAGTTAAATGGAATTTCTACTATCTTTAAACTTATTGAGCTCGTTGATCCAACCAAACTATCTGGAAATCTAGTTCTTGTTCCTATAACAAATGTTCCTGGATACTTGATGGATCAAAGAAAGTTTTCCGATGAGGTCGATCTAAATCGAATTATGCCAGGTCAACCTGTAGGATCTGCCAGTCAAATTTATTGTCACAATCTTGTCACAAAAATTATAGGTAAGTTTGATTACCTTCTTGATTTACATACAGCGAGTCCAGGAAGAGTTAATAGTCTCTATATTCGTGCTGATATTGAATCCGAAGTAACAAGAAACTTGGCTTACCTGCAAAACCCTCAAATTATTGTTAAAAAATTTGATGAAGATGGAACACTTAGGTCATGGGCAAATGATAATGGTATTCCCGCTATAACAATTGAGATTGGAAATCCAAATGCATTTCAACACAGTCTAATAGATGAAACTCTTGAGGGGATAATGAATACTCTTTATTACCTTGAAATGCTCAAAGGTGAAGTTAAAGATATGGTTACAGAACACGCTATCGTCTGTGACAGTTCTTATTGGATTTACTCTCGAAAGGGAGGAATAATCGATGTTCTTCCAAAACTTGCAGATGAAGTTAAAGAGGGACAAATTATCGCTAAAGTCTACGATGTATTTGGTCAAATTAAAGAGCTTGTTAAAGCTGATAAAGCTGGAATCGTTATTGGAAAAAATGTAAACCCAAGATGCGATGCTGGAACGAGGGTACTACATCTTGGTGTTAGTATATTTGAGCCTGAAACAGAAGATATTCCAGGCCACGAGGACTTTGAAGATTAAATTATAACGTGAGATCAATCACACCATTAATAATTGGTGCTATTTCTGCTCTTGAATATAATGTTATTAAAGGCTGTGAGCGACCTGCAACATAGAGTTTTTCAAAAGAAAGCTCTGGGTTGTAGATGACGTCATTTACAGCCGGTTTTGTGATATGAAAATTAAACGTTAATCTATTTTTATCTATATCACTCATTCTCAATCCAAGTTCTTGTGCTAGAGCTTGTCTATCAATTTTTGTATCTAAATCAATTGAAATAAGTTTGGCATCACATTCAATTAAAGCCGATTTAACTTTTCCCTTAAATACACCATTAGATAGTGAAATATATTTTTCAAAATATTTCGGTGAACGGTCAGAGAAAATATCACCAGAAAATCTCGTACATGATCTCGACGTTGAAGTTGATTCATAGACAACAGCGACTTTTGTATAAGTTAAAAAGGGAATTTTGCTCGTTAAATCTATTTTTAAATCTACTGTGTTTGCAAATGCTGAAACACTTAATAGAAGTGTAATTAATATTTTTTTCATGATGAACTCCTTATAATCAAATAAATAGCATTGCTCTGCCTAAAACACTGCCTTCTATGTAAAAACTTCATTGGTAACGTCGATATTTTGTGATTAAAATAAGTAAACAAAACATTGAAGGATTTATTATGAACGGCGCGTTATTAGGTCTCGTTGGAGTTATTGCATTTATTATAGCTTATAGATTATATGGGAGCTTTATCTCTAAAAAAATCTTTGAATTAGGTGATCTCGATAATTCAGGGGTGTTGACTCCTGCTCATGAAATTAATGATGGTGTTGATTACGTTCCCACGAAAACTGGGGTGCTTATGGGACACCACTTTAGCTCAATTGCCGGAGCCGCTCCCATTGTTGGACCTGCAGTCGCTGCTATTTGGGGCTGGGCACCAGCTTTTTTATGGATAATATTTGGAGTCATCTTCATAGGCGCTTGTCATGACTTCGGAACTCTCGTTGTGTCGATGAAGCATAGGGGAAACTCCATCGCAACTGTGGCCGAAGATCTTCTTGGAAAAAGAGTAAGAAATCTTTTTCTCGTCGTAATCTTCTTTTTAATTTGGATGGTTATTGCTGTTTTTGCTTTAGTGATAGCTAATTTATTTGTTTCTTTTCCAAGTGCCGTTCTTCCAGTGAACTTTCAAATTATTATTGCGCTAGTGATGGGATTTTTAATTAATAAGAAAGGAAAGAGTCTCACTTTGCCTTCAATAGGGGCTCAAATCTGTTTATACGTCCTTATTTTCTTAGGAACTAAATATCCGATGGGTTTAAGTTTTCTCGGAGACAGTGAGTTGATGGCATGGATGATTGTACTTTTAGTTTATTCATTTATTGCATCGGTTCTTCCTGTGTGGATGCTTTTACAACCAAGAGATTATATTAACGGTCAACAGCTAGCTGTAGGTCTTGGTTTAATGATAGTTGGGTTATTTATCGTGCAACCACAAGTTGTGGCACCAGCTTTTAATCCTGATCCCGTGGGTGCACCACCTTGGTTTCCATTTTTATTTATCACGATAGCCTGTGGAGCAATTTCAGGATTTCACGGACTTGTCTCTGGAGGAACTACATCTAAGCAAGTTAATAAATGGAAAGATGCAAAGCCCGTGGCTTTTGGCGGAATGCTAGGAGAGGGACTTTTAGCTCTACTTGCAACTCTTGCAGTTACCGCTGGTTTTGACTCTACAGATCTTTGGCATAACCACTATGCAAGTTGGAACTCGGCAAATGGTCTGTCTGCGAAGATAGGAGCTTTCGTTACTGGTGCTGGAAAATTTATAGCGGGAGTGGGAATTCCTCCCGAGGTTGGCGAAACTCTTATTGCCGTTATGGTTATCTCTTTTGCAGCTACAAGTTTAGATACGGCATGCAGGATTCAAAGATATATAATAGGTGAGTTTGGAGTTGCACTTAAAATTAAAAGCTTGGAAAATAAGTATATTGGTTCTGGTATAGCAGTCATAACGGCATTTTTTCTCATGATCTCAAGTGATGGAGGACGTGGAGGGTTATCTATATGGCCACTGTTTGGAGCTACTAATCAGATGCTTGCAGCACTTAGTTTAATTATTATTTCTCTCTATTTGAAAAAAAGAAATAAAAATGCGCTACCGTTTATTATTCCAACTATTTTTATATTAGCAGTGACTTCAATTGGTCTTCTCTTTAATCTTCAAGGATTTGTTAAAAATGGAGACTTATTTTTGGGCTCTCTGACAACGATGCTCATTTTAATCGAAGTATGGGTAGTGATTGAAGCGATCGTGCAGTTTCGGTTGATAAGTACCAAGAGATTAAGTTAATTATCTCTGATAATACCTTAAGGCCAAGCAGTAAATACTTGGCCTATAAGAATCTATTTGATTGAAATATATTAAAGTATTGTCACTTTTGCAGAGCTTACACCTGCACTTCCAATGAATCCAGAAAGGATGAGTCCTGCTAATAAAATTCCAAATAATACAGTAAGAGTAACTGCAATTTCATTTTTTACTTCATCAGCTTTTACGACTAGCTCCTCTTGAGCTTGCTGCAATTCATTTCTGAGTCTCGGTATAGCGTTATCAAGTCTTTGTGAGATTTGAGTTATTTTCATTTCCCAGTTTTTTGCCATACGATTAACTTCTGGTTCAGATAGTTCTGTGTTGGTTTCTATTATTTCTTTAATTCTTTCTTCTGTCGCGAGGTTTGCAATAATATTTTTTGAATCTGTTAGTTGTGCTTGAACTTTTTCAAGACCACTTTCCACTTTATCTGGATTAATCGCAGCAGCAATAACTACATTTTTTACAGTTGACTTAATTTTTACATATTCTGTCTCTATTGCAGCTTTTAGTTCAGGAGCTTCAATTTCATTAATTTCCTTTTCTATTTCTTGAAAGCTCAGGTCATCCATACCAATTTGTACGTCGAGATTTTCAAAAGCTGAATAACTATTTGAAGTTATCGAACTAAGAGCATTTGCGGACTTTGAAGCCATAAAGCCAATACCGTTAGAGATTGATCCAACAGTTAAAAGTGAGATTATTGACCAAACGACTAATCCACTGATAATTCCTGAAAAGCGAGTTACGTTTCCAGATAGTCTGGCTGCAATATAAGACCCAACACCAACAGCGATTGAGTAAGATGCAAATAACCATAAGCCTGTGGCCCATGTACTAGCTGTAAGACTTATTCCATTTTCAAAGTCCATTACAGCAATACCTATTATGCTTGATAAAAGTGTAAATAATGAAAATACTGTGAAGGCAATAAGGGTTCCCCCTGCAATTGCTCCCCAAGAAATGTGAGGAAGGATGAGATTGTTTGGTGATTCACTTACGTTTACTTGAGTTGACATGTTTTTCTCCTTAAAAAGTTTTAAATTTCTTCACAGATCGTAAGTGTTTGATTGGAGTAAAGGGTTTAGGCATCAACATTGTTTTATGTACAAGCATACACATGACTCTTTGAGTCTCTTTTTTGTATCAAATGTAATGACACGAAAATACACTTTTGATATAAAAATATAATGAGAACAATCTTTTCAATATTGGTGCTATGCCTTCTCTTATCTAGTTCTGCTACAAGTCATGCTCATGCTCACGATAATAAACACTTGGAACTTGAATGCTCGTTATGTCTCATCGTCCATGGTGGTGAATTAGGCTTACTGCCAGAGCTTAATTTACTCATTGTATCTATAATTAATATTGAGTTAGATCAAAAAGTCTATCCATCTGACAAGGCTCAGTTGGGCTTTCTGGACATCAATACCAATTCACCTCGCGGGCCTCCTGTTTTATAAGTTAAAAATTTTACTATTAATTTATTTAATACCTTTCAATAGGTGCAGGAGCTCACTATGAGATCAATAACTTTATATATATTATTAATTATCTCCCTCAATACATTTGGCCAATCCTCAATGGTTAGCAATAGAGGTAATCAATTCAACCCTGCGACTGGTTTAAATGCCACGATGCTGATGAGAAAATCAGAAAATGATACCGAACAAGATGGTTTTCTTCTTCAAGGAGTAGAGCTTCAATTCAACTCTGATGTCGATGCTTATTTTCGAGCACAAGTTGTTATTGGCGTTCACCCAGAGATCCATGACCACGATGAAGATGAAGAGAGTGGAGAAGAAGAACATAATCTTTACGAAATTCATCCCGAGGAGGCATACATAGAGACGACTTCAATTCCATCTGTGACATTTAAGGCTGGTAAATTTCTTTCTCAATTTGGAAAGTATAATGCTATTCATTTACACGCACTTCCATTTGTCTATAGAGGTGTAGTTCAGAGTGAAACTTTTGGAGCCGAAGGCTTCTCTGCACCAGGGTTATCAGCGTCTTTCTTAGTACCAGTTGGTTGGTATAGTGAGCTTACTCTAGAAGCTCTTCAATCAGATAATGAATCACTTTTTGAAAAATCATCTAATGCAACAGTTTATGTCGCAAAAATAAAAAATCTTTGGGAGTTGAATGATGAAACCACTATCGAGTGGGGACTATCAGGTTTGAATTACGAAATTGCTTCATACGGAGACAACGAAAAAGAGACTTCAAAGTTATTTGGTAGTGATTTAACTATTAAGTGGAGACCAACCAAAAATGGAAGAAGTTCTTCAGCAATGTGGTCGACAGAGTTCATCCAAAAACAAAGATCAGGAACAACTGATTCCGATAATGGTGGAATTACTTCGTTCTTAAGATATCAACTTAAACAAAGATGGTTCACTCAAGCTCAGTACGAGTTCTATGGAATTAATAAATCACAGGGAGAAGAGAGTATTCATGCATACTCAGCCCTTTTAGGATTTATTCCCAGTGAGTTTTCTGCTATTAGACTACAACTTGATCGACTTGCAGGGGATGAAGACGATTCGAGAGTTTCACTTCAATTTAATATGAGTATCGGGGCACACCCAGCTCATTCATACTGAGATGCTTATGAAAATATTACTACTATTAATAAGTTTTAGCTGTTTTGCTAATTTAAAAATTATCGCGACTACCGCAAACCTCGAGTCACTTGCCAAAACGATCGGCGGTGACAAAGTTGAAGTTACTGGTCTGTGTAAAGGTGCACAGGATCCGCATTTTCTCGAGGCAAAACCTAGCTATATTTTTAAACTCTCAAAAGCTGACCTACTCATAAGTGTTGGAGCTGACCTAGAGATAGGTTGGCTTCCACTCGTTATTCAAGGAAGCCGCCGACCCAGTTTGAGAATTGGTGAGAAAAAGCACCTAGTTTCTGCTGATGCTATCAATCTTATAGAGAAGATAACTGGTGGAATCACTAGAGCTCAAGGAGATGTACATCCAGCTGGTAATCCACATTTTATGATCTCTCCTATTGAGTCTGTTAACGTTGCAAGGGTAATTGCACAGAAGCTCTCTTTATTAGATCCATCTAATAAAGTTTACTATGAAAAAAATCTCAACGACTACAGAGATCTTATAAATAAGAAAATGATTGAATGGAAAAAAGAGATTGGAGTTGGTTTAAAAGTTGTTACTTACCATAGAACTCTTTCATATTTTTATCGTGATTTTGGTATTACAAACGTAGATGTTTTAGAACCCAAACCAGGAGTGCCTCCTAGTGCTTCTCATATAATTCAACTCATTAAAAAAATGAAAGAAAAAAATGTAGAGAAAATTATTGTGGAAAATTATTTTAATGATGCTGTTGCTTTGAGAATTAAAAAAGATATTCCAGGTGTTTCCATCAGTGTTGTGCCTGTTGCTGTCGGAGGACGGGAAGGTATTAATAGTCTTGTTGAACTTTATTCATTTTTAGTTAAGAGTATGAGGAATTAAAATGGAAGTAATTAGTTTTCTATTGGCGCCATTTTTAATGTGTTTAGTACTTGTTGGTATTCACTGTTATCTTGGTCTACATGTTCTTAGAAGGGAAGTAATATTCATTGACCTCTCACTTGCTCAAGTTGCAAGCCTTGGAAGTACTGTGGCCCTACTTTTTCATGTCGAGCATAATACGAGTCATTCTTACTTTTTATCGTTAGGATTTACATTGCTAGCATCTTTGTATTTTGCTTGGGCAAAACGTTATGAGAAAAGAATCTCTCAAGAGGTTTTGATAGCTTTAGTATATGCATTCTCATCTGCTGCAGTCGTTCTTGTCGTTAATATGCTTGCTCATGGAGCTGAGCATATTAAAGAAATCTTAGTAGGAAAAATCCTATGGGTTAGTATGGAGGATGTTGGCAAGACTGCTCTCATATATGCTCTAGTCGCAATTGTTCATTATATATTTAGAAAGCAGATGTTTAAGGCCACAAATGGTGTCGCGCAAAATAACAAGTTTTGGTGGGACTTTATATTCTATGCACTTTTTGGAGTTGTAATTACTTCTTCAGTTGGAATTGCCGGTATTCTACTCGTATTCTCTTTCTTAGTTGTACCAGCTCTAGTAAGTATGCAGTTTGTTAAAACAATTAAGAGTCAGCTCTTTTTGGGATGGGGAATTGGATCTGTTCTTTCGCTGATTGGAATGATTCTAAGTTATGCTTATGATTTGCCCTCTGGTGCCATAATTGTGGTAGTTTTTACTATGGTTCCACTTTTGGGGATAGGTCTACTGACAACTAAAAAGAAAGGGGAATGATCGAGCTTTAAGCGTTGGATGGTCAACCTTAGTTGAATACAGTGACGAAAATATTCTTTCGTTTTCTTGGTTTTGAAAAACCATTCGTATACTTTCTTCTGTCACTAATCTTCACTTTGAAGATTCGATCATTTCCTAATACAAGTTTACAGTATTAGGAAATTAAAATCTTCTTAGTTTTTACTAGCTTAGGTAAACAAATAATAACAATCTATGAGTTTGCAGTGAAGTCAATTTGGATTTGTTTAAATCTTCCATCTCCAACAGATGTACTTGTGAAGTCACCCTCTTTTTCTACGTATTGATGAATGATTCTTCTTTCAGCCGGATTTAATTTTTTAGTAAGAACAGCAGCTTTTTTCTCTTTTACTTCATTAATAACAGTTTCTGCAATCTTATTGAGTTGAGCTTCCATATTTGGATTTCTCTCTCTTCTATTATTTGCTGGTCTTTTTCTGTCTGATTTAGGCTTGTCACCATCTTCAGTTCTCCAAGAAATTTTAGTATTGCTGGCCATAGACACTTTATTACGAAGGTACTGAGTAGATAAGTCTTTAATAGCATTATGAAGAGCAAACTTTTGCTTCATTAGTTCTCCGGCATCATCTCCTGAAAAAGTAACAGATACATTTGGATCTCTGTAAGTCACATCAACGTATACTTTTAAATCCATTTTCTTAAAGAGCTTAATAAGGAACGGTAAAAGTATTTTTCTATAAATAGGTTGAACCTTAAATTTGTATTCAGTTTTACTTGGACCAAAGATAATAAATTTCTTCTTACCTTTACCAATTACTTCGTGATCAAGAATAGACTCTTCATTAATGTAGAAGTATTCCATCGCTTTTTCTTTTGCTTCTTCTAAAGAGTAACTTGAAACTTTGTACCATCTCTCGTAGATTTTAACTTCTTTAGCTGGAGCATCTTCTCTTTTTCTTTCAGTTCTTGGTTTATCAGTTCTTGGTTTGTCAGTTCTTGATGTTTTCTTATCCATAGTTCTTTCTCTCGGTTTCTCTTTGGTTTTTCTGCTCTCGTAGGGCTGGAGAGTCTTACTATCTATTCTTGGTCTTTTAACAATATCAGTAGCGAAGTCTGAATCTTCAATATCAGCTTTTGGAATTTGCATTCCAATATACTGAGTGATGGCTTCAAAGTTCTCAGAATCCTCGTATCCACAAAATCCAACAGCTAAGCCTGATTTACCAGCTCTTCCTGTTCTACCAATTCTGTGAACATAGTTTGGGGCCTCGTGAGGCATATCCCAGTTAACAACTAGGTTAACGTCTTTTATATCAAGGCCTCTGGCCGCAACGTCAGTACAGACGAGGATGTTGATTTTTTTATCTCTAAAGTCTTGGAGAAGTCTTGTTCTTTTACTTTGAGGAAGTCGACCTGAAATTGGCTCGACTTTGAAGTCCATTTGTCCAAGCCAAATAGCAACTAATGAAGTCATATACTGAGTGTTACAAAAGATGATGGCGTAGTTGTCATCATTTTTACGAAGAAGGTTTACCAGGTATGGCATCTTTTCTTCTTCACTAATCATAGCAACTTGTTGATTGATATTATCAACTGTGAGGCTATCTTCATTTAGTTTAACTTCTTCTGGAAGTGATCCAAATTTATATGCAGTTCTAAAAATTTCTTGGTTATTAGTCGCTGATACCATGATGAGTTGGCGCGATTCTTTTACAGATCTTAAAACAAATTCATTGTCTTTATTAAATCCCATCTCAAACAATCTATCTGCCTCGTCAAAAATGACACAGTTACAGTCTTTAGCTTTTATAACTTTTTGTTTTATTAAGTCACAAATTCTTCCGGGAGTACCAACAATGATTCTTGCACCTTTTGCAATTGACTCTTTTTGTTTCTCAGCACTCTCTCCGCCAATAACACTTACTGAATGAATTCCAAGTGGTTCTCCGAAGTCAGAAAACACTTTGTGAGTTTGTTGAGCAAGCTCACGAGTAGGGCTTAGCACGATATAAATCTCATCGTTATCTTTTCTTAAAATCTGCTCAAGGACTGGAATGGCAAAAGCACCTGTCTTTCCACTTCCTGTTTCAGCTTGAGCGAATATATCTTTATCAGCAAGGATAATTGGAATCGTTAATTCTTGAATCGGTGATGCATTTTCAAAGCCTAAAGCTTTTAAGCTTCCAATAAGCTTTTCGTTTAAATTAAAATCAGTAAAGGGTTTTGATGTTTCGATAGTTCTCTCGTTTGTGTTAATTATTAAAGAGTTAGAGTAACAAAGACTGAGTGAATTAGACACTATTTTCTTCTTTAAAATTTTGCTTCGCAATAAATATTTTTAAGGCTAATCAAATTATAATTTTGAAGATATAGTTGAAAAATGTACGAGTTGAGAACTTATCAGAAAGATGCTGTGAGTCAGACCATTAAATATTTTCAAAAAAGAAGACTCCCTGCAGTTATTGTTCTCCCTACAGGGGCGGGCAAGAGTTTAGTAATTGCTGAACTTGCTAAACTTGCTTTAGGACGAGTTCTTGTGTTGGCCCATGTCAAAGAACTAGTTGAACAAAATCATACAAAATTTGAAAGCTATGGACTACAAGCTGGAATCTATTCAGCGGGCTTAAATAAAAAAGACAGTACGCACAAAGTAATTTTTGGTAGCATTCAATCCGTAGCGAGAGCAGACGATGATTTCTTTGAAAACTTTAGTCTACTCGTTATTGATGAGTGTCATCGAGTTGGTCTTGAACCAGATACTCAATATCGTACTGTTATAGATAAACTTAAAAAACTGAATCCTGAACTTTGTATTTTGGGCCTTACTGCAACTCCTTATCGTTTGGGACTTGGTTGGATATATAATTTTGACTCAGAAGGAACAACTCAAACTAATGAGTCGCGTTTCTTTAGTCAGTGTATTTTTGAATTACCGCTAGAATTTATGATTAAAAATAAATATCTCACCCCACCAGTGAAAGTGGATATACCCGTGACCTGTTATGATTTCTCTGAATTAGTTCAAGATGGTCAAAAATTTAAAATTAAGGAAATTGAGAGACTTCTTAAAGAGCAAAGAAGTTTAACACCTCTAATTGTAAAAAACATTATTGATATTACCGAAGTCTATAAAAGACAAGGTGTAATGATTTTTTGTTCGACTATTAAACATGCAAAAGAAATCATGTCCTGTCTCCCGATGGATCAGGCAAGGCTAGTTATTGGTGATACTGAATCAAGTGAGAGGTATTCAATAATTGATAGTTTTAAAAAACGTGAGTTTAAATACTTAGTTAATGTTTCAGTTCTTACAACAGGCTTTGATGCTCCTCATGTCGATGTTATAGCAATCTTGCGTCCAACTGAATCAGTAAGTTTGTATCAACAAATCATTGGACGTGGACTAAGACTATCCGATTCTAAAAAAGATTGTTACGTACTCGATTACGCCGGGATGGGACACAATATTTATCGTCCTAGTGTGAAAGATAAAAGACCAAAGCCTGAATCTATTACAGTGAAAGTAACTTGTCCCAAGTGCCATTTTGATAATAGTTTTTGGGGTATCAAAAACCTCGATGGGGAAGTTGTTGAACATTTTGGAAGAACTTGTAGAGGTGGTTTTAAAGACCCTTTGAGTTTTAAAGTCAAACCATGTGGTTATCGATTTAGATTTAAGATTTGTGATAAATGCGCTCATCAGAATGATTTAATGGCCAAGGTTTGTGAAAAATGTAGTCACGACATAGTCGATACCGACTCAAAGTTAAAACAAGCAAAGCTATCTAAAGATGCTCATGTATTAACTCCAGAAACAGTATTGATTGACTGTGCCTATGATAAAGATGGTCAAGAATATTTAGAAATAAAATACTATGATTATAATGGAGAGTTTTTAAGGGAAATTCACTACCTTGATGAGCCTATTGATAGGCAAAAGTTTGAAATAAATTTTTTGCGTTCTCATAAAAAAATACCTGAATATAATTTCAAATTCACCAGTGCAAAAGATATCATAAATGCCCAGAATCTTTTTAGACAACCAGCATTTGTTATAGGTAGAAAAAAAGGTAAGGAGTGGCGAATTACAGAGAAAATCTTTGCGGAAAGCTTAGGTAAGATTAAACCCCAATTTGAATAACGCAGTGGATGACTCGATTTGTTTTGATTTAATGCATCAGTAAATATATAAATTTTCCATGATAAAACTTCTCTTAATACTTCTTGTGAGCACAAGTTCTTACGCTCAAACTATTGATCTTTCTCAAAGTTCTCCGGATATAACATGGAAAAAAATCTCAAATGATTTCGTAGAACTCATCTATCCTGAGTATTTGAAAGATGACTCGATTTATATTGCAAACTTAATTGAGCATTACTCCAGTAATGTTGGCGCTACTTATAAAATCGATAAACCTGAAAAGATCACTATTGTGTTAAGACCAGAAACAGCTCAGCCCAATGGTTTTGTTACTCTTGGGCCTAGAAGAAGTGAGTGGTTTGCCAGTTCGATGTATTCACCCGTTCTAGGTGGATTAGAATGGTATCAAGCACTGGCCATCCATGAGTACCGACATGTAATGCAATTTGATTATTCGAACAAAGGTATTATTAAATTCCTGGGCTTAGCGCTTGGAGATCAAGGTCAAAATGCCGGAATGTTTTTTGGTTTGCCTTCATGGTTCTTTGAAGGTGATGCCGTTTGGGCCGAGACAAAGTATACAGATGCTGGTCGTGGAAGATCACCTCGCTTTCTTGCTCGCTTGAAATCCCTTGTTAAAGGGAATGACATACCAACTTTTGATGAATTCTTAGGTGGAAGCTTTAATAGACCACTTCCTAATCATTATGTTTATGGCTATATACTTATCTCAAGTGCAACTAAAAAATACGGAGACGACTTCTGGCAAAAAGTTGTTAAGTACGTTGCAAACTTTCCTCATCCGTATAGAATCTACAGCGGTATCAAAAGGTTTTCTGGTGTCTCATTTGAAGACTTCTACAATGAAACAATGAATGAGCTCAAAGAAGAATGGAAAACATCTGAAAACAAAATAACAAAAGAATACTCTGAAATAAAGTATCCAACCATGATTGATGGTACGCTTTATACCCTTAATTATGACCTCGATCATTATTGGTCTATATACGCAGGTGATAATAAAGTAGCGGATATTCCTTACTCTCGAGAACTTACGAGATTGAGTTTTTCAAAAAATAAAGCTGTCTATAATCAGTATCTCCCCAGTGCTCGTTATGCATTTAAAGATAGCTCTGATCTTCACCTAGTTGATCTGAAATCTGGAGAGATAGAGCAAATTACAAATGGAAAAAGAATTTATAACCCTTCATTTCATAAGTCAGGTCAAAAAATAATCGCCACTTTATTTGATGAAAATAATGTCTGGAATGTTGTTGAACTATCTTTGAAAGGTGAGCAGCTTAGATCAATTAATTTTGGTGACTATATTATGGCCGAAGCTCATTACCAAGACGATCAAAATATCGTGGCAATTGCTATAGATAAGACTGGACGCAAAGCAATCATGCGCTTTAGTTTTGATGTTATGAGTGGACAGAAAAATGAAATTCTTTTGCCATTTTCTAGAAATACGATTTTCAATTTGAGTGTAACTGAAAATAAGGACATTCTTTTTGAAGCCCAAAACAATGGCGTTTTAGACATTTTTAAATTTTCTACAGCCGGAGTTATCTCTCAGTGCTCTAATGCTTCTATATTAGCATCAACTCCCTCGCAATCTGGTGACAATATTTATTTTAGTAATCAAGTCGAAAATGGCTCAGTAGTCTCAATTGTAGGCGACAGTGCATGTAAGTTACTTCCTAAAAATATGCTTATTGATTCTAACTATCTTGGTGAAAGTTCTTCTGATAGATATAATGATTTTGGTATTGTAAGCTTTGATAAACATTTATTAATGTATAGTGACAATAAATCTCAATATAAAGTAGAAGACTACGGTCATATTGATTCAAGACTCTTTATTCCACATTCTTGGAGTTTTGTAGGTGGTAATGGATTTCAGCTTGCTGCTCAAACTGATAATTATCTTCGAACTATGTCTATTGGAGTCGCTGTTGGAGAAGATGGTGGAGAGAATCAAAACTATTCAGAGATTAACCTTGCCTTCAAAAAGTACTATCCCATCTTCAACTTATCTGCCGGAGCAAGAAATCGTAGGATTAATCCTATTGGCTTTACTAATTCTCTGACGTGGGAGGAGAAAACGGCTCAACTAGATGTTCTTTTACCTTACACCCAAGTATCCGGGCTTTACAATTTTAGTTCCCAATTGCTACTGAGTGGAGGTTACTTAGACGCTTCTGAGTATGAGTTTAATGATAGTCCCACAAATAGAGAGTCATCTTATTTTTATACCAGTGGCGTGGGAGCATCGTTCCTTTTATCTAAATCATTGAAGGCTAGATCTATTCAGTCACCATGGGCCATAGGTTATACGGTTAAATACAATAACCTTGAAAATAAGAAAGTCACTTCATATTCAGCTTACAGACTATTTCAAAATGTAGATATAAAGACTCCGGGATTTTCACTTCATGATGGTTTTAAGTTAGAGCTTCAAGAGGAAAAGCAAAAAGATGATAGAAGAGCATATTTAATATCTCCATCTTCAACTGATCCAACGGATAGTATCTTTTCAAGAGGCTATGGATATGAAAGCTTTGCACATTACTCTAAGGCTTCAATTAATTATATTTTCACAGTTGCTTATCCAGACTTCAATCTTTGGGATATTGCCTATACCAAACGAATTGTTTCAAATCTTTTCTTTGATACAACGAGGATCGACTTAATAGAAGAAGAAAAAACACTTAATAGTTATGGCGCTGAGCTTGAGTTTGAGACAAACTTCTTTAGACTTGTGCAGTTGAACTGGGGACTTAGGTATTCTCATAGACTTAGAGATACACAGTCTGTTGGAGAGTTCTACCTAGCTACTGATCTTTCTTTTTAAAGTTTTCATCTAGTGAATTACTTAGTGTTGTAGTTAATATTTCGCTAACAGATTGAGCTTCTTGGTGATCCATAAGTCCTTCATTATAGAGAAGTTCTTCTAAGGTACTATCTTTTTTAGATTTTTGAACTTTCCCGCCACGTGCTAAAAATTCTTCCATTGTCTCAGTTTTCATATCATTTCTCCTTTGAAGATATGTCTAACACAGGTTTTAAAACTCTTAAAGTATTGCTTCACATTTTCCGATAAGTATTGATATGATAAGCCCTAATATGTTGAAATTGTTGTTACTCGTTGTATTTTTACTGGGCACTCAGCTGTCATTTTCCAATTCTGATTTGGATGATGTAACGTCTGTGCCTAAATCTGTTCAGAAAGCTGGTAAAGTTGAGCGTGGTCAGGGTCTTTTTCAAGCACTTAAATCCGTATCCATCGAAGGAGCAACTGCTCTTGAGGTTATAAACTCGCTTCGAGATGAAGTGGAGTTCTCTTCTTTGAAAGTGGGAGATGCACTTGGGGCAAAGTTCCACGATGATAAACTCATCTCTTTTTCATTTTCTCAAAATCCTGCTGAAATTCATCATTTAATTCGTTCATCTGTAAATAAATGGGATTATTCTTTTGAAGAAATACCAACATTTTGGAATTCGAAGATTGTAGAGGGCTCATTAACTAAAGGATCAACTCTTCAAGCGGATCTAATTAATAAAGGTCTATCTAGAGTTGTTACTGGTGAAGTCGTCAACATTCTACTTTGCAAAGTAAATTTCAGAATGAATGCAAGAGAAGGTGATAAGTATAAAGTTCTTATTAAAGAGAGAAAACTCAAAGACCAAGTTATTGAAACAAAAGTTATGTACACATCTTATAGTGGTACAAGAGCTGGAAGTAACGAAGCGTTCTATTACGATGATGGTGTTAAGGGATCAACCTACACGGCCCATTATACTAAAACTGGGCAAGCACTTATTCGCTCTGGTTTAAGATATCCACTGCCTAGACTTCACATCCGTTCTCACTACGGTAAAAGAACTCATCCAGTCACGGGAAGAAGAGTAATGCATCGAGGAGTAGACCTTAGAGGTCGTCGCGGTCAATCTGTACGCGCTGTTGCAAGTGGTAAGGTTGTTGTATCAAGTTATAATAAATACGCTGGAAATAAAGTTGCTATAAAACATAGAGATGGATCAACTTCATATTATTTACACTTAAATAAAAGAAATGTTCGTAAAGGTCAATGGGTTAAATCTTATCAAAAGATTGGATCTGTTGGAGCTACTGGAAGAGTAACAGGACCACATCTACACTTTGGATTTAAAAAACCAAATGGCAGATGGATGAATCCAATGAATAAAAGAATGATTGCAACTCCAAAACTTGCAGGCCCTAGACTTGCTCATTTAGAGAAACAAATTCTTACTTCAGAATCACTTATTGATAGTTTAGAAATAAGCAGAGTGGCAAAATATATCGTTAAAAAAATTCCAAACCAAAAAGAGGAGAGTGTTTTCGACCTTCTTAATTGGGATGAAAATAAACTATTTCAGACATCTTCTCGTCACATAGCCCAGACAAAGACTGAAACTGAAATAGGTATTGAAAAAGAGATCTAATTTGCTAGTCTTAGTAGATGAAAAAAAATCTTATATTAATATGTCTTATAATATCAATCTCCTCTTTTGCAAAAGAGCGCACCAAAAATAGCTTTTGGGCCGGAGTCTTTTCAAAAAAAGAATTAACAACTGATTATTCTTGGTGGTCTGAAGCCCAGCTTCGTTACAGTTTTGATCAAGGTGGAGTAGGTCAATTTCTTTATAGAACTGGTGCACTATACACAATCGATAATGATCACGGTATTGGACTACTTTATGGTTATATAACCACCGGTGAAGTTAAAGAACACAGATGGACTTTTCAGCATACTCAGACGTACTCAAACTCTGAATCTTCAAAGCTCTCTTCTCGTACAAGACTCGAATACAGAGATAATGAAAACAGCGAAGATGATTCTTGGAGATTTAGATACTTATTTCGTTTTGATAAAAATAAAGGGGTTTACTGGAACGAAGTATTTTTAAATCTAACAGATGAAAAAAATGCCAACCATCAAATTTTTGAAAGAAATAGACTATTCATTGGATCAAGTGCTGAGGTTTTTAATTCAAAAATTGAATACGGGTACCTCAATCAATATGTACCAAGAGATAATTCTTCAGTAATTGAACACATAGCTACTATTTACTTTTTTATGTAAATCGAGGGGATAATATGTCAGATGTACCAGTTTTTATGGTTGTAAATTTAGAAATCACCAATCCAGATGAATACAGATTATATGAAAAAGGTTTCTTCACACTTTTAAAAAAACATGGGGGATCATTTGTAACTTACGATGATAATCCAATCCATCTTGAAGGTGAGAGTCCAGTTCCAGGCAGAATGATTATCTTTAAGTTTCCATCTGAAAAAGCTGGTCAAGAATGGTTCGCGGATCCCGACTATCAAAAACTTTCTCTTCACAGAAGAGCTGGTACTAAAATGAATTTTTTAACGATGGTGCATGGACTTCCACCACGAGACTAATAAGTAATAAGAATTTGAATTACACGGACTATTAAGAATATTGGTAGTATGAAAATAACAATACCTATAAGACTAAGAAAAATCATATTAAACCAACTTGTCGCCACAACTGTTTTGTCATTATTTACATATTTCGTAACAAGCTTGTAGTTCATTTCATTAGATTTCCAAACAAAATCAAAAATATCTCCAAGGATTGGAATCATCCCAAGCAGTTGATCTACTACAATATTAAATGCCATTCTAACGATAACTATTTTAGGAGTGTTGAAATTTGTGGCCCTAATGAGAATATAACTTCCAAGTCCTGTAGTGATTAGGTCTCCAAAGCCTGGAATGAGTCCAATGAGACCGTCAAAGCCAAATTTTATACCAAATGGACCTTGAAACTTAGTGTCTAGCCACTTAGATATTAACTCTAAGTCCCTAATATCAATTTTCTTATCCACTCCAGTCTCCCATCATTAAATACCCAAATTCATTGAGATTCTCTATTTAGAAAAATACGTTACTCTTATTATGCTATAATTGCCAAGTTAAAGGAGAGCTTATGATAGACCTTATAATTGGTCCCTCACTTTCAAATAACCCCTCAACGAATCATGTTGAAGATATATTTGAAGGCATTTCACTTTTTGAATCAAAGAAATTTAATCTTATTGTTTTCAATCTAACTGATTGCAAATTAAATGAAAGAGATCTTTCTCGACTTAAAAAACTAGTTCTTAGTCGAAAAACAAATTGTATTTTTATCTCTAATCAAAAAGAAATTCTAAATTTTGATGAGATTGAATTTGTTCAAAGCTTCGTTCCTGAGCACATTGATCTCTATATAGATGATTCAATCAAAGAGCTGCAAAGACGTAGAGACTTAACTACCAAATACTTAGAGCAATCTAAGCAAAAAAGATCTATTCCTTTTTATCTTCTTGGTATTTTACTTTTATCAGAACCTCTTTTAAAAGTTTTATTTTTAAAAATTGATACGGGCTTTGGTTTTGGGAAAGTTTTTGAAGTTGTAACTAGTATTGAGGATCCATTAAAATTTCTTGAATTCTGGGCTTTATTTCCACTAGCGGGACTCGCTCTTTTAAGACCTGCAGCAATAAGTTTGTTTGTCTTTGCAACAGTTCAATTGTATTCCGTTTATAGCTATCTAAATTATGAAAAATTCACATGGCCATTTGTGCAGGAAAATCCTCATATCAGTAGTGCGCTTCTTTTATGTCTAAATCTTGGGATCTTAGCGTTTTTCCTAATTCCAGAAAATAGAAAACCGTATTTATTTAAAACTAAAGAGCTCTTTAGAAAAAATAAGCGAATTGATTGTAGCCTCAATGGAACTGCAAAGTTTGATGGAGGAGTTTTAGAGGTAGAAGTATTAAACCTTTCTGAGACAGGACTTATGGCATCGACCAAAAAGAAAATAGGCCATGGTGAAAAGATTATTATTTGCATAGAGCAGTATAAGTTTTACGGAGAAATTGTACGAGTTTCTAAAGCCGGAGACTTTTATCAATACGGAATTTTATTTAAAGGAAGAAATCCCGAAGCTGTAAAATTGATAAAAAAATTAGAACAAGGGCAGACAATCAATTCTGTCGCATGATATAAGAGACTATGACTAATAACGATGTATTAAGAAGACTTAGGTATACTCTTGACTATGATGACCAGAGAATGATGGAAATATTCGCTCTCGCTGATAGAGAAGTATCTCGAGACCAGCTTAGTAAATGGCTTAAAAAAGATAATGACGATGATTATCAAGGCATTAAAGATAAAGATCTTGCAAGCTTTCTAAATGGTTTAATCACGGATAAACGTGGTGCGAAAGACGGTGAAAAACCAATTCCAGAGATCGAAATAAATAATAATATTATTCTCAGAAAACTCATGATTGCATACAGTATGAAGTCTGACGATGTACTTGAGATTCTACAAATTGCAGATTTGAGAGTGAGTAAGCCTGAGCTGAGTGCTTTTTTTAGAAAACCTACTCATAGGCACTATAGACCATGTAAAGATCAGATCCTTAGAAACTTTTTAAATGGTCTTCAAGAAAAACTAAATCCCGCTTAAGTTACAAAGTGATACAAACTGATTGTTGAAAAATAATACTGAACAGTGTTACGATCTAGTAATGAGATTTTTTGTAAATACTCTCTTTTTATTTGTGGCACTGACAAATTTCAGTTTTGCCTCGCATCCAAGCGATGAAAGAATGGATAACGGCACTATCGTTATTAGCATTGATATGCAATCAGATGAGTGTCGTGAAAATAATGAAGAAAATAGTGATTGTAAGTGTCATCTTGTTGAGATTCAGCTTGCTTTAGTCGACGCTATTCCTTTCAATAGTACTCTGTATTCAAATAACCTTGATACAATTTTTCCAATCCTCATTAATAATAATCTACAAGACTTTCAGTCCTCAATGATAAAACCTCCAATACTCTAATCCTCAAATTAATCTAATAGTTTATTCAAATTAAGGAGTTAAAATGAATTTATATATTTATACGGCGTCGATATTGTTTTCAGCTGTCTTTTGCTATGTATTGTCTAACGAAAGAGAACTTTTAACTGACAGTTCACAAATAAAAAGTGATTATCTTTATTCAGGTTTAAAAGTTATAAATGTTATCTGGAGGAAGAATTGATAGTTGTTATTTGTTGGATTATTGCGATGGTTGCAACCTTAGGAAGTCTCTTCTTTAGCGAAGTTATGGCCTATGCTCCCTGCGTCCTATGTTGGTACCAAAGAATTGCAATGTATCCACTTGTGATTATATTTCTAATTGGCGCATTTCAGTCTCCCAGGATCACTTTTGCTTTTTCTGCACCTTTCGTGGCGATAGGGTGGCTCATTTCTCTTTACCATAATTTGCTTCACTTTGGAGTCATACCCGAGTCAGCTTCTCCATGTATCTCTGGTGTGCCGTGTTCAACAGTTTATATTAATTGGTTTGGGTTTTTGACGATCCCATTATTATCACTGATAGCTTTTAGTGCTCTTGGAGTCTTATTGGTTATCTTAAATAGGAAATATACTTATGAAAAATAAAATTGCAATCTTCGGCGGCTGTGCAGTTGCTTTAGCCATTATCTTCATTCTTGGGGCTAAGGCCTATAAGCAAGGTCAGACGGAAGCATATAGTTTCCTGGCCATCGGTAACTCTGAGGTTTTCGTAAGAGCTCACTCCCCAGTTTATGGAGATAAAGATGCCAAAATTTTTATTACAGAATTCTTAGATCCAGAATGTGAGAGTTGTAGGCGTTTTTATCCAGAGGTTAAATCTCTTCTTAAAAAATATGAAGGAAAAGTAAAACTAGTTGTAAGATATGCTACTTTTCATAAAAACTCTGAAAAAGCTGTTAGAGCACTTGAAGCGGCAAAGATGCAAGGGAAGTATTGGGAGTCACTTGATCTATTATTTGAAAAGCAACCAGAATGGGGAAATCACCACAATCCAAGACCTGAGTTAATTTTGGTTTATCTCAAAGAATTAGGTCTAGATATGGATAAACTTCAAGTTGATATGAAGCGAGATGAAATTAATCAAATTCTTATGCTTGATGAGCAAGATATGATTAAACTTGAAATTCGAGGAACACCTACATTCTTTGTAAATGGAAAACCTCTCGAGAGTTTTGGAATGGAATTCTTAGAAAAAGCAACTAAAGAAGAAATTGCTAAACTTTATTAAGCTATATACCAATGGTTTTAATTAAGGATGATTGATGAAAATAAGTTCCATCTTGCTTCTCTTTCTCATTTGCGGATGTAGTGGAGATAGAAAGCTCAAGCAAGGTTCTAACCTTTTTATGAACAAAGATGTTGTCGTGCGAGTCGATTGCAATGATAAACTTTGTATCGATAGAAAAGAGTCAACGTTCTCAATGCCGACGTTGACTTCACTTCTTATGAGAAGATTTGATTTTGAAATTTTAACTATAGATAAACTACTCGTTGATAACCGCGAAGACTTAAATCTGATTTCTAAAAGAGAGTCTCTTGTGGTGTATACCAAGTCAGATTTACCCTCTAAAGTTAAAGATGAATTAGAGAATAAAAATGATTTCGAGTTTAGAAGTTATATTTTTGCTGCTACCGATTCTTTGGAGTAAAGAAAATGGAAATAAGATTAGAAAATATCACTTTGCGTGAGTATCAGATGCTTGACTGGAAAAGAGTACATATCTATGCGTCAGTTGAAGAGTTTTCTCAATATGATGCTTGGGGACCTAACACCGAGTCGGATTCTATAAACTTTGTTGAAGAGATGATTAAGTCTCAAAATGAAGCTCCTCGAAAAGATTATAACTATGCCATTATTGATAACAATGAAAAACTTCTTATTGGTGGTTGTAGTCTTCGTATGGAGGGACCGACAAGTCACATTGCAATGATTGGATATGCGGTAAATCCCAAGTATCAGGGAAGAGGAGTTGCCACTGATGCGACACGAGCACTTTTAAGGATTGCTTTTGAGAAACTCAATCTCTCAGTCGTTTATGCTACTTGCGATATTGAAAATACTTCTTCTTATAAGGTTATGGAGAAATGTGGCTTGAAAAGGGTTGGGGAGTATAAAGCCAAAAGAACTTTCAAAGGGCGTGTATCCGATGAGTTTCGCTATGAGATGAATAAAGAAGATTATGCAAAGTTGTCTTAGAGAAATTTTGATTCTGATACTTTTAGCAATTTCTTATGATGTCAGTTCCAAGGAGCTAAAAGTGGATCAATATAAATGGAAAAATCGAGTCTTAGTGTTGAGTGCATCAGACCTTTCTGATTTACCCACTAAGAATCAACTCAATAAATTTAATTCTACAAAAATTGAAAATAAAGAGAGAAAGCTGATTCTTATAAAACAAAAAGATGACGAGGTCCGCTTTGAGCTAAAGCTTTATGGTTTGGATGGAGGTCTTAAGAAGTCATATTCTGAAGTAACTGAAATGAAGACAATTTACGATCTTATAGATTCAATGCCAATGCGAGCAGGTGAATCAAAAAAGCCTCGATAATCGAGGCTTAATCATTAAAATATTTTCCTACTTCTTAGTTATTCGAATAAACTTCAAATTCATATTCTTCTTGATCAATTGTTGAAGCTAAGTAGATGATTCCTGCGACAATAGCAATAAAAGAGATTGGTGCAATTATATCAGTGGAAACTGATAGGGCAAAGTTTGATCCTTCTCCACTAAGTGCAGCACCTAGTAGAGCTGGATCTGATATAAGATTTATTAACTCTGATCTTGAAGATGACTCAAGAACTTTTAAGTAAGCTTCTCTTTTATCAGTTTGTGGAATAAGTGAGATCATCTCGTGAAAGCTTTCAAGTAGTTCTTCATTTGAAGATACCCTTACTATTGATTGAATCTCATTTTTCATCTGAGAGATCGTTTCAGATTGAAACTGTTCATCATGAGCAAGCGGATGACTAGTTAACATATACTCAAATTTATGAATTGTTTGAGACAGTGTTAGTTTGTTAGTTGTCATGGGCTTAGCAAATGCACCTACTGAAAAAAGAGCTAATAAAATAATTGAAGTAACTGATCTGATCATAATTTATCCTTTAAATTTGTTTATTTTTCTTTTTTTGATCTATATGCCGCTACACCTGTGCAACTACCTTCTTGTCCTTCAAATGAATCTCCGTTTGAAGCAGTATAACTGTATCTTTCAAAGTTATAAAGAAAACCAAAGAATTTACATGTATCTGGTCTTGGCGATTCAGATTCACATCTCATTCTTGCATCTGTTTTCATGTTTTCTTTTTCAGCAGTCGATACAAATTGATTGAATGTATAGTCAGCACAAAAAGTAACATTTTCGATTGTTGTCGGGTAACTTACATATTTGGGTCTATTTGATTTTGCTATTGCATTGATAATGACAAAAAGAATAAGTCCAGTCATAACAATATAAGTAATACTTATTAGAGGCTCGTCTGTAATAATAGAGAAGTTTGCACTCTCACCAGCAAGTGCTGAACTCATAAGTGCAGGAGCAGTCATAAAGTCCGTCAGCTGTTGCTTTGTAGAGTTCTTTAAAATTTTTAAATAAGCCTCTCTTTTTTCAGCTTGAGCAATTTTTGCAACTACGCTTTCAAAACTTTGTTTTACTTCCTCTTCAGTTGAATTAGCAAGAGAAGCAGTTAGCTCTTGTTTATACTTAAGAAGCTTTTCACGTTTAAACTCGGCTTCATGAGCTTGAGGGTGACTTGTAAGAAGGTAGTCATATTTCTCCATAATTGCACTTGGAGAGAGCATAGTTTGGGCATAAGGCTGGGCTAGGGCCGTAAACGAGAATGTGAGCAATAGTAAAAAAGCTAATAAAGATCTCATAAGTTATTCCTTTAATTTGTAAATTTGCTCATTGATAACACGCAAAGTCATTTTGGTTAAGTCTTTTTGAATGGGGTTGTAAATTCTATAATTTAGATAAAAAAAGCCCCAACTTATTGTTGAGGCCCAGCTTTGTTATGTGTATCTAGTTATTTGCGGGCTCTGTAGACAGCTCTTGCGTAGCAGTCTGATCTTCCTGTCTCAGAGTCATATCCTGATTCACTAAATGAGAATCCATCACTTTCACATCGTGATACTGGATTAGATTCATTGGCATAGCACTTATTTTTAGCTTCTGTTTTTGCTAATTCAATTTCAAAGTCTGATACATTTCTTCTCATGGTTACAGAGTTACAGTCTCTAGTGTAACCAACATATATACTACTACTTCTGTAGTGCTTGTAATTAATGGCTTCAGCAATTGCATGAACAATAGCGTAAACAACAAGAAGACCTAGCGAGATGATTAAAATATCTAAAACGACACTGTCTGTAATTAATGCGAAGTTTGCTCCTTCTCCTTGAAATGAATCAGCCAAAAGTTGAGGATTTGCTAGAAATGCAGCCATACTCTCTTTGGACATATTTTGAATCATTTTTAGATAAGCTTCTCTTTTTTCTTTCTGAGGTATTTTGTTAAGAATCAAGTTAAAGCTTTTTTGTAATTCTTGTTTAGATGAACCTTGTAGGGAAGCTCTAATATCAACTTTAAAGTTTTCCAACGTTTTGGCTTTAAAGTCTGCTTCGTGAGCTTGAGGATGACTAGTAAGTAGATAGTCATATTTTGTAAGTACATTGTCTACACTCATTTTTGATTCAGCATAAGGTTGGGCTAAAACAGTAAATGAAAATAGGCATAAAATTATAAAAGTCAGTGTTGATTTCATCTTATGGCCTCCTTTTGGCATTATATTCCTCTATTGTTTAATAAAATACTTGTTTCGAATCCGTACTCTGGAAAAAAATCCCAAAATAGAGCGGGCAAACCTTCGCGGATATTTGTATCGACAGTTAAGCCTTTTCTCATTTCAAAAAGTCTTTTCTCTACAAAATCATCATCTTCATATTTTGAAATATATCTCTCAATATCGTGAAGGACAGATAGAACAAAGTCGGTTCCAACACCAAGCTTTGTATCAAGTTGTAAATCAAAGGCAATCTCGTTAATAGCATTTCGAGACTTTGCAAGACTTCCATAATCACCAAGTTCATGTGCAAGCTTATCGATGCCACTAATTTTTGTTGCAAAGTAATCGGCAAACCCTTCAAGGATTGAACTATTTACTTCTGGTGCAACAGAATCACTCATCGCATAGTGAGAGTACTCGTGATACATAACTTCTGGAACAAAAGAGGCATCGAAGTAAAATTCTTTTGCAAGGAAGAGTGTTGCCATCTCTGGCACAGCAACTCGAATAAATGAATCAATAAGAAAATTAGTAAGAAGTGTCTTTCCTGAAGTTTCAAGTGATCCAACGACATCTGTCGAGATTGCAGCATTTAGTGCAGTAAAGACCAAGACGTCTGTGTCGATATTCGATCGCCTAGGGAGTGAGTTCCTAAGCATCTTTTTATATTTTTTTCTGAATTCTTTTGTGATTTTGATCTTTTTTACTGGGCGAAACCAAATTTCATTTCCCCAGGGCTCAATACCATAGAGAGTGTCACCAGAGCCTGCAGCTACTGTTGTCGCATTATTGAAAACTGGAGAGACATTCATATTCTGAAAGTGAAATCTTTTGTGATAAGCATTTTGAATATCAATCCTAACGATAAGCTGTTCCGTTTGAGGTTTTCCAATTTTCTCGAAATACTTTCTTGCAAGATCGAGATGGTAATAAATTGTAGCTGCTTTTTTCACTAGTTTTTCATCAGTAGTACTTACAACTTCATCAGTAGTTCCTTTAACGAGTTTGAAATATAAGCTCTCAAACGCTGAATCATTGATAAGACCTTCTAGGATTACGGATTTAGGCTTTAATTTCCCTTTTTCTCCATCTCTGATAATAACATCAAAAGTTTGAGCAAATGCACTAAATGATAATAAAAATAGAATAAAACATCTCATAGTTTTTGCTCGCAATTCCCAAAGAATAAATCGTGGTTGAATTCAGGATCTTTTTTCTCTCTTTTATTTACTTTCCCATCTAAAACCGCAATTCCAATAGAGTATCCTATCCCGACAACAGGGCCTGCTACAGCTGAGACAAGAAAGTCTAGTCGCCCTAGAACAGAAACCGCTTTCTGCCAAAAGTTTTGTTTAATAGTTTTTTTCTCTAAAAGGCTGAGACCATTGAGTTCTTTTTCATCTATTTGATTTGTTTGAAAGCCTAGAGTCATTAGATCTCTATAATCAAAATTCCTACCTTGAAAATAGTCTTTTTGTAAAAGAAGGTTCTTCTCTTTTTTATAAAGTTTTAGTGACAGTCTTATCTTTTCAGTATGAGTGAGCTCAATCCTTTCATTGATAACCCCTTCTTTTGCAGAAAAAATTAGTTCTGACTTATGAGCGTTAAATCGAGTCGTCATCTTAGTGAGGAGTGCATTCATCTCTTTAATTTGAATAAGACTGAAGTTTTTAAAAAGCTTATATCGTCTACTCTTTTCTTTTTTTTCTCTTTCAAATAAATGAAAACTTACAACTTCATCATTCATCTCAATTTGATTTTCACTTAGCCATTGTCTCTTCTCAATATAGTCTTTAATCTTTAGTAGACCTGATTCATTTTTCTCGATCATTCTGACCGTTTCTATTAAACGATACTCATTCATTGAAATAAAGTTAGATTCAAGTGCGTACTGATTTAATCGTTGATAAATATCTTCATTGTCACCTTCAAGAACTATTACCTCTTTGAAAGCTTGCCATTTATCAGTTATGCAGCCTGAAGAGAGCATTGAGCGATAGTTGTCTTTTAAAACATCAGGTGCGCTAATTCTAATATTTGTTTTAGCTCCTAGTGATGCTTTTCTGAATGTCTGAGCATAAGCGTAAAAGATATCTGCTTCAACTTCATCAATATAACCCAGTTTATGAGCTTTAATAACAGCATAAGGGATTGTCTTTTTATCTAATACAGAGAGACCCTTTATAGAGTTAATCTCGCACGAAATTTGACTTGGATTAAAAATAGACTTTAATTCACTTTCAGTGAACTTGTTCTCAACCTTGGTAAATTCTCTCATTAGCTTTTTTTCTCGAACTTGAGTTTCAAACCACACAGAAGGTGTGTTAGCAAAAGCACACACACTGACACAGAAAATTAGTATCGACAAAATTGATTTCATAGTGAATATTTTAGCGTGTATGGAATTATTTTGTGGATGAGTTGAAGATGTTTCAAGGGGGTGTCTATACTTTTGACAGTTTTAATCTCTGAGTCTTTTAAGAATGTATTTTCTACGTTTTTACTTAGACATTCATTGAAAAAATATAAAATCGCCCGAAAAATTTATATTTTCTTGAATAAAACCCATCCGTATGTTATCCGTATATGTATGAAGAATTTTACTTTTGATTCATTGAAGAAAAAACTTAATATTCTTGCAGATGCCGCAAAGTATGATGCTTCTTGCTCGAGCAGTGGGGGAAAGAGAAAGCGTGAAACTGGAGGGATGGGTAATAGCGAAGGCATGGGCATATGTCACAGTTACACTCCAGATGGGAGGTGTGTAAGTCTTTTAAAAATCTTACTTACTAATTTTTGTATCTACGACTGCAAATTTTGTATTAATAGAATAACTAGTGACACCCCACGAGCTCGTTTTAAACCGGAGGAAGTCATATGGCTTACTTTAGAATTTTACAGACGAAATTACATTGAAGGCCTTTTCTTGAGCTCAGGTATTATTGGAAGTTCAGATCAAACTATGGAGGAGCTCATAGCTGTTGCAAGAGGTCTGAGAGTTGTTCATAAGTTTAATGGTTATATACATTTAAAAGTTGTTGCAGGAGCCTCCCAAGAGCTTGTAGAGGAGGCCGGGCTTTGGGCTGATAGAGTAAGTGCAAATATTGAAATGCCAGTTCAATCAGACCTTGATCTTCTTGCCCCAGCTAAGTCGTTACATGAGACAACTACAACCATGTCTCAGATAGCACTGAAAGCTATTGAGAACATTGAAGATAAGAAAAAATTTAAGTCGACTCCAAAGTTTGCTCCAGCTGGTCAATCAACTCAAATGATTGTCGGTGCAACTAAAAGCTCTGATGCAAAAATCTTAAATCAAGCTGAAAGTCTGTATGGAAACTTCTCACTGAGAAGAGTATACTATTCAGCCTATAGCCCAATACCAAAGGCTGATGGTGTTCTTCCAATCGACAAACCTTCTCTCAATAGAGAAAACCGACTTTACCAAGCTGATTGGCTACTAAGATTTTACGACTTCAAAGCTTCAGAACTGACAAGTTCTATGGAAGATAATCTTGATCTGGATATTGATCCTAAAGCTGCGTGGGCACTCAACAACAGAGCTTACTATCCTGTCGATGTAAATACAGCAACGAGACAGATGCTTTTGAGGGTTCCTGGATTTGGGGGCGTAACTGTTAACAGAATTCTAAGAATGAGAATGTACCAAAAAGTTAGGTTCATTGACTTAGTTAAAATGAATGCCTTAATTAATAAAGCTAAATACTTCATCACGACTCATGACTTTAATAATTACTCTTTGCAGGTCGATGATGAGAATTTAAAATCTCAAATGATTCCCGATAGTGAAAGACAAACATCATTTATTGAGCTTTTAAAAGTTGGTTAGCGCAAATTTTAATCCCATTTTCGAATCGTGGAAGATTAGCGCCAAGGATTTTATATCACAAAAAACTTCTCCTCATCTAATAAAATGGGGAAGTGATTTGAGTTTGTTTAGTGAAGAGCAAATTTTGACGAACTCAAAAAAGACAATGAGTATCTCTAAAGAATTAGCCTCCCTTCTCAAAAGTATTTCTTGGAGTAGTGACGAAAACCGCTGGTCTTTAATGTATCGACTACTTTATCGTTTTCACTTTGAAGATAGAAACATTCTCTTTAATGCTGCAGACCCAGATGTTAGAGAGGCGACATTAATGAGTAAGTCTATTGGAAGAGATATCCATAAGATGCACGCATTTGTAAGATTTAAAAAAACTCTCGTGGGTGATGAGGAGTATTTTGTTGCCTGGCACGAGCCGGAGCATAATATTATTCGACCGGGTAGTGAATTCTTCCAAAGAAGATTTGGAGATAAAAAATGGTCTTTATATTCTTCTACTGAGTCTGCCCACTGGGATTTAAGTAAGCTGACTTTTGGCGAGGGGATGAAGCAAAGTGATTTCCTTCATGTCGATAAGTGTGATGATCTTTGGAAGGAATACTATAGTTCAATTTATAACCCTGCCAGGCTTAATCTTAAGTGTATGACTAATGAGATGCCAAGAAAGTACTGGGCCTCAATGCCAGAGACTTCAATTATAAATAAATTAGTTGCAGAGACACCTCAAAGATTAGAGGCAATGAGAAATAACACACAGAAAATTGCAGAAGTTGACTTTAATTGGGGTTTTGAAGAACTTGAGAGTAAAAAAAAGAATTGTAATGCCTGTTCCTTCAAATGTTCAGAAGTTCACGATAATGAATTTGGTCAAGGTCCAATCTCAGCAAAAGTTATGGTTGTAAGTGACAGACCTCTTACTGATAGTCAAAAATCGTTTTTAAGTCGAGAGCATGAAGAGAGAATTTATTTTACATCAGTTATAAAGTCTACAACGAGATCAAAAATCTTTGGTAGTGACATAAGTGCTTGCCAGCCCTGGTTGTTTGGACAATTAAAATACATAAAGCCCATGGTAATATTATCAGTTGGCCAAAAATCCAGTATTGCACTTATTGGAAAGTTGATAAATGCAAAAGAGGAGAAAGGAAACGTTTATAATATTGAAAGCTTTAGTTCTTCGGTTGTCATAGCAGACAACACTAACAGTGATTTGAATTATGAATATATAAACGAGATTTTTAAAAATTTAGGCAAGGTCGGAAACTTCTTCGAAGTATCTAAAATCGGTGCCTAACTCCGCTGCGAGATCAATATGCTTTTGAGAGTCTTCTTTTTTAGTCCACCAAGATTTTCTTATTAAAACTTTATCTACAAGCTTAGGATATAACTTTGAAATTTCAAGATAGATTTCAGGATCATGCTGTCCTTCATCTCCGATGAGAATCATTTGTCCTCGGTTCACTATTGTTGCTAAATCTACTACATAATCAAATTTTTGATGGTGTGGTCTATCGGATACTTTTTCATCTCTAGTGTTTTGTAAGAAAATTGGACCCAGCGGGAATCCAAATTCATAAATAAAAGCTTTAATCATAGGAAATAGATCCCAAGTTGAACTCGAGACATACATGACCTTATATCCTTTTTCTTCTAAGCTTTTGTAATAGTCTGAAGCTCCATCAAAAGAATTTCTTTTTTTTAATGGGTTGAAAAGAGTTCTCGCAACAAGTTTATAGATATTAGTTGCTTGAGACTTTAAAATTGTATCATCGAGATCACTCACTACAATCTTTGAATCAGGACTAATAAAAGTCACATCAATATCATATGTCTTCTTTTTGCCCTCTAGGATCATTTGAATTTTCTTCTCTTTAACTGCTACAGCTAAAGTCTTTTCAATATAGCCTCTTTTAGAGGATCTCAAAACATGACTTTTCCCGTCTATGAGCATTTTCACCTCAGTAGAACTGACACTTCGAGAAAGGAAAAGTCTAAAAACTTTTATTATGTGAGACAGTGCAGAGTCTTTTTTAGAAAATTTTATATTTGAATTAGATCTGATAACTCTCAGTCTTAACATCAAGCTTTCACCATTGCTTATACAAGCGTAAGTTAAAAGTCTTTTTGGCTGTTTACCTCTTAGAGTTGAGATTGATTCTCTTAATAAATGAAGACATTTATTTAGCATAAGTTCCTCTTGCAGGATAATCTTTGTCCTTTATAAACTTAACTGCGCTGAGCAGATCATTCAGGCTTGGTCTTGCAAAAGGCATAGAGTTATAGCCAGCATAGAAAAGTTCTTTGTTTCTGTTGATGAGAAATACACCTGGTTCATTAAATATAGCAGGCTCTGTATCCTTAATTGCCTCAGAGATATAAAGTCCCCAATCATTCATTGAGTCTACTGATAATTCAAAACCTATATTGAGGTTACTTATATCCCATTGTTCTGTAGTTGATTTTGCCTTATCTTTTGTATCACCCGAGATACATAAAACGTCATTGACACCAACTTCTTTATAATCAGTAACTAAATTATTTAAGTCTTCCAAATATTCTTTGCATTTAGGACAATGAAGTCCTCTATAAAAAACAAGTAGTGTAAATGTATCTGGTGCGGAGTCTTTGAGTGAATATGTTGACCCACTCGTTGTCTCTAAAGTTAAACTAGGTGTCTTTTGATTAATTTTTAACATTGATATCTCCTCATTAAGTTTATATGTACCTACATATATTAACAAAATGCATAGCTCATTCACTTAAGGGCATTCAAGATAGTGTGTAGTTTTATTCATTCTAGAGGTTTAATTTAACTTAAGCTAGTTTGCTGCTGTGAGTAGGAAACTTGAGCGATATTCTTTCTTTTAGGTCAATGAGTAATCGGTTATTTGCAAAGATTTGTGACGTTTTTTGCACAGAACCTCCACGGGTTTATGAGATAAGTTTTGAGAGTCTCACGTAATATTATTACAAGAGGAAGAGATCACATCTCTATACCAGTCTAACGACTAAACGTCCTACCTTAAAGCAGCTGATAAATTTCAGCTACGAATCTAAAAAAAGTATTTATCAATACATTCTTAAATTTCTTCCTCTTAAGCTTTTTTTACCAAGTGCCTATGTTTTGCATACTCATCCATGGCTCACATATATCCAATGCTTCACCTTTTTGTAACAGCTCTATCGATATACCGTCGGGGGACTTTATGAATGCCATATGTCCATCTCTTGGAGGACGATTTAATATAACACCCTTCTTTTGGATAGCTTCACAGTACTCATAAATATTATCTACTTTAAAAGCCAAATGACCAAAGTTTCTTCCACCTTCATAGTCTTCAGTATAACCATTTTCATCTGGCCAGTTATATGTAAGTTCTATCAATGGAGATTTACTTTCTTTAGCTTGTTCAAAGTTTACCGGATCTGATAAAAAGATAAGTGTGAATCTTCCTTTTTCATTTTCAGATCTACTAACTTCCTCAAGTCCAAGCTTTGAACAATAGAAATCTAAACTAGTTGTAAGATCTTTAATTCTAATCATTGTATGAAGGTATTGCATAAATGCTCCTATTGTTAAAATGAATATTTATAATCTACGATTAAATAATTAAGCCAGCTAAATGTATATACCTTATCATTTTCTGCTCCACCTTCCAAACTCCTAACGCCGATTCCCACATCGGAACGCCTTGTCAATGACCTTCTAAGCTTTACGGCAAGATCTATAGCTCGACCTTGTGGGGCAGCTGCAAAGTCTATATCTGTGTAAATATAGCATCGATCTGTAAGGTGTTTAAAGTAAGAGAAATAAAAGAGTGGAACCAGACCTATATTATCGTATGATTCCTTTTTATCATCTTGCTCTAATGAGATTTCAGCATCCCTAATCTTTAGGGTTAGGCCAAAATTAAAGCTTTTACTAAATAAATACTTGTAACCTAATCTATATGAGTTGAACTTATAATTTACTTTTATATTTTTATTCTTTGAAAAGGTTTCTTCTTTAAACCGAATATCTTTACTCACTTTGCCTTCAACTTGAACTTTATATGGAGCATATATTAAACGAAGGGCGTGTTTTCTATTTAAGTTTAAATGGTATTCTAAGCGGTAGTGTAGTGAGGGAGAATCTTGAAACTCATCAAACTCTAATGTATCTCCAGTTTTTGGATCAATTCTAACATCATTTCTGTATTGCCATACTGCACCTGTTTCTAGCATTAAACTTGATTGAGCAAATGATGACAGAGACAGCAGAAATAAACAAAGAATAAGACGCATGATTTAGTTCCTCTATAAATTTTTATACAAGATGAAAGCGCCCATTATAATTAAAAATATAGCAAATATCTTTTTAAGTTTGTCTTGTGGAACTTTTGTATTGAGTTTGGCTCCAATAAAGATACCAACAGTTGAACACACAGAAAAGACAATCATCAGATTCCACGGAATCTCTACACGTCCAAGGTAGGATAAGAAGCCGAAGATTGAATTAAAGCTGATGATAAACAATGATGTACCAACAGCTTTTCTTATATCTATGCCAGTAAAGAACATGAGTGCTGGTACGATAAGAAAACCGCCACCGACTCCAATTATTCCTGTCATTACTCCCACAAAAACACCAGAGACTGCAATTAGGGGGTAGTTAAGAGTATGAGTATTCGTTTCAATATCTTTCTTTCCTTTAAACATAAAGACTGCAGCAATTATCATTATTGCAGAGAAGATTAATAACTGCACTTGCCCACTTAAAAACTGACTTAGATAGGATCCGAGATAGGTGCCAGGAAGTGCAAAACCACCAAAGATGAAGGCAATTTTAAAGCTTATATTTTTGTGTTTAAAGTGAGTGTACATACCCATGAGCGCTGTCCAGCCGACAATAGCCAAACTCATAGCGACTGAAACCTTTGTATCGACAGAGAAAACATAAACGAGAATAGGAACCGTTAAGATTGACCCCCCGCCACCGAGAAGTCCCATTGCAAGTCCAGCAAATAAAGCTAAAATATATCCAATCATAATTTTCCTTTTGTCTAATTCTAACTCTAAAACTGATGGGAGTAATTGATCTCGATCAATTAGTAAAATCTTTTAACTTTTCTTCGTCTAAAATATTAATAGATCTACCGTTCTTTTCAATGATCTTAGAACTTTCAAGTTTTGAGATGACTCTTGCAACAGACTCTGGCGTTGTTGAGGCAAAGTCTGCAATCTCTTTACCTTTCCAAGCCATTAGTGGATCTTTTATTTTTAAAAATAAAAGAGCTTCGGCCACTCTTTTAATGACTGATTTATCTTGAACTGTAGCAAGTCTGATTTCAGCACTGGCCAGGTCCTTAGCGAGACTTTTTAAGATACTCTTTAAAATATCTGGTTGATCAGAGCAAATCTTCTCACAAGCTTGATGAGAGATAATTTTTACTTTAATTTCAGTTAATGCCAGTGCTGTTGCGTGATGGGTCTCTTCTGCAAAAAATGAGCGGTGCCCAATAAGGTCACCCTCTTTGAAAATTCTAAGAAAGGTGTTTTTACCATTTTCAGTGTTATATGAGAGTCCGACGATGCCATCGACAAGATAGTATACATGGTTGGGTTGATCTCCCTCAGCATATAAGAATTCCCCTCTATTGAGGCTTTTTATTGGTAGTGAGCTGTCTAAATTAATAATTTCACTTAAATTCAACTGTAATTCCTTGCAAAAAATTGACCTGGAGCAATGTTTTATTTTAAATACTAATATATGATACTCATACTAGCTAACTTAGGAAATACTTTATGAATTTAACGCTAAAACACTTTTTTGACGATAAAACGAAAACACTGACTTATCTCGTCTTTGATGAAATGAGTTTGGACTGTGTCATCATTGACCCCGTTCTTGATTACGATCAAGCTTCTTCTCAAATATCTAAAGAGTCTGTAGAAAAGGTTATTAATTTCGTTCAGAATAATTCTCTTCGTGTTCATTATATTTTAGAGACACACGCTCATGCGGATCATCTTTCTGGTGCTCAAGATCTTAAATCTATTTTTACAAATGCTAAATTAGTCATTGGAAGTAAGATAACAGAAGTTCAAAAAACATTCTCTAAAATTTATAATCTTAAAGACTTAAATTCGAGAGGAGATCAATTCGATATCCTCGTGGATGAAGATACTGTCTTAGAAGCTGGTAGTATAAATATTAGAGTTATCGAAACACCAGGACATACTCCAGCTTGTGTCTCTTATCTGATAGATAAACATCTCTTCACAGGAGATGCTTTGTTTATGCCTGATTATGGAACTGGAAGATGTGACTTTCCCGCTGGATGTGCAAAAGATCTTTATCATTCTATTCAAGAAAAACTTTATAACCTTCCTGAAGATACACTTTATTATACATGTCATGATTATCAGCCAGGTGGTCGTGAACTCAGATTTCAGTCCACGATTGAAGAAAGTAAAAAAAGTAATGTTCAGCTCAATAGCTCTACGAGTGAGAAAGAGTTTGTTGAGTTTCGAGAAAAAAGAGATGCGACTTTAAGTGCTCCCACTTTACTTCTACCGAGTATACAAATTAATATCGATGGAGGTCATCTTCCTAAAGCGGAAGATAACGGAACCTCGTATATAAAAATACCACTCAACACAAAAGGATAATATGAACGGTGAAATATTGTTACCATTAGTAGGCGGTGTCCTTATCGGGCTTGCTGCTTGCTTAGTACTTATAAGTCTTGGAAAGATTGCAGGAATTAGCGGTATACTTTCTAATGCTATTTTTAATCCTACAAAACCTGAGAATTCATGGAGAGTCGTTTTTGTCTGCGGTCTCATCTTAGGTGGTCTTAGTATGAGGTATTATTATCCAGTGCTTTTTAATTATTCAATTTCTGAGAATATCCCAATTGTTATTTGTGCTGGACTGTTAGTTGGTTTTGGCACCAGAGTCGGTAGTGGCTGTACTTCAGGTCATGGCGTATGTGGTCTTCCTAGACTTTCACTTCGCTCACTGGTAGCCACCTTGACCTTTATTGTAAGTGGGATCATAACAGTTGCAATTAAAGGTGCTTTATAATGAAAAATGTAATGAGTTTATTTTCTGGAATTATTTTTGCTATAGGTCTCGTTGTGTCTGGAATGACTGATCCAAAAAAAGTAATAGGCTTCCTTGATATATTTGGACAGTGGGATTACTCTTTGGCATTTGTCATGGGAGGTGCTGTAGCGGTTAATCTTATTCTTTTCAAATGGATCTTAAGTAGAAAACCTCTTTTTAATGATAAGCATGACTTACCAATAAAAAGTAATGTTGATGCAAGATTACTCACTGGATCGGTTATGTTTGGAGTCGGTTGGGGACTAGTTGGAATTTGTCCTGGCCCGAGTGTGGTAAATCTTGTCACTGGAAATAGTAGCGCCATTATCTTTTTTATTGCAATGGCCGCTGGTTTTTATTTAGAGAAGAAACTTAGTTAAAGTCACCGTTTTTTAATTTGGTGAAATATCTTTTAGTTTGTTCTCTAAGTTTTGGAATAAGTAGCCAGATTGCAATTAAATTTGGAAAGACCATCATTCCTGTCATAATATCTGAGAAGTCTAGAACTGCTTGTACTTTCCATATGGATCCTAAAAAAGCTGCGATACAAAAGAATACTTTATACGGAACGATTCCTTTTTCTCCTGTGAGATAATGAATTGCTGTTTCTCCGTAGTATGACCAACTAATAAGAGTTGAAAATGCAAAGAGTGTCGCTGCAACTGGAATGAAGAAGTGACCAAATCCATCTATAACACTATCAAATGCTAGAGCGGTTAATGGAACTCCAATGAGTTCTGAGCTCTCCCATACACCTGTTGTAAGTATAACTAAGGCTGTAAGCGTACATATTGTTACCGTATCTATAAATGGTCCTAGTAGGGCTACAACACCTTCTCTAACTGGTTCTGTTGTTGATGCAGCTGCGTGAGCTATTGCAGCAGAGCCAAGTCCTGCTTCATTAGAGAAACATGCTCTCTTTACACCTTGAAGGATGGCCATGTGCATAGTTGCAACAAGACCTCCGGATAAACCAGTATCAGTAAATGCGCTCGTTACAATCAAAGAAATGAGGCTTGGAATTTTTTCGTAATGAAATCCAATGACAATAAGACAACCGATGACATAAGTCACGGCCATCACAGGAACAAGAAAACTAGTCACTTTTGCAATTCTTTTTATTCCACCAATGATTACAATTCCTCCTAGAATCATCATCACTAATCCAGTTACAAGGTGAGGAACACCAAAGCTTTGATTAAGAATTACTGCCGACTGATTTGTTTGAAACATATTGGCAATTCCAAAACTTCCTATGGCAATTGATAATGCATAGAATTTTGCCATGGGTTTGAACTTTTTTCCAAGTCCAAGTTCCATATAGTACATTGGGCCGCCGCGAACTATTCCACTTGGCTCAATTTTTCTGTATAAAATTGCAAGTGTGGATTCGGCATACTTAGTTGCCATACCAATAATCCCTGCAATGATCATCCAGAACACTGCTCCAGGTCCACCGTACTTTATAATGATGGCAACAATTCCAATATTTCCAAGACCAATAGTTGCTGAAAGGGCAGTCATCAATGCTTGAAAGTGTGAGATTTGACCTGGGTCATCTTTTTTATCAAATTTTCCACGTATTACTTGAATACCATGGAAGAAGGCTTTTCTTTGAATCCCTCCAAACACACCACCGAGGATGATTGAAAGAAAGAGTCCTGATAATATTAAAATAATAATAGTAGGAAGTCCCCAAACATAACTAACTGCAAGGGCCATAAAGTTTTCGATAGAATTTAACATAGTTAAGTGTGACGCAGATTCATTGTATTGTAAAATGGCTATATCGGTTTTGCGATACCACTTGAAATATCAGAGCAGTTCCAACGAAGCTCCTCTGTATTGCTGATTTGACAATAGCAAGCAACTATCTTCTCTCTAGATATTCTTTGTCCTGGCACTTCACACTTTTTATTTATATATTTTGAAGATAAATCTTTTCCTGCATCTACAGAGAGGTTGTCTTCACAAACAAGTGAAGCGAGTTTCTTGTTTTTAATCCATTGTCCGTCTAGGCAAATAGATTGATCACCATGGCAATGTTTTACTTCTCCAATATACTCACTGTAACAAGAATTTCCGCTGAGCTGCTTAAGCGTGTGTGAATTATCATGAACGGAACAAACATCACCTGGAGAAATGGGTGTGAGCTCATTAGCACTGCTAATTAGCTCTTTTACTTTCTCAGTTGAGTTGTAGGCATTTGTATATACACCGTCTTGAATATCTCCTGCTAAGTACTGTTCCATAGAGACAAATTTAATCCCAAGACACTTTCCCTTCTCAATCAATTCATCCATCACTGTTTTATTTTTATTAAAATTTGAAGGAGCAGAATTTATCACTCTAGTGTCGTGAAAAAGACTCATATAATTTTTAGTGTTGCCTGAACATAGATAATTCAACTGATCTTTAATATATTTTTTAGTATCTAGTTTTTTACCTGGAAGGTCATATTTTGAACTCGCATCATGGGAATCGTGGTTCCAACCTACGTGGGATAAGTTGTATTCACTTGCGACACTCATCGCTGGACTATGGGCTCTATAATATTCGAGTCTTTCTTTATAGTTAGATCCCTCAATAAGTCTTCCTTGATTAATCATCTCATTAATTTCTCGCTGACTTGGAGAAATACCTCTTCCATATGGAAAGCGTAGAAGAGTGTGTTTTTGTTTTTTAAATCCACCATCAGTAAATTTCTCTAATAGTGAAACGCTTTTTTTGATTTGATTTCTTCTTTCATCATCTGAATATCCGGGCTGAAGTGTATTTTGGACGTATCTAATGTCATGACAATTGTGATCATGGCCGTGGCTTGAAACTGTATGACCAGAATCGAGTATGGATTTTAAAATTTTCTTTTTATGATCGAGATCACCTTTTTCAAGCTGATGAGTTGACACAAAGAAAGTAGCTTTAACATTTTGCCTTTTAAGTGTTTCAACAATTTTCGGTGTCGTAGTTGTGTTAGGACCGTCATCAAAAGTGAGATGAACGCTCTTTCCCTCACAGCTCTTGATAGCTGACAAATCTGCTTGGTATTGTTGGCATTCTTGAGAATATATATTGGTAACTATTAATAACGCGAGCAAGTACATCATCCAATTATTATAGCAGAGTCAATTCAATATTATTGTCGGGATTTATTTGCTCACTTAAAGACCCAAGCTCAGTCAAATGAAATGAAAAAGAAGCTAACTTGTTGTAAATACTAATGTCTTTGTTGCTAACTGATCTCTATATTCAAGTAAAGTTTTTCTTTTTAAAATTTGATAATAAATTAGATTACTTTTTGGACCTCAGACAATTTGAATCAAGTGATTTTCTGTCTTCAAAAGCAGTTCTAGCCTTATTTAGCTTGTGAGAGTTATTCCAGTTTAAACAAGCGATTGCCTTTGTTCGATCTGTATCATTTGGGCCAAGGTTTCTTGGAACGTCTTTTGTTTTGTATATACATGTTTTAAATTCCATCGAGGCCAATCTTAACGACTTATTTATTTTACCTTTAAGTTCTCCACCGGTCATTAAGCCTTCACTGTATCTACTTCCTGTGGGCATGTCAGAGAAGTGAATAATAGGCTTGATTATTTCAGGTGAAAAAAATAAGAATTCATCATTATCATCAAGCTCTGTGAAAAGAAGTGATATTGATTCGTCTTTTTTTAATCTATAAAGACCATGGCGATCATTTTGTTCACTGTAAGATGCATAAATTGGATCGTCATCAAATGAATCAATCACTAAATTTTCATGTCTGAAGTTTATTTTTTCACCGAAGAAATCTCTGGTCGTACCACCTTTATAAATGGTTTCAGGTTCATCATCTTTTTGATTTTTTTGGTAAACACATCCTTTAATGTATTGGACAACGGCATATTCTTTTATGGATTTCTCAGTTCCTACTTCATACTTACCTTCAAGGAAGGTTGATGCATACAACACGGGATTAGAGTTAGACCTTGGTTCACTTTCAAAGCTTTTATAGATATCGATGGAAAAAGATTTTAGATCACATGAGTCATTCTTAATACAGTCGTAGTTAATAAATGATTTGGTTTTTTTATCCATAGCTTGAGCAGAGATAAAAGTGATAAAGCTTAGAAAAATAAAAATGAAGTAATTAACCATGGATTATTCTATCAATTCAATAGATAAGAAACCTAAATAATAGGTTTGTTTGGTAAAATTACAATTACTGTATAATGATTTGACACTTTTAGGGCAAATAAAGAGTTATTTGCCCCGAAAGTATTTATCTTAGATAGTTAAAAGAGAATCCACCAGTATATTTTATACCTGGAATATCTGTTTCAATATTTTTGTTGGCAGGTAGGTGTCCATCTTTTTTATACATATCTCCATAGTACTTAATTTGATTTGAACCTTTGAGATATGTACCTTTAAGTATTACAGTTGATTTGAAGTTTTGAAATGTTGTGTTGAAAGCGGCAATAAAAAGTGTCTGGCCAGCTTTTGTGAAAGATTTAAATTTAGTCGTTTTCCATTCGAAATTCTTCCCAGATAAAATCACTTCTCCTTGTCCTCTACTTGGTACGTCGAGTGTAACGAGTCGTGTTGCAAGCTCACCAGATGGTAACTTGTAGTAAACTTCACCATCAACTGGTGCAGAAAATGCAGATAATGAAAGTGCACTGATAAAAATTAAAATCAAACTTTTCATGGTTGCTCCTTAGCGTTTTCTTAGATTATTGGACTTATAATCTCATTTTCCAATGAGTTTCTATTACTGTTTAGAATATGTCTATTGGCCAGGTGTTTCATTTTCTCTAATTAGCTAAAATGAGGTTATATGTGTACAGATCTACACTAATTAATGGATAATTTTTGTTAGAATTGGAGAAATTAATCAAAGGAAATATATGACAAGTTTAAACACGTTTAAAAGTAAAACAAAGATTAAAGTTGGCTCTAGAGATTATAGTATATTTAGCCTCAAACTTGCTGAAGAGAATGGGCTTGAAAATATCTCAAAACTTCCAAAGTCTTTGAAAGTTTTAACTGAAAACTTACTTCGTAAAGAAGATGAAAAGACCGTAACTAAATCAGATATAAATGCCATGACTAGTTGGTTAGTGAATAAAAAGTCAAATACTGAAATTAGCTTCTATCCATCGCGTGTAATGATGCAAGACTTTACTGGTGTTCCAGCTGTTGTCGATTTAGCCGCTATGAGAGATGCGATGAAAAACCTTGGAGGAGATCCTCAAAAAATTAATCCACAAGTTCCTGTTGATTTAGTAATTGATCACTCTGTGATGGTTGATAGTTATGGGGATGAAGATTCATTTCAAAAAAATGTTATTTTAGAGTTTGAAAGAAATCAAGAGCGTTATGAATTTTTAAAATGGGGACAAAATGCTTTTGAAAATTTCAGAGTCGTTCCTCCTGGGACAGGTATTATTCACCAGGTTAACCTTGAATATACAGGCCAAGTCGTTTGGACAAAGGATGAAAACGGGGAAGAACTTGCATATTGTGACTCATTAGTTGGAACAGATTCACATACGACAATGATTAACGGCCTCTCTATTTTAGGATGGGGAGTAGGTGGTATTGAAGCCGAAGCAGCAATGCTTGGTCAAGCCATTACAATGCTTATCCCTGAAGTAGTGGGTTTTAAAGTTTCTGGTAAACTTACTGAGGGAACAACAGCAACAGATCTTGTATTAAGAGTTGTTGAAATGCTTAGACAAAAGAATGTTGTTGGAAAATTTGTAGAGTTCTATGGAGATGGTCTTGATAACTTAAGCCTCGCAGATAGAGCAACTATTGCAAACATGGCACCAGAGTACGGTGCAACAATGGGGTTCTTTCCAATAGATGAAGAAACAATACGTTATTTAAAATTTACAAATAGAGATTCAGATAGAGTCGCACTAGTTGAAGCTTATGCTAAAGAGCAGGGGCTTTGGAGAAATAAAGGCGACGCACCAACATTTACTGATAGTCTTGAACTAGATATGGGGACGGTTGAAGCCTCAATTGCTGGTCCTAAGCGGCCTCAAGATAGAGTGCTTTTAAGTAGTGCATCTGAGAAGTTTAATCACGATATGGAAAATGTTTTTAAAGTTAAAGACGTGAATGCAAAAGTTCAAGTTGAAGGTGAGGACTATTCTATTAATCAAGGTGACGTTGTTATTGCTGCCATTACAAGTTGTACCAATACTTCAAATCCAAACGTTATGATCGGTGCAGGTCTCGTTGCAAGAAAAGCAAGAGAACTTGGACTAACAGTCAAACCATGGGTCAAGACTTCACTGGCACCAGGATCTAAGGTTGTAACTGATTATCTTGTAGAGAGTGGACTTCAAGAAGACTTAGATGCACTTGGGTTCAATCTAGTTGGATATGGTTGTACTACATGTATTGGTAACTCAGGACCATTACTGCCTAAATTTTCTAAAGCAATTCAAAAAGGCGATCTCGTTGCTACCTCTGTTCTTTCTGGAAATAGAAACTTTGAAGGAAGAATCTCTCCAGATGTAAAAGCTAACTATCTCGCTTCACCTCCACTAGTAGTAGCTTACGCATTAGCGGGTAGTATGAAAATTGATATTACTAAAGAGGCGATCGGACAAGACAAGGATGGAAAAGATGTTTTTCTAAAAGATCTTTGGCCTACAGATAAACAAATTAAAGAAACTGTTGAGAAAGCTCTAACTCCACAGATGTTTAAAGCCCGTTACTCAAATGTTTTTGAAGGAACTAAAGAGTGGCAAGATATTAAGACTAGTACAGGACAGACTTATCAGTGGAATGAAAAGTCTACTTATATTCAAAACCCTCCATTTTTCGAAGGAATGTCAGCTAGTGAAGAAGAAGTAAAAGATATAGTTGATGCAAAACTTATTGCAATCCTTGCTGATTCAACTACTACTGACCATATATCCCCAGCGGGTAATATTGCTGCAGATTCACCTGCAGGAATATTTCTTAAATCAAATGGAGTTGAGCCTAAAGACTTCAATTCTTATGGATCAAGAAGAGGTAATGATAAGGTAATGACGAGAGGAACTTTTGCTAACATCAGAATCAAAAATGAAATGCTTGATGGTGTCGAAGGTGGATATACCAAATTTGATGGAGTTCAAATGCCAATCTTTGATGCGGCAATGAAGCACAAAGAAAAAGGAAATGACCTTGTCGTTGTTGCTGGTAAAGAGTACGGGACTGGATCATCTAGAGACTGGGCCGCTAAAGGAACTAGACTCCAAGGAATAAGTGCCGTTATTGTTGAGAGCTTTGAGAGAATTCACAGATCAAACCTAATTGGAATGGGTGTGCTTCCTCTTGAGTTTACAAGTGGACAAAGTAGAAAAACTTTAAAGCTTGATGGCTCGGAGAGTTTCAGTATCTCTGGAATTTCAACCATGAAGCCAGGTGGTGAGATTAATTGTAAAATAAAATTTTCTGATGGAAAATTTACAGAAGTTAAACTTAAATCGAGAATTGATACTCAAACCGAACTAGAATATTTTAAAAATGGTGGAATTCTTCACTATATGCTTAGAAACTTTATCAAATAAGGATTATTAAATGATTAAATTATTAGCACTTCTACTTATTGTCTCATGTGCGCACAAAAAAGTTGAAATTGAAAAAACAGACAAATCTGTTAAGCCTGGATCAAGTGTTACTTTAGGCGGTGACAAAGTTAAGCTTTATAATGAAGGTGGAGTGATAAAAGTTAATAAACCTATTGCTAGCTTTATTAAACCGATTGCTGACCCCAAGATGTTCATTGGTAGTGTAACAGTAATAAATATTGTTCCTTCGATCGATACTAAAGTATGTGAAGAACAAACTCATATTCTTGGTGAAACTGATAAGCTTTATAAAACTATAAAGAGAGTCTCAATTTCTAGAGATCTTCCAATGGCCCAAAGTCGATTTGCAAAAGAGGCAAAGCTTGAGAACATAGTTTATCTTTCAGATTTTAAAGATTCCTCTTTTGGTAAAAACTCCGGTTTACTAATGACTGACAAAGGTTTGTTGGCAAGAGGCGTTATCATAACTGATAAACAAGGAATCATTAGATATATTCAGGTTGTGCCAGAAGTTGCAATGCTTCCTGATATGGACAAGGCCATGAAATTTGCCAATGACCTTTTATAAATTCTTAGTTGGTTAAAAACTTAAATACCTGAGCGAAAAAGACTTATTGTAAAGATCTCTACACATCCATGATATAATTTAAAAATATCATGGAGGATATATGAAAAGGATTTTAGTTGCACTGATTTTATGTGCCCAGTCGGCATTTGCGTCTTTACCTAACCAACACACAAAGCTTTTACCATTTGTACAAGAGTCTCCTGACCAAGGTGATGTTGCTTCATGTCTCTACATGTCTACAACTGGCGCAATAGAGCTTTTATTAAATCAAAAGTACAACATACGATACCCTCAAAAAGGTGAGCTTTTTGATATTTCTGAACGATTCACTATTAACCTTCCTGGTAGTCAAGGATCTTCATGGCACCTAACTGCTCTTTCAAAACTTAACCAAAATTGGGCGATTGCTGAGAGCGATCTTCCGTTTAACGCTTGGACAGAATCTGGAGGAGTGGATAGATCTATGTGGAGAAGACCCGCTGGTTTTTACTCACTACCAAGAATGAAAATTGATCACAATTTTAAGGCTAAAAAACTTTTTATCCGTGGCAAGAGATATGCAAAATATGTCATTCAATCTGGTGATATAGAGCTGGTTAAGAAAGCAATCGTAGAAAACAATGCGCCTGTATTAACAAACTATAATCACGATGGTTGGTGGCATATGATTAATATCGTGGGCTACGATGACAATGCGAAAGGTGAGTGCACTCATACTCCTGAGCCAGAATGCACGAAACTTGGTGGTTTCTACGTACGTGACTCACTTGGAAAAGATGTTCATCTAAGATCTTATGACTGGTTTAGAGTAAATGTTAACGCAGCTTTTAGTGTGACATTAAAATAATCTAGTTTTTGTTACATTTATTATACATCATCAAAAGTTATTCTCTTCATATATTGATAGTATAAGCGTATGAGAAAACTATTCATCTTTTGTATGCTTATATTAACTATTTCATTCGCTAGTGCTGACAGTAATAAAAAGAACATTCTTATTAATGGCTATTCTCAGCTCTTTTCAAACTTTGATTCTATGACCATGTCAGATACCTTATTACTTTTTAAATTCGAGTCAGATAAAGTTGAAAAACTAAGTGGTAGAGTTACTAAGCTTGGTGAAGAAATGGTCAAAGAGTTGTCAGTATTGCAGAAGAAATCTTCATGGTTAAAATTAGATGATGAAGGGGAGACAACTTTCTCCAAAAAAGTCTCAGAAGTCTCTAGGCAAAGAAGAGTTAAAGCTCTTCTTCCTCTAGTAGGTGATGATCAGCAAGCTTTTGAGAGAGGGTTGCTACTCTTATTCTCTGTATTAGCATCAAGTAATATGGATAAGATCAAATTATTAAAAGAAATAGATTCTGATAAAGAAAGAGTCATTTTTTTAAATTCTGCAAATGAAAAACTCGAGAAACTCAATAGAGATGTTAGCCAAATGCTTAATAAATACTATTTTAAATAATCATTTAGCTTAGAGGTTTTAATTTATATCTAAGAGTATAAAAACATAACTTAAATATTTGTAAACCTCTTTCTAATATCGACTTTTTATATCTTGTTATAAGAAGTCTCACAAAATAAGAATACTTAATTACTTTGGCTAGGTGCTTGTAATTATGACTCTTCAGTCTGTTCTTTCAATACTATACTAAGACTTCTTGTCTACAAAAGTTAACTGTTTGGAATCTTCATTGTATGGACTATTTATTTAATGTAACCTTTACGTTAATTCTTTAGTATTAAGGTTAGGTGATGGTTATGACTAAAACTAGTCAGACGGCAAAAATTGATGCAAAGATTAGAGGATTATTTCTCCTCTCTGCTGATGGTTGTTCAGAATCCTACAGAGAGTTTCTAGAGGAAATTGAACAATTACTAATTAGGTTTTATGGTAAGAAATGTTTTAAATTTTCTGAAGCTGATGTTGAAGAACTTTGCCAAGAAGCCCTGCTTAAGATTCATCGCTTCAAGTCATCTTATGATATTAGCTATCCAATAACACCTTGGATTTATGCAATTGCAAAAAACATAGCCAATGATAGGTTTAAGGAATTTAAAAAGAACTCAGAAGTAAAGTCGTCGTTGCGAATTGAGGAAGTTATAGATTCATTCGAAGTAAATATCGCCTTTAAACAAGAACTTGAAAGTCTTCTTTGTAAACTGTCTGACAATCAAAAATATGTTTTGCAGTTATCCAAAGGATTAGGTTTTACAAACAGTGAGGTTTCTTCCAAAACGGGAATGGGAGTCTCTGCAATTAAAGTTAGCATTCATAGATCTCTAAAGTTACTACGCTCAAAAGGGAGAAAAAATGAAAAGTGATATAAAGTTTCTGTCTGAAAATCAACCAAGTTTTTCTCCGTTATTAAAAGAGAGATATTTTTCTGTTTTATATTTTCTACTATTAATTATGACATATTTTATATGCGTTAACTTTATCGATGTTCGTAGAGATGATGATCTTTCAAGTAGTTATTATTTTTTTGAGTCTCTTGTATTAGTTTCTCTCTCTTTTTCTTCTAGTCTAGTAGCTTATCGTCTTTTGACTCCAGGGAAAAAAGTATCGAACCTAAAAAGAATATTATTTATTTCACTTGGTCTGTATTTGGCTTCTCTCTTTTATAGAATGCCTACTACTGGGGTTGCAAATCAGTTTCTTCTTGAAAGTGATATCAGTAGAGGAGGATGTGGCGTCTTGATCGGTATTTTCTCCCTTGCATCATTTGGTGCTCTTTATAGTATTGTATTAAGAAAGGGATATGTTTTTAAAAAAGGATTATTTAGCTTCTCACTGGCCTGTGCTACCTGTTCAATTGGGACAATATCAATGCAGGTTATTTGTGAGCATGAATCAGTGGCCCATGTACTTGTGTATCACGCACCACCGTTTGTTGCTCTTGGATTAATTTTTTATCTTTGGCAAAGAATCAAAGCTTAGTCTTACCAAGGAAGTTGTTCTCCATTTGTATGATAAAAACGTCCAGTATTTTCCATACTGAGCTTATCCATAACTTTTTTTATACCTTCCGCACTCTCTTTGGGAGTTAAGTTTCCAGAACCGCTAGTCATGTCAGTTTGAACATATCCAGGATGTAAAACAGCGACACTAATACCATCGTTTTTAAGGTCTATACTTAGCCCTTTACCGGCACAATTTAGTGCACTTTTACTCATTCTATAAGAGTATTTGTCACCACTTGTATTATCTTCCACACTTCCCATTCTCGAACTCATAAGTCCGATCTTTGAATTTTTCGAAAGCAAAGATTTAAAAGCACTCACTGTTTTAAGTGGAGCGATAGAGTTCACTTCAAAAGACTCTGTAAAATAATCCCAATTAACATCGTCGAAAAGATTATCATCTCTCCAAATTCCAGAAACATGAATAAGGAGATCAAACTCTTGACCTTCGAGTTGTTTCGCTATTTCATCTAAACTCGACGTGTTTGATACGTCGGCATTTTCAATAATGTTAATATTATCGATTGCGCTTAAATCTTTTGATGTTTTTCTGCACAGCGCAGTAACTTTTGCATTTTGAGCGTAAGCTTTAACCAGTGCTAAGCCAATTCCTCTGTTACTTCCTACTATCATCACATTTTTCATTTTATCTCCTTAGATTTGATCAATTCTAAACATTTTCTCTAATATTGTAAGTTTAGTTTTTGTATAAATATATGCTAATCTTTTTATATGAAAACTCTAGTTATTCTTATTCCTGGAAACCCAAGTGTACCAGGCGTATATAGTCCATTCATGCGGCAACTCACAGATGACTTGCAAATCACCGGAACTGTTCAAACAGAGATACTTCATCATTTGGGTCAATGTAATACTAAAAACCAAAGACTGGCCAAAATTTCTTTAACCGAAGTTATTGAGGATCATAAAGTTACAATTGAAAAACTTATAACTACTCATAAAGCGGATAGAGTTTACTTGATCTCTCACTCCCTTGGAAGTGCAGTGTCGATAAGCCTCAATGACTTTCTCAAAGAGAAAATTGATAAGTTTTTTATCCTCTGCCCTTTTATGGGTCCAAGTGAGAAGAATATGAAATATTTGAAAATGTTTCAAAATCCTATTTCTCGCTATGGGCTGTCGCTTGGATCAAAAGCTATTTTGTCTAACCAGAGAATATCTCGTAAGTTTTTCGTTCACTGGTTAGGTGAGAATAAGTTAAATGATATTATTATTAATGAAATAAAAAAGCCAAACTATATTGATCACTTTTTCTCCTTAGTATCAGGATACTTCAAGGACTTTGAAAAACTAAATATAAAGGACTCTGTTCAAAAATTAGATCCTAACAAAACTTTTTTTATCTTTGCTAAAGAAGATTTCTGGGTACCGATTGAATACACAAATCTTCTTCCCAAAACCTCTCAATTTCAAATATTAGATGATATCTCGCATGATTTTTGTTTGTTTGACTCACAATTTAAAAAAGTATCAAAGGTTATTTCGACTGAAATAGACAAACACTAATATACACATTATCTAATCATTATATTTGTAAATATAGTGTATGGTTATCTCATGAATCAATTTCTACATAGCCCATGGCTTCTCGTTTCTATTCTTTTTATTCTTCTCGAAATATTTACTACTAGGAGAATTTTATTTTTTCTCGGTGTCGCCTGCATGGGTGTCGCTGCAGTTTCAGTTTATTTAGAAATTAAAGATTTTCAAAGTGAATTTAAAGTCTTTGTGGCCTTTAGTATATTCAGTTTAGGTGTGTTGCGATTCATTACCCGTAATATTTCACCCATCACAATTATTGAAACAACTTTTAAAAAGAATTCTAAGCTCTATGGGCAATATGGAGTTGTGGCCGAGACATTAAAAGTTGGCAAGAAAGGGCGAGTGAAGATTGGTAAAAGAGTCTTTTTGGCAAAATCTACAGAAAAGACCGACATTGCCATGGGAGTGGAGATTAAGATCACAGGTAAAGACAAGCGCTGCTTTATCGTAGAGAAAAAAATTATTCCAGCACCGGCGCCGGTATTTTAGATCATTATCTAAGAGCATCTTCCAAAGTTAAAGATGCGTTACTTTTTTCATCTCTATATTTAATTATTATAGGTGTGGATATTTGAAGTCCAAGTTTCTTACCAAAGTCAGAATTAAGTGGTCTCGTTCCAGGAACTACAACAGCATTTTCAGGTATATCTGCTCCACGTTCTAAGATCTTTTCATTTACTGAGTCGTATACTGCGACCGCTTTTGAAAGTGTCACTCCAGGAGCAATTACAGCATTCTTTCGTACCACTATTCCTTCAACAATAACGGATCCAGCTCCAACAAAGACGTTGTCTTCAATTACAACTGGAGCAAGTCCAATCGGTTCAAGCACTCCACCAATTTGAACTCCTGCGGATAGGTGAACATTCTTTCCAATTTGAGCACAACTTCCTACGAGGGCATGACTATCAACCATAGAGCCTTCATCTATAAAAGCACCAATATTTATATACGCCGGAGGCATAATGATAACACTAGGTTTTACACATGCCCCTCGTCTCACACTTGATCCACCAGGAACTAAACGTACGCCATCTTCAACTTTAAACCTTCGCGCTGGAATATTATGCTTATCTACAAAGCCTTCGTAAGTTCCTGAGCAGTTTGTATTACTTCCATTTTTAAATACATTTAAAATGCCAACTTTGACTTCAGTATTTGCTATCCACTTTCCGCTACTGTCTAAAACGGCTGAACGAAGGTTGCCACTTTCAAGCTGATCTAAGAAGTTTTCTATTTCTGTACTCATTTTCTTTCCTTTTTATACCAGTCAGTGACGATTTTATCTGCTTTCTCTAATGGTGATTTGTCTTTAATTTCTAATTCAGTTAAGGGTAACCTGAGTGTTGCACAGGGGATGGTTCCGTTCATCTTCATCAATACTTTTGCGGGTATTGGATTTGATTGCATAAAAAGTGTGTCGATAACTAGTGACCAAACTTCCTTTAACTTACTTGAATCTTCCTCTAGTGCCATTGAAACATATAGCGCAGTCTCTTTAGGCCATATATTAGCGGCAACACTAACTAAACCTTTTATACCCAGTTGAGCTTGTTCGACAATTAGTCCGTCTTCTCCAGAGAATATTTGGACTTTACCAGCAACAGCATTATACTTTTTTAGTTCATCTAGAGATCCACTTGCCTCTTTCAGTGCCCAAAAGTTTTTATGCTTTGAGAGTCTTTCTACGACTTCTTGAAAAAGCTTAATACCTGTTCTTGATGGCACATTATATAGCATTGAGGGCTTGTTAGTATGATCAAGAAGTTCTTTAAACCAAAGCGTTTGTCCTTCAATCCCAGGCTTTGAATATAGTGGACACGGAAGGAGAAAACTTTTTATTTTTTCAAAGGACTCACAGTACGTAATCCATGATTTTTGTTCACTTAGATTCGCACCGCCAACACCTACCATTATCGGGACACTAATATTCTCATTTGCTGAAAACCTAACTATTTCTTGTCGATCTTCTAGTGAAAGTGCGAGTGCTTCACCAGTACTTCCAAGCAGAACGATTGCATTATTGGCTTCATTTTGTCTTTTTAAAAGTTTTGAAAATGTTGGATAGTCTATAGATCCATTACTATTCATTGGAGTAACAATAGCTGTCCATAAGAGATGATTAAACATTTTTCTCCTTAAGGTAACGGTCGACAATATTTTCAAATGAATAAAGACCACTTTCAAAATTTAATTGAATCACTGCTTTTGCGCACCAAAGCGCACCTTCTGCAAATAGCTTTCTATCAGTTGCTTGATGAGTAATAGTGATTTTCTCCATTTCAGTCATTATCTTAGCTTCGTGAAGACCTATAGTATCACTCTCTCTTATAGATTTGATCTCGTTATCACTTCCAAGCCACTCATTCCATAAAAGAGCTGTCCCACTTGGAGCATCTTTTTTATCTATATGGTGTGTCTCAGTGATAGTGATCTCGGGCCCATTCAAGATGGACATTGATGCTTTCATTTCTAGAAATGCCTTTCTAATTAAAAGCATTCCTAGTGAGAAATTTGAGCCATGAATCCATAACCGATTTTGAGACTGAACCTCTTGGCGTAATTGAGCAGTCCATTCAATACCAGTTGTTCCAATAATCAACGGACAATTTAAAGTGAGAAGTAAGGGGAGATTTTCTTTAAATGCTTTTGGAGGAATGAATACAATCAGAGCATCGAGGGGTATCTTTGAGTCAGGAAGATTCTGAGAATCAAAGACGTATTTTGCCCCTAGAAGTTTAATCACTTCACGTCCCGTTTTACCTTTGCCAAAAACACCAATTTCCATATTTATTCCTTAACGACTATTTTGCCTAAAGCCTTTTTAACTGTAAAGGATTTGTCTCACTACAAAGATAAATGTGTAGATTAAATCATGAAAGCTAAATTGATGTATGAATATTAAAAACCAGATCTGTCTTTTAATAGTATGAATTTAATAAGGAGTAATAATGGACACAATTTTTGAGCCAATCAAGATGAGTAACTCAACTTTAAAAAATCGAGTAGTAATGGCACCTCTTACGAGAAGTCGAGCAGATAACTCGGGCAATCCAACTGATATGATGACCGAATATTATGCTCAACGTTCAGGGGCGGGGCTAATCATAAGTGAAGCTACCAATATCTCTAAAGAAGCATATGGTTATGAGCTAACTCCTGGTATTTTCTCTAATGATCAAATCGCTGGTTGGAAAAAAATAACACAAGCCGTCCATAAAAAAGACGGTAAGATCTTTTGTCAGCTTTGGCACTGCGGGAGAATATCTCATGAGGATCTTCAGCCCGATGGACAAAAGCCAGTTGCACCAAGTGCTATAAATCCTGATGCAGAAGCTTTTGTTAATGGAGAAAAGAAAAAAACACCCACTCCTCGAGCTCTTGAGACGCAAGAGATTTCAAGAATAATATCAGAGTATGTAGTTGCCGCTAAAAATGCTATAGAAGCTGGATTTGACGGTGTGGAGGTTCATTCAGCAAATGGTTATCTCCTTCATCAGTTCATCTCAGATTCTTCAAACAAAAGAGATGATCAATATGGGGGATCTATAGAAAATAGATGTCGTTTTACTCTCGATACTATAAGTGCTGTCGTTAGTGCAATTGGTGCAGACAAAGTTGGAATAAGATTAGCACCAGTTTCAGACTTCAATAATGTAAGTACGGAAAACCCACAAAAAACTTATGAGTATATAGTCGAACAACTTAATGAATTTAATATTAACTATATTCATGTGATTGAAGGTAAGACGCAAGGGGATAGAGACTATTTGAATTTTGATTATAAAAGCTTGAAAGAAAAATTTAATGGTCTCTATATTGGAAATAATAATTATGATCTAGAGCTTGCAAAAAAACGCACTGAAGATAATTCTGTTGATATGGTTTGTTTTGGCAGACCTTTTATAGCCAATCCAGATCTTGTCACTCGCTTTAAGGAAAATGCTTCTTTAAATGAACTTGATGAAGACACGATGTATTCGGGTGGCGAGCATGGGTATACTGATTATCCAAAACTAAATGAGGAGAAATAATGGGACATCTTAGAGATGGAAAATGGCATAACGATGACGTGGCCACAAGTGATGAATCTGGTTCTTTTAAAAGAGAAGAAAGTAGCTTTAGAAACTTTATTACTGATGATGGAGAGTTTAAACCTGAAAAAGGAAGATATCATCTTTATGTAAGTCTCGCCTGCCCTTGGGCCCACAGAACTCTAATTGCGAGGAAGATAAAAGGTCTTGAGGACTTTGTCAGTGTAAGCGTCGTCCATCCCGATATGCTTGAAAATAGTTGGACCTTTAGTAAGGACTTTGAAGGAGCTTCTGGAGACGATGTTTATGGTCTAAGCTATATGTACGAGATTTATCAAAAGTCTGAAGAAAATGTTAATTCCAAAGTGACAGTTCCCGTATTGTGGGATAAAAAATCTAAAAAGATTGTCAATAATGAATCGAGTGAAATCCTAAGAATATTTAATTCTGGCTTTGGAAGTCTTGCAAGTGGAGATCTTGATCTATATCCCACTGATTATGAAAAACAAATTGATGAGGTCAATGAACTTGTTTATGAGAATGTAAACAACGGAGTGTATAAAACCGGATTTGCAAAAACACAAAAGGCTTATGAAAGTGCCTTCAATTCTTTATTCACAACACTCGACAAGCTAGAAGAGCGTCTTAAAGGAGAGCGCTATCTCGTTGGAGATCGTCTAACTGAAGCCGATATTAGACTTATAACAACACTTCTACGATTTGATATTGTCTACTTTGGTCATTTCAAATGTAACAAGAAAAGAATAAGTGATTATAAAAACCTCTCAAGATATACAAAAGCGATGTTTTCATTAGAAGAAGTAAAAGAGACAACAAACTTTAATCATATTAAGAGGCATTACTATTATTCTCATGACTTTATTAACCCCCATAGGATTGTTCCTTTAGGACCTGAGGAAATTATCTAGTAATGCATGAAGAAAGAATTGAAACTATTCACTTAGAAGAAATATCACAGGAAACTCTCTATGTTCTCTATATAATGGATTCTTCCCAAAGAGTATCTAACAATCATGCTCTAATTCATGCTTTAGAGTTAGCTAATAAACTAAATAAAAAACTCATCGTTGCCCATTTCTTTAATCCTTTGAAGACAAACGCTCTTATCGACAGATTCTATATAGATGGGTTAAAGGATGTATCTGAAAAACTATCTGAATTAGAGATAAAATTTATTGTTTCAGACAGTAAATTTGGAACTTTTACTGAAACGACTTTAAGTCGAACCGAAGCCGTTGTATTAGATAGAGCTTATTTAAAAGAAGATCTCGAAAGAAGAAAAAGGTTTATTAAAAATTGGAAAAGAACTCTTTATGTTGTCGAAACATCTCTTGTTGTTCCACCCGAAGAGGTTTCTAGAAAGAGAGAGTATGCTGCTAGGACGATAAGACCTAAAATAATGAAAAAGTATAAAGAATTTTTGACATTATTAAAAATGAAGAAAATCAAAGAGACTTCAATAAACGCTAATGTTTCTACTAACTTTAATCTAAATGTATCAGGTGATAAAATTCTAAGAGACATCGGTTACAGTAATAAGGAACTTAATAAAAAATCAGAATTGGTTGGCGGTTATAGTGAAGCCTCTAAAAAAGTGTCTCACTTTATAAGGTATTCTCTTGATTCTTATGATGACGAGAGACAAGATGTTTTATCTGAAAATGGTCAAAGTTTTCTCTCTCCATATCTTCGGTTTGGTCACATTTCTCCTACCGAAATTATTTTAAAAGTCGAAAAAGCTCGAGGTGCAAACCATAAAGGTAGAAAAGCCTTTGTTGAAGAAATTCTCGTTCGTCGAGAATTAGCTTTTAATTTTGTCATTAATGAAAGCTCTTACGACGATTTTAACTGCCTTCCAAATTGGTGTCAAAAAACATTGGCCATGCATGATGAAGATAACCGTGATCCTAAGTACTCTAAGAATGATTTTGATCTCGCTAACACGGACGATGATCTTTGGAATTATTGCATGAATAAGATGAAGCTTACTGGATACCTTCACAATGCTCTTCGGATGTATTGGGGAAAAAAGATATTAGAATGGGGTAGCTCATCGAGTTACTCATACAACATACTAATTGAACTCAATAATAAATACTTTATAGACGGCAGAGATCCTAACTCTTATACAAATGCTCTTTGGTGCTTTGGGTTACATGATAGAGCTTGGGGAGAGCGAAAAATTTATGGTAAAGTTAGATCACACTCTAAAGATAGTGCAATGAGAAAAGTTCGAGGATCTGATGGCCTCAATAAACTTCAGGAGAAACTAAAATGAAGATACTAATATTATTAAGTCTACTTTTTACTAATGTTTATGCAAAAAATAAAATCCAGTGGCTAGGGCAGGCAGCAACACTAATTACGACAAATGAAGGGAAAAAAATTCTTATAGACCCCTTTATATACAATAACCCTAAAACTCCAAAGAAATATAAAGATGACAAGTTTTACAAAGATATCGACCTTATCCTGATTACTCATGGTCACGGAGATCACGTTGGGAGTTTAACTAAAATAATTGAACTATCACCTAAGTCCAAAATAAGTATGAACGCTGATTTAGCAAAAGTGATGATGAATAAAAAACAATTTACAAACGATCGCTACATTCCTTTAAACAAATCAGGAAAGATAAACCCTTTTGATGATAAGACTGAGATTAATATGGTCAAAGCCGAACATAGCTCGGCTGTGGAAATTAATGGAGAAGTTCACTATGGTGGAGAACCAGTGGGATATGTTATAAAATTCTCTAATGGAGAGTCATTCTATCATGCAGGAGACACAGGTGTCTTTGGAGATATGAAAATGATTGGAGAATATTACAAGATCAATACTGCATTTATTCCAATTGGCGGAAGCTACACTATGGGACCTAAAGAAGCCGCATATGCAATTGACACTCTTTTGAAACCCAAAATAGTAGTTCCAATTCATTATGGAACATTTCCTGCTTTAAAAGGAACTCCTGAAGAATTTAAAAAACATTTAAAAACTAAAAAACTGCTGAAGGTTATTAGCCCCGGTGAAAGTGTGAGTATATAATGAAAGAAGAACTATTAATCGATCAAAAGAAAAAAGTAATTGATAAAATCATATTAGAGCTTAGTAAGTCTGATCCGCAGCTTTATTACACTGACTCTATATCTGTTGCTGCTATAGTTAGAGAGTATATTCAGGACAAGAAACTCGAAAGAGGTCAATATGAAATGGTAAAAGATATGAGTGCTCATGACATTCAAATGGCCATGAGCTTTAACTCAAATTGTTGCTGAGGTTATTTATTTAAATTTGCCGAAAGGTTTATTTCAGTTTTAAATAGCTTGCTGATTGGACAATTTTCTTTGGCCATATTCGCAAGCTCCATGAATTTTGTCTCATCTATTTTTCCGATTTTAGCATCTAGCACAAGATCAATCTTAGATATGCTAAAGCCGTCATTGATCTTTTCTAAAGTTACGGTTGCCTCAGTATTTAGATCGTCAGCTATGAAGTCTGATTCACCTAATATCTTAGAGAATGCCATTGTGAAACAACTTGCATGGGCAGCTCCAATAAGCTCCTCAGGGTTTGTTCCGGCTTTGTCCTCAAATCTTGTATTGAATCCGTATGGTTGATTTTCAAAGGCACCGCTTTGTAATGAAATAGTTCCTTTTCCGTCTTTAAGTCCACCGCTCCAATGTGCCTTAGCTTTCTTTGTGATTTTCATTTAGTTCTCCTTTAGTAGAATAAGAAATGAGTATTGCATACACTTGAAAATAAACAATCTGTATCATGTATAAGAAAAGTGAAGATTTTTTTACAAAGGGAATATAATGAAAAAACCTGATTTTATTAAGAATGTTGAGGACTTAGTTAGTGGAGAAAGTTTTTCCTATCCTGGTGATACGGAAACATTTGGAACTGGTGCACCTATTGGAAGAATCTTAGGATTAAAAAATATTGCAATAAACTATGAGATTTTAGCCCCTGGAGATCGTAGTTCATGGCCACACGCCCACAGCGTGGAAGAGGAGTTTATCTTTATTTTGGAGGGGACTCCTGAGGTTTGGATTAACGGGGAACTTTACCCATTAAAGCAAGGCGATTGTGTAGGTCTTCCACCTGGAACAAACTACGCACATTCTCTTCTAAATAACTCCAAATCAACTGTTAAGGCCATTGTAGTGGGTCAGTCTCATGCCGAAGCTGACAAGATCTATTATCCTCTACATCCAAAGAGAAATGAAGAGATGAAAATTCAAGGGCATCTTTGGGAAGACAGACCAGAGGTGGAATTGAAATCTCATGATGGAGTTACTGACACGAAGCGAAAATGATTTTTAAAATGTAAATTTAGATGAAAAAAAGATAATACATGTCGTTGTAATTATTTGATTTTTGAATAATAACCTAATTTAGCTATACAAAAAGTAAGAAATCCGGTAGAACTTATGTATAAAATTAAAAGCATAGGTTGATTTATGCTAAACAAGGAAATTGAATGAATACAGGTAAAGTAAAGTTTTTTAACGAAACAAAAGGTTTCGGATTTATTACTCCAGACAACGGTGACAAAGATCTTTTTGTACACATCTCAGCTGTAGAAAGTGGCGATCTTAGAGATGATGACAAAGTAGAATTTGAAATCGGTGAAGGTCAAAAAGGACCTTGTGCTGTACAAGTTAGAAAAATATAATTAGTAAAATATATATTTTTTAGTAAAGGGGAGTCTAAAGACTCCCTTTTTTTTGTTCATTTTTCGAACAAGCACTCTAAAGGAATCAGATTAAGATTTATGCTGTAGGTGGGTCTGTTAGGGATAAGTTTTTAGGTCTAACTCCTCACGACAATGATTATGTCATCGTAGACTCTAATGAATTAGAATTAAAAAACCTTGGATATACAAAGGTTGGGAAGACCCATAATATATTTTTACATCCCAAAACAAAAGATGAGTACACTCTTGCACTTAACAATTCTCTTTTCGACGAACTTTCTAGGCGTGATCTTACCATTAACTCAATTGCAATCGATGAAGAGACGAATAAGGTCATAGATCCTTTGGGTGGTATCACAGATATTGATAAACGTATTCTTCGTCACAACTCTGCATTTAAGGATGATCCTATTAGAGTTTTACGACTTATGAGATTTAAAGCTAAGCTTAAAGACTTTGACGTCGCTCCTGAAACTCAAATTATGCTGAATGAGCTTTTAAGCAATTTAGATCTCTTTTTGGATATTCCAAAAGAGAGGTTAGTTGCAGAAATTATTAAAGGGTTTAATTCAGTATTTTTTAATCGATATATAAATGAGCTTAATACTTATTCAGTATTAGAAAATATGTGTGGAATAAAAATATTATTTAAGATTATAGAAACAGAGTTAAGTCTTTCTATTGACGAAAAAATAGCAATCAGTCTTTCCAATAATTCATTTCTAGATTTAGAAATTTTATTTGAGAAAATCAAATTTCCTAGGCATATCAGCTCTTTTAGTCTGAATTTAAAATCATTAATCACCCTTGACCTTGAGTCAAGCCAACAAGTTATATTAGATGCATTAGAGCTTATTCGCTGGAATGATAGCGATGGAGACTTCGATAGCTATGTTCGGTGTTTAAAGACATTAGATTTAGCAGCTAAGGGGTTACTTTTAGTAAGAGGAAGAGAAATCTTGAAAGGTTTAGATTTAAGAGAAATAGCCTCAGAGCCTTCAAATAAAAGTGTCGCTTTGAAGATTTTCGCAGCCAAATATCAAGCCCTTGCAAAACTACTATAGATAGATTTTCCAACGTCGATTTACATTGTTGTTATTTTGTCGTAATTAATCCTTAATATTTATTTAAAGGAGATTATTATGAAGCTTTTACTTATCGCACTTAGCCTCGTTTCTTCGTTTGCATTTGCATCTGAAGGTTCATTAAACATGCATTATTCAGGATTTGAAGGAAGAAACAGAGTTTTTCTTTCTTGTGACTATGCTGAAGATCAAACTAGATATGTTTTAGAAAAACTTGGTGCTACAAATATTCAAACGAACTGCTTTGGTGGTATTCAATACGGAAATATGAGTCCAATCTCAATTAGAGCAAAGTACACAACTAACACCTCAAGAGTTGGTGAAGTTGTAGACCTTACTGACTCAAATGGTAATTGCTTCTTTGAAACAGCTTTAGTTGAAGAAATTCTAAGAGACTTTCCATATACTGAAATACTAAGAGAAAGAGGACATTGTTTTAGAAGTAATTCTTCTTACCAGTTTCAAATAAAGCTCTAATCTTTAGGCGTCTCAACTATTGAGACGCCAATACTGATTACTATTTGTTATTTATATCCTAGATATAACTTCTTTTGATGATTTTTAATCGGACAAAGCCTTTAAATTAAAATAGATTTATTTAATGAAAATACTTTTAATTGTTCTCACTCCATTACTTTCCGCTTGTTCAATATTTGGTATCAACGATACTGAACAACTCAGCTACAAAGTTATAATCACTGAAAAAAATAAAGAAATCAGATCATACGATTCTTTTATCAAGGCCCAAATTTCACTGTCCGGAACCATGACAGATAACCGCAGTGATAGCTTTAAAATTCTTGCGGGCTATATTTTTGGAAAAAATGTAAAGAAATCAAAAATTTCAATGACCTCACCTGTTGTCACGAAGGAAGGTAAAGGGGAGAGTGAAGAAATATCTATGACTTCTCCCGTTGTTATGAAAGAGGCCAATAATGAGTCTGTAATGTTTTTCAAAATGCCTTCAAAGTACACTTTAGAAACATTGCCAAAACCTGAAGATAAGAGAATTACAATCTCTGAAGAGCAGTCTAAGACATATGCTGTTATCACTTATTCTGGTAGCTGGGACAAAGTAGTATTTGAGAGCAAAAAGAAAGAACTCATCGCTTGGATAAATGCGAATGATAGCTACAGAGCTGTATCAGTTGCCAAGTATGCCGGATATAATCCACCTTGGACGCTACCCTGGTTTAGAAAGAACGAAGTTCTTATTGAAATAGAAAAGTAAAATCTTCAATTCTCTCTCATTAAGTTGAATTTATACTATCTCATGGTAATTATTAGTTTTATTTGAGAGGTAGTTACTATGAAGTCACTAATATTTATTATTATAAGTTTACTCGTTTCAGACGTATTCGCAATTTGTGAAACTCACACTAAATGTGAATTTAAACTCCCGATTCAAAAGAATTTTTTTAAATACTACAGTTCCCATAACCTAGAATCATCAGATGCAAAAATTGAGCGTCTAGTTATTGTTGTCCACGGCGCTGGAAGAAACGGAAATGAATATTTTGATGATACCGTTATAGCAGCAAAGAAATTGAATGTTCAAAACAAAACAATCGTACTTGCTCCGACTTTTAGAAAAGTAACTGATACTAGAGAACCCAATGAAGTTTTCTGGGGAAGAAAGTGGTTCACTAAGTGGAAGTACGGCTACGAATCACAAGACGAAACAAAAATTAGCTCTTTTGAAATAATTGATATTTTAATTCGAAATATTGCCAATAGTGGAAAATTTAAAAATCTGAAAGAAGTCGTTCTAACGGGGCATTCAGCTGGTGGGCAGTTCACTCAGCGCTACGCTTTTGGTACAAAGGTCGATCTGGATATATCTCAAAAATTAACAATTATTCCATCTAACCCTTCCTCATACTTATACTTAGATAATAATCGATACTTATTTAAAGATGGCAATTTTATTGAAGCAGATCAAAATACACTTTGTAATGGCTATAATGAATATATTTATGGACCGATTAATCGCGCAAAGTATCTTGAGAAGTTTGATATTAAATCTCTTCGCGATAACTTCAAGTGTAAAAACATTATACTTTTAATGTCAGAGGATGATAAAGGAATAGATAGTCTAGATAGAAGTTGTGAGGCCATAGCACAAGGTATAAATAGAATCGAGAGAGCTCAAAATTTTTATCACTATTCTAAAAAGTTTTTAACTTCTAAAAGTCATCAGTTTGCAAGTATTCCAGAAGTTGGACACGATCATGTTGCAGTCTACGAATCTCAGCAGGCCAAAGAGCATGTATTTGGGATTAAAAAGAAAAATGATCCATCTTATTTATTAAAACGCTATGGTAAAACTAGCGATATCGTTACAAAAACTCAGACTCACTTTACTCTACTTGGTGGTGGTAAAAACGAGCCAGTAGGGATGAGTAAGTTCATCTCTGCAGCTAATGGCGGAGACCTATTAGTCGTATCGGGGAAAAGCCAGCTTAACCATCGCTATACTTTTGACTTTAACAGACTAGCAAGTGAAATGGGAGTTACTTTAAATTCTATTAAAGTAGTTTCATTTTTAAATCGTAGCGCTGGTGAGAACAAAGATGTTATCGATCTATTACTAAAAGCTGAAGCTGTTTTTTTCACAGGTGGAGATCAATCAAAGTATATAGATAGAGTCAAAGGTACAACATTTCATAAAACTTTACTAAAAAAAGTTGGTAAAGGGGTAGCTGTTGGCGGAACAAGTGCTGGGCTAGCTATTATGGGAGAGTTTATTTTCTCTGCAAAGAATGGAGGTGTTAGTAGTCGCTATGTTCTAAAGAATCCTATGGCCACTGAAATCACTATTGAGCATGAGTTCTTTGAACACCCTTTCCTCAATAATGTTATTACAGACACACATTTTAGTGAACGTAACAGAGAAGGAAGGTTATTAGGGTTTATCTATAGAGCAAGAACTGACTTTAATCGAAATGAAGTTACAGGTGTTGGGATTGATGAGCACACAAGTTTAACCATAGATAAGAATAATAGACTGGAAGCGTTTGGTTCAGGCGATGTATATATTTATAAGTTAGATTCAAAGATTACTAGGTCATCAACTGAGCTTAATCTTAGTAAAGTAAGAAAAGTACAGTTGAGTAATAGAACTTTGTATCCAGGTTTCAATGAATTAATATTTGAAGATGTAATATCTGTAATCAACGGTAATGTAATTCAAAAATAACAATAGGATTCGAAAGACAAAGTATTAAGTTTTCTTTGTTATTCTATCTTTTGTAGTCTGCTAACATCATATTGGTTAATAAAAGTTGGCACTTTTCATCATTTCTAAATCTAAATTCAATAGAAGATATTTTCAATTTATTGAAAATAGCTCGATATATCCAGATTTCAGCTATTTAAGTATTCTTAAGTTTAATTTATAAATCTAAAGCCGATAAGCTTAATACTATGTAATCAGAGGTTAATACATGATCAAATATATTGAAGAAGAGAAGCTGCGCTTAGAGACTGTTAAGCTGTATGCAATATTTGAGAACGGTCGAGATGTAAATCTCGACGAAATTACTAAAACTGCTGCTCTTATCTGTAATTCAAGATATTCATTTATTAGTATTATCGATGAACAATTGATTCGATTTATTTCGCGATATGGATTTGATCTCATTGAAAGTGTTAGAGAAAAATCTGGTTGCGACATTGTAATAACAACTAAAAAGCCCTTAATTATTGACGACTCTTCGAGAGTTGAACCTGGCAAGCTAAATAAGTTTTACACAGATAAAATAAATTTACTCTCATATGCTGGTTTTCCACTGATAACTAAAGATGGAGTGGCGATTGGAACATTAAGTGTTGCCGATACTGAGATTAAACATCTAACAGAATCACAAATACTTACTCTTGAGACATTTGCAAAACAAGTTGTTAGAACTCTTGAAGTTAACAAAGCAAATATGGAACTCGAAAAAATCAAGAAAGAATTTATTGAAGTCCAAGATATTTGCTCCATCGGTCACTGGGAGTTATTCCTGGATACAAATGAAGTTAAGTGGTCACCTGGGGTATACCAAATTCACGGTGTCGAAGAAGGAGTTAGTTTTGACAAAGCTAGCGGTATTTCATTTTATGCGCCTCATGAGAGAGAAAGAATCGCATTAACTTTAAATCATGCAATTGAAACAGGCGAAAGCTTTTGCGAAGACTTTGAATTTAAAAATTTTCAAGGAGAAGATTTATGGGTTCGTTCTAGTGGGCGTACCGTCAAAGACAAGAATGGTAATATTGTAAAGCTTGTTGGAACATTACAAGACATAACAAACATTAGGTACCAAGAAAAGAGTAAGCAGTTTATCCTCGATACAATGAAGGTTGGAACTTGGAACTGGGATATTACAAACAATATTCTTGAATGGGATGATAGTAATTATAATGTATTTGGTGTCTCTAAAGAAGACTTTAGTGGAGCTTACGAAGCATGGGAGAGTACACTTCACCCAGATTGGAAAGAGAGTGCCGCAAATGACTTACAAGATGCTCTTGATGGAAAATGTGAGTTTCTTACAACATTTGGCATTAATACTACAGATGGAGACTTGAAGTATATAGGTGCAAGAGGTGAGATTAAAAGAGATGAAGAAGGTAATCCTGTAAGTATGATTGGAATTAATTGGGATAAGACTGCAGAGTACAAAGCTCTAATTACACTTGAGAAACAAAAAAACGCTAATTTTCACCAAGATAAACTAGCATCCATAGGATCTTTAGCTGCTGGGGTTGGACATGAAATTAATAATCCAATGGCCATAATTCAAGGTCACTGTGACTTTCTAAAAAATCGCTTATCACAAAATAGTATAGATAAAGCTCTAGTTGAAACTAGTTTGAAACATATCGAAACATCAGTAGAGAGAGTCACTGCTATAGTTAAAGGACTTAAAAACATTTCTAGACAAGATGAAGATAATGTCGACACTTTTGATGTTCAGGATGTTCTTCACGAGACTGTTTCTGCCATCTCAGATATTTATATGAAAGATGGTATTGAAATTAAATTAAATATTTCTGATAGTTCTGTTGTTCTTGGAAATAGAGGTCGCATACAGCAAGTTATCATAAATTTACTTGCAAATGCAAAAGATGCAATGGATCTCCAAAAAATTAAGTCAATAGAAATTAGGCTAGAAAAAGGGGCTGACAGTTCAACAATTATAAAAATAAAAGATAGTGGGAGTGGTATACCAAAAGAGATACAAAATAAAATCTTTGATCCTTTTTTTACTTCAAAAGATGTTAGTAAGGGTACTGGTATAGGGTTGTCATTGTGTCATCAAATTATCTCTGATCACAAAGGTGAAATAACTTTTATCACTTCAGAAAGCAACGGAACTACTTTCATTATAAAACTACCTAAAGCCATTGATGATGAACTTAAATGTGCTCAGCCAAAAGAAAAAATATACGATAATATACCTATTACTAGTGGTCGAATTTTGATTGCAGAAGATGAGGTTGGTATTCAAGAAATATTACAGGTACTTCTCGAAGATATAGGATACGAAGTCGTGGTCAAAAGTAATGGTCTTGAAGCCTATAATGAATATATTTCTAACAAAGGAAAGTATGATCTAATTTTATCAGATATCCAAATGCCAAAGATGAATGGTATCGATTTATTCAAAAAAATAAACTCCGAAGATCCTCTTAGACCACCATTTGTTATTATGACCGGAGGAGTAAGTGATAATGAGAATGAGTTTATTGATAAGGTAGACGGTATTGTATCTAAGCCTTTCACTAGAGAGACACTTGCAGATACTCTACAAAAGATTCTTCGTAATAAGAATGATAAAGAATGGGCATTTTAACTTATTAAAGTTATGATTTAGAAATGAAAAAAGACCATCTAAAGAGATACCCTGTTTTTAGTGGTAATACACTTTTACCATATAATTCAGCTGATGAGTTAGTTATCGAATACATTCACAGTATTGATCTAACCGATAAGAGTATATTAGTTCTCAATGATTCATTTGGTGCTATTGCAAGTAATATCGACTCAGGTGAACTTACCCTTTATTCTGATTCCTATATATCTAAAGAAGCAATATATTCAAATGTGCAAAGACCTTTTACTTTTTTAAATGACCTAAGTAAAATCGAAGGATATTTTGATTTTATTATTCTTCAAATCCCTAAAAACTATTCATTCCTAGAAGACCAGCTTATTACTCTTTCTAAATATACTGATACAGAATCTAAACTTATTGCCACCTCCATGGTCAAGCATCTTGGATCTGGAGCATTTGATTTAATCAATAAACACGTGGGAGAGACGACAACAAGTTTGGCCAAGAAAAAAGCACGACTAGTATTTGCTAACTTTACTCTCAAAGACTCAAATTCGCCTTATCCACTTGAAATAAAAGTAGATAGCTTTGATTTTAAGATAACGAATCACTCAAACGTATTTAGTCGCGAAAAATTAGATATTGGCACTCGATTTTTCCTAGAACATATACCCTCGAATTGTACAGGAAGTATTCTTGACTTGGGATGTGGAAATGGTTTGGTTGGTATCAAGGCCAAGATGATTAATCCTAAAGCTAGTATGATTTTTAGTGATGATTCAAAAATGGCTCTACTTTCTGCAAAAAAAAATTACAACAAGATTTCACAAGATGATGCCGAGTTTGTTTGGATTAACTGCTTTGAGCAAACTTGTGAAAGAGAACTGGATTTAGTTCTTTGCAATCCACCTTTTCATCAGGGGCATACCATCGGTGACTTTGTGGCGATACAAATGTTCAAAGATGCTAATAAAACTTTGAAAAAAGGCGGCGTACTTAGAATTATTGGTAACTTACATCTTGGTTATCAAGTAGAATTAAAGAAAATTTTTGGCAATGCAACTAAGATCGCACAGAATAAAAAGTTTATTATCTGGGAGTCAATCAAGTAAATATGTAGATTTAATGACATGATTTTTAATTTCTTATGTGTATAGTTAATAGATTATTTATTAGGTAGAGAAAACTATGAAAAACTTATTCAAAATTTTAATATTGACTTTAATACTACTGAGTTTCAGTTGTTCTCAAGTTGATAATAAAACTCACTCTGCAATTATTATTAAAAATATTCCTATAAATGTAGAAATACCTCCACTACCTGGTATACCGTCATTCAAAGTATAACTCTAACAGTAAAATCTAATCTCGAGTTTTTATGATCAATCAAAATGTAGCGATCATTGGTGCTTCAAGTAACCCTGAAAGATATTCTCATAAGGCGATGTTGTTATTAGACAAGTATGGGTATTCTTGTTCACTTATAAATCCAAAAGATACCATCATTAATGGCAATAAGGTGTACGCGACCTTAAGTGATATTAAAGACGAAGTCGATACAGTCACTATCTACGTTGGTGTCAAAAATCAAAGTGGGTTGCATGAACAGATAGTTAGTAAAAAGTGCCGTCGAGTTATTTTTAATCCCGGCACAGAGAATAGTCAGCTTGAGGACAGGTTAAAAAATTCAGGAATTAAGGTTGTAAGAGCTTGCACGTTAATAATGCTTCAAACTAACACTTTTGAATAACGAAAATAAAGAGGGAGTCTGTTAGCCTCCCTTTTCTAAAATCTTTGCGTTATTTCGTTTGGCACATCGCTTTCTCTGAATCTCTCTTTTCTCCAGTTTATTAGTTTGGAATCCATTTTTCTTTCTAAGGAATTATAAATTGTAAGTAAATCCTTACCTTTTGCATTAACTTCAAAAACCTCATGAAAACTATTTATTAAAAGTTTGGCATAATAATAATCGCCTTTGATGTTGAATTTTAAAAGTGGTGTCGCGAATGAAGGGCATCTGTCCAATAGATGGTCAAGATTCCTTTCAATAGTAAATGCAACAGTTCTGTTCATTAATATTCCGAATTTTTCTTCGAGAATTTCGTCAGTATTCACAGCGACCTCCTTGTCATAAGCAATCAAGCATAATCTCTTGGCTTATTTGTCTGCTCTTTTTCAATCTTATTTCTTCACATGTGTTACTTCATTTTGATTTTTACACTGCTTCTACTTGTTAAACACACTCTTTATTTTCTACGATAACTAGAAAAGAATCATGTTTCTTAAGTAGAGAGATTGTAAATAAAGTTAAACAAGGGAAATTGTCTTGAATACTAATTCGTTGTTGAAGGGCTTGTATATTCAAAGCAGTTTATATTCCTACTTATTGCCCTTTCGATCTTTTTTATATAAAATTAGATATGAAAATAATAATATTGTTGATGTTTTCCATTTCTGTTTTTGCAGGCCCAGTTATGACAAAAAAGTCAAACTATCAAGATGCGTTACAGACGTATAGAACATTAAAGTCTCACATCGAAAATCGAAAATTCGGACCTTTTTGTGATGAGTCCAAACTGTTCAAAACTAAAATCATTTGCTACTCTTGAAGATGATCATAATTTAGTTGCATTTCTCAGGTCTCTAGGAGACCAAGACATTTTTGATTATTCTAATCTTATTTTAGAAAACTCTATTACTGACTTTAATACTGTCTCAGGGTTCCTTGATAGATGCTCTTCAGATCGATTCGATGGTTTACTTGGAGATTTTAAAAATATTTTAATGAATATAGAATATTTTAGTATGCTCCATGATAGATGGATAAGTGCTTATTGCCAGAGTATTCCTAAGAATTGTTAAGCAGATGTGTTTTTTTATACACATCGTAAAACTCTTCCCTCCTCGTATATAAAACAAACCAATATAGTGCTATGTTTAGAGAGTTAACGTTGGGCGGACATGAACTTTTTAAATAACTCAAAAGTAGCTACATTTATTAAAAATAAGGATTGGAGTATTCACCCTTTGGGAGAACCTGAGTCTTGGCCTATTGAGTTGAAAGTTATTTTGTCTTCAATTCTATCTCAAACAAAAGCTCGAATTATTTACTACGAAGAGGTTGGGTATACATTTTTTAATGATGCCCTTATCGAGAGCTTGGGTGGGGGGGATCATTCTGGTAGAATTGGTGTTCCTGGGATCGATATGTGGGGACAGCTTTGGACACCTGAGCTTAGTAATTCCTTCAATTATGTTATGAGCGGCAAGGGTAACGTAGATAAGGTGGATCAAAAACTAATGATCCCCAGGAATGAACAAATTGAAGTTTCTTATTGGACCTATAACTTTTCTCCCATTACTTCTTTAGATGGAAACATCTCAGGTGTACTGGTATCTTGTGATGAGAAAACTTCAGATGTACAGGCAAGACAAAGATTATCTAACGTATTAGAAAGCTCATCAGATTTTATAGCTGCTGTAGATAAAAATATGCGTTATATGTTTTTTAATGATGCTCACTGTGATGAATATGAAAGAATCTTTGGAACAGACCTCCAAATTGGTACTCATGTTTTAGAACAACTTAATAATTTCCCAGAGGAAAAAAACAAAGCTCTAGAAATTTGGGACCGTGCTCTAAGTGGAGAGCGTTTTACTGTCACTGAAGAGTTCTCCATAGAGAAGTCTGGACCAAAGACCTATGAATTTAGTTATTCTCCTATTTATAATGATGATGGAGAGATGATTGGGGCAACTCAAATCTCTAGAGATGTGAGTGACTTTGTTCGCAGTGAGCAGGACCTTTATGAGAGTCAACAAAGCTTCATCGCACTTTCGGAATCTATGCCACAGATTGTCTGGTCTGCAAGTGCCTCCGGTGAAAATGAATACTGTAATAAAAAGTGGGTAGAATATACTGGAATCAGCGTAGAAGATGCTCGAGACGGTAGTTTCTTTAAGGCTTTTCATCCTGACGATGCTATAAAAGCAAAAGATAAATGGATGGTTTCGTTAAAGAATATATCAGAATTTTCGGCGGAGTGCAGGCTGAGAAGTATTGAAGGGGAATATCGCTGGTTCTTAATTCGTGCACTTCCTTATGAATTTAATAGTCAAACATCTCACCATCGATGGGTTGGTACTTGTACTGATATTCACGATCATAAAGTCGTGAGCGAGCAATTGACTAAAAGTGAAGATCGCCTAAACGTAACATTAACTTCAGCTGGAATTGGTCTTTGGGATTATGATTTAGTAGAAGAGAATGTTTATCTTAGTGATACCTTTGTAGATGAATGGGGAATTAACTCTGAGTCATTCAACGAAGAGGTAAGTACTGTACTCGATTTGATTCACCCATCTGATAGAAAAAGAGTTGTTTTTGAGATCGAGTTGGCTATAACTCAGGAATCAAACTTTGACGTTGAATTTCGTATTATAAAAAATAATGTAATGGTTTGGATGAATGCTAAAGGAAGATGTGTATTTGATAAATCTGGAAGGGCGATTAGACTCTCTGGTACTTGTTTAAATATTACAAAGAAAAAGAAAAATGTTATAGAATTACAAAAAGCTATGAAGCAGGCTGAGAGTGCTAGTCACTTAAAGAGTGCTTTCTTAGCTAATATGTCTCATGAGATTCGAACTCCATTGGGTGTTATATCTGGTTTCAACGACCTTCTGCTTGCTGAAGATATCTCACTAGCTGAAAAGAAGCAGTATTCTACTATCGTCAAGAAAACTACAGAACAATTAATAACAATTATTAATGATATCCTCGATCTCTCCAAGGTGGAGTCTGGGCAGTTTGTGACTGAGAATATTAAGTTCTCTATCAGCGAGCTAGTTAAAGATATTATAAAAGCTTTTTCAGTAAAAGCTGAACAAAAAGGTCTAAAACTTGACTTCTATATAAGTGAGAATACGAAAGATTCATTTATTTCAGACCCTACTCGTATTAAGCAAATACTTTTTAATTTAGTAAGTAATTCTATAAAATTCACCAATACCGGAAGCATCGATATATTTGTTAAAAGAGAGGGAACTTCTCTAACTATTGCTATTGAAGATTCTGGTATTGGAATACCAGCTGATAAAGTTAATAGACTTTTTAAACCTTTTTCTCAATCGGATGTTTCGATGACAAGAAAGTATGGAGGAACTGGTCTAGGTCTTGCTCTTTCTAAAAAACTTGCTCATCTCTTAGAAGGATCATTAGAGCTTACAAACTCAGAAGAAGGCAAAGGATCTCTTTTCACCTTAACGGTTGAAGAGCAAGGTTCTAAAGACCTTACACCTGCAAGAGAGGAAGAAAACTTAGCTGTTGAATCAAATTCAAACGCGATTTCAGGATTAAGTATTTTACTTGTAGAAGACGCCAAAGAGAATCAGATACTTTTTAAAACTCTCTTAGAGGCTAGGGGAGTCTCAGTGGACATCGCAAATAACGGCTTAGAGGGTGTACAAAAAGCACTAACAGGTTCACACAATTTAGTGCTTATGGATATTCAGATGCCAGTTTTAGACGGTTACACGGCCACTCGAAGATTACGCGATATTGGTTTTTCCAAGCCTATAATTGCATTAACGGCCCATGCAATGAGTGAAGTTAGGGAACAATGTTTAGGTGTTGGCTGCAACGACTATGCAACGAAACCCCTAGATATAGAAAGTCTTTGCGCCAAAATTCTAAATCAGGTTAATCCTAATGAAAGAGTCGTTACTTAAAAATCAGGGTTGCTGTTAAAGTCCATCTCAATTTTTGAAATAGGATGAGTAAGCTTTATTTCTTTAGCATGAAGGAATAACCGCTTATCTTTTACTCCATAAATCGTATCTCCTAATATTGCTATTCCCAATCCTTTTGCATGAGCGCAGTGAACTCGTAACTGGTGAGACCTGCCTGTTATTGGTTTAAGCGCAATACGAGTTTGATCACCGCTTACTGATAGAACTTCGTACTCGGTGATAGCTTCTTTGCCATGAACATCACAAACAATTTGCCTCGGAAGATCATCGTAATCCCCACGCAGTGGAAGATTAATAACTCCTTTTTTTTGTGCAACTTTACCAATAAGAATTGCGATATATTTTTTTTGAATTAATTTATTGATGAATTGCTTTTGCAATGATTTTAGTGACTTTGTTGAAAGAGACAAAACCATCAGTCCGGACGTTTCTTGATCTAGTCTATGAACAATTGTTGAGGTTGGATAGAGCTTTTTTAGTCTAGATTGCACACTATCATTTATTGATTTTCCTGGAACTGATAGTAAGCCTGGAGGTTTATTTATAATAAGAATATGATCGTCTTCATAGACGATTTCGATCTGATGCTCTTTGCCGTGATTTATCAACAGTGGATTCTCTTCAACCTTTAAACCCTCTAGCATGAACGTAAGTATCGGTTTACAACGAGAGTTGCATGCTGGGTAAATATTCTTATGTGTCCTTACTTCTGCTATAGGACTTTCTCCCCACCAAAACTCAGCAAGTGCTAGCGGTTTGAACTTGTTTTGATAGGCAAATTGCAATAACTTGGGAGCTGCGCAGTGACCACTTCCCATCGGTATCTTTTCACGTGGAGAGTTACTGAAAATCTCTCTTAAGCTTTTTTTTCTACCGGAATAATTACTCAGATAAACATTCCCATATTTTTCATCTTGATACTTATTCAATAGATTCTTTCTTGTCGTATTTAAAAGATTTATTTGTTCAGTCAAAGCTGCTTGCTTTAACTGAAGAGGATCTAGAGCAATATTTAAGCTTTCTTTTAAGCTTTTAAGTATTTTTTTTTGTTCTATACTTTCAAGCTCTAAGGATCGTAGATCATCTGGGCTCGAGATTGATTTTCTTTTCTCATCTCTAATTAATTTCAGAGATTTCATATGAACTCTTTGTTTTTTTAATAATTGATAGTTTCTACTCTCTATACTCTTTAATTCTTTTGTTAGATCTTTTAAATCTATACTGAGTTGTTTTATATTCGAACTCATATCGTCTACCTCATCAACTAGTGATGAGTCCGCTTTGTCTGAAAAGATAGGCGGAACGAATCCTGCTAGAGATGTATCAATTAATTCTCCCGAGTGTGCTCTAAGATACCCAATCTCATTAAATTCATTTTCTACAACTAGTATTCCAAACATTTTTCCAACACTTAGAAGCTTTTTATTTGGACTGAGTCCAAAATTATGATTCCAACTCTTTTGGTTTTGTTCCAGAAAATATTGTAGTTCACTGCAGGCCGTTAACGCGAGCTCGTGGGGAACATAATAAAAGGGGAAGGTGAACTCACTTGGAGCTTGCACATTGTTTGTATTGATTAATGGATAAAAAAATGAATCTAACACGTTGCAAACCTCTGTTTTTTTAAGACATTTTAAACCTAAAGCTCTAACATTGCATTGTAAATAATCATGAGAGATAAGAGATGAAAAAAAGAGACCTTGAAATTATAGGCTGGAGAGAATGGGTTAGTTTGCCCGAACTTGGAATTAAGGCCATAAAAGCAAAAGTTGATACTGGGGCGAGATCGTCCTCACTTCATGCTTTTGATATGACATTTTATAAACGAGCCGGAAATGAATACGTAAAATTTGATATTCATCCCGATCAAAAAAATACTGGCAAGTCCATAAACTGCCATGCAAAAATTCTTGAATACCGTAAAATTAAAAGTTCAAACGGTATGTCAGAGAAGAGACCTGTTATTTTGACTGAAATTGAGCTCCTTGACCAGAAGTGGGAAATTGAAGTTACCTTATCAAACAGAGATGAGATGGGGTTTCGTATGCTTGTTGGACGTGCAAGTATTAAAGACAAATTTTTAGTGGACTCTGGGAAGTCTTTCTATTCGAAGAACTTAAGTAAGCCTAAAAAGGCAAAGGTGAAAAAATGAAATTAGCAATCCTCTCTAAAGAACCAAATAACTATTCAACGACTCGGCTTGTAGAAGCTTGTAAAAAAAGAGGACATGAAGTTAAAGTTCTAAACACGCTTAAGTTCTCTATCGATATTGAAGAGGGAAATCCTGATTTATATTATAGACAAAATCAACTTGACCACTACGATGCAGTTCTACCTAGAATTGGTGCATCACTTACATACTTTGGTACCGCTGTAGTTAGACAGTTCCAACAAATGGATATATTTAGTGCTAACTCAGCTGATGGAATACTCAACTCTAGAGATAAGCTTAGAAGTTTTCAGATTCTCTCAAAACATAAAATTGGAATACCACCAACTTCTTTTGTAAAAGATAAAAAAGATGTACTACCAGCAATTGAAAGAGTTGGTGGAGCACCCGTTGTTATTAAACTTTTAGAAGGAACTCAAGGAATTGGGGTTCTTCTAGCTCACACAGTTGAGATGGCAACGTCAATTATTGAACTTCTTCAAAGTCAAAAGCAAAATGTTCTTATTCAAAAATTCGTTGCTGAGAGTAAGGGAAAAGATGTAAGAGCAATTGTTGTTGGAGACCAAGTTATTGCAGCTATGAGAAGAGTAGCCCAAGGACAAGAATTTAGAAGTAATGTTCACCGTGGTGGTAAGACAGAAAGAGTTGAATTAAGTGATGAATATAAAGAATGCGCTATTAGAGCTTGTAAGCTTATGGGACTTGGAATAGCAGGTGTCGATATGCTTGAGGGTAAAGATGGTCCACAAATTATGGAAGTTAATTCATCTCCTGGCCTTGAGGGAATTGAAGGTTGCACAGGGTTAGATATTGCCGGTGCATTTATCGATTATATCGCCTCTAGAGTAGACTTTCCTGAGATTGATCTTAAGCACCGTTTAAGTGTATCGAAAGGTTATGGTGTAACGGAGATCTATATTCCTGAAGGTTCTGAGTATGTTGGACAAACAATTATTGAATCTGGTCTCAGAGAAAAAGATATCAACGTCCTCACTCATCACCGTGCAGGAAAAGTAATTCCAAATCCAAAAAATGAGAGAGTTCTTGAAGCTGAAGACCGCCTTCTTTGTTTTGGTAAGTTAGAATCTATGAAAGGACTAGTGCCTGAGAAAACAAGAAAGAGAAGGTTGACCAAACTTAAAAAACTTCAAGAACAAAAAGATTAATATGTGTAGAGCTTTATTTTAGTAAAGCTCTTTAAGCATTTCCGGATTATATTCAACTAAAGTTTCAGTATTTCTAATTTTTGATACATAATCTGGATTTGCTATAAAACTTCTGCCTATTGCAACAAGATCAAATTTCTCGATTTTGATATCCCTCTCAGCACTTTTGGCAGTATGCCCACCACAAGCAATTACAGTTCCAGAGTAATTATTTCGTATAAATTCAGTCGCAGTACCGTCTAAATAGGGAAATATTTCTGAGTCATCAAAAATACCTGTATGGATATAAGCCAGTTTCTTAGTTTCGATAAATTTAAAAATCTCTATGTATCTTTGCTCATCTCCGGGGGTGTAGGTCTGTTGCATATAAGCACCAGGTGATAACCGAATTCCAACTCTTTTTGGATCTACTACTTCAGTGATCGCACTAATAACTTTTTTACAAAAAAGAGTTTTATCATCGCCATAGATGTCTTCTCTTTGATTGGTATTTGCATGAATAAACTGATCAATGAGATAGCCATTAGCACCGTGGATTTCTACACCATCAAAGCCGGCTTCAATTGCGTTTAACGCAGCATTTTTATAGTCATTAATTGTTGATTCAATTTCAGCTATCGTCATCGCTTTTGGAGTTTCGAAATCTAGCTCTGTTCTAGAAACTCTACCTTCAGCTTTTACAGCAGAAGGTGCAAGTGGCAGGCTATTGGCTTTTTGATATATTGAGTGTGATATTCTGCCGACATGCCAAAGTTGGCAAAATATCTTTCCACCTTTTTCATGAACTGCATCTGTAATTTTTTTCCAACCATTGATTTGATCTTTTGTATAAATACCTGGAGTATTTGGATAACCTTGTGCGGCTTTATTGATAATTGTCGCTTCGCTAATTATCAGTCCAGCATCAGCTCTACGATAGTAATAATCTTTCATAAGACTTGTTGGTATTAGATTATTATCCGCAAAGCAGCGTGTGAGTGGAGCCATTACAATTTTGTTGTTTAAAGTTAATCCATTATTCAAAATAAAATGCTCAAGTATGTTCAAGTTTTACCTCATGTAAATTTGTTACAAAGTGGTACAAGTATTTTCTTTACCAGATACACCAGTATAGCTTAATCTAATATTTTGTTAAGAATGAAATGATTTATTATCAACTAATTGGAGAATACATTCATGAAAAAAATGTTAATAGTTTCGCTAAACTTTATTATTTTAGCGTGCGCGCATCAATCTATTTCTAAAAAAGATATCACTAAGATATCTGAGTCCTCACATCGCTCTGAAAAAAACAGACTCAGAAACGAATTTAGACATCCAGCTGAGACTCTTGCATTTTTTGATGTTCGTCCTGAGCATACTGTCGTTGAAATTGGTCCTGGTGGGGGATGGTATACTGAGATACTTGGACCTTATCTTAAGGATAGTGGAAAGCTATATCTTGCGATTTTCTCTGAGAACTCTAAAAGATCTTACGCACCAAAACTAAATGCTAAAATTAAAGAGATGGTAAGTAACAAAGACCTCTACGGAGAAGTCGAGTTTACAGTTATGGAGGCACCAAGTAACATCGGACCGATTGCTCCTGCTGGATCAGTCGACAGAGTACTAACATTTAGGAACGTACACAACTGGATGAAAGATAAAAAAGCAGTAGAGGTGTTCAAGAGTTTTTATAGAGCCCTCAAGCCTGGTGGTATATTAGGTGTTGTTGAACACAGAGCATCTAACGATAAAGGTCAAGACCCTAGAGCTATCAGTGGATATGTGAGAGAGGATTATGTCGTTATGTTGGCCATTGAAGCTGGCTTTAAGTATGTCGGTAAAAGTGATATTAATGCCAATCCAAAAGATACGTCTCTCCACCCTGAAGGTGTGTGGACTCTACCTCCTTCACTTAGACTTGGTGATAAAGATAAAGAGAAATACTCAAAAATAGGTGAAAGCGATAGAATGACGCTTAAATTTGTAAAGTAGCCATTCATGGCACCGGCTTTGCTTCTTAATACACTATAAATTAGTTAGTTTTAGTAATTATAGTCATTTGTGACTCTAGAAACTGTCTAACTTTTTTATAGTGTCAATTAAACAAAGGAAGCATATGAAAAGTCATTTATCTCTAGTCTTAATGATCCTAGTTTTAAGCTCATCTAGTGCTTACTCTCAAAAGAAATTTAATCTTGAAAATGTTAAAGCATCAGTTGAAACTTTTATCCACGATATATTTGATAAAGATAAAAGAGCCCAGAGAAAAGAGATAAGGATTAATAAACGTTCTGAAAGAAGACAAAAGAGAATTGAAAGGCAAGAAAGTCGAACAAGACTTCAACAAATTCCAACTGCTTCTTCTCCAACCGAAGAAGTTATCAATGTCATTCCACCAGTTCCAGTCAAAGAATCTTGTTCTTTGGCCGATAGTATTATGCCAAAGTGTTATCATAAGCGTGATAAAAGTGAGCTAAAAGTTGCGTTGATTTATTATGGCGATCACATGAAAATGTCTGATCTTGAAAGAATTGAACCTATTTTAGTTGATAGATTTGCAAAAGCAACAGGCGGCTTAGTAACAGTGAAAATAGTTGAAAAAAAGATTTTAGCTTTCAAACATGAGCTACCAGAAGATTATACATTTAATAAAATTACAGATAAGAAAAGACTTCAAAGAATCTGGTATAGTGAAAATGTTGGAACACAAATTATGAATGAAGTTTATGAGCAGTATAAGAAATTTGAATCTAAGGAAACATTGGACGAGTTAGATGCTTTGCTGGCAATTACGGGCGCTCAATTTGAAGGTTTAGGATTTGCAAGTGGTAGAGTCTCAGTAACTGAATATCCAAGAGAAATTGCATGGAACTCTGATGACGGCGGAAGAGTAGAATTCATGTCAGATTATGAAATTATTGATGAACTCATTCATGAGCTTGGACACAACCTTTATCTCGGTCATACTAGTACTCAATGTCAAAAACGAGGAATGAGTTATGAAGAAAAACTAGCTTGTTGCAAGCTATCAGATAATAAAGACGATGTACTTTCATATTGTAGACAACGTCCCGATGTAAATGAGAGCTTTATGCATGGGTTTGAAAGTTGTAATAGAGAGATTATTGAGTCTCAAGTAGTCCCAGCTCTTTTGAGTGGTGGTAAGTGGCAGCTTGAGGAAATGTCAGTCTGTAAATAATAGCTAAAGCTTTTTAGTCAACTATCCGACAAGACTATAGGAGAGTTATTATGACTAAAGCATTAATATTATTAGTATTGTTTACTGTTGTAGGTTGTCTACCTCAACCTACTCAAGACTATAGTGGACAATCAAATATAGTTAATTCAGATGAGGAAGTGGTTCAGATTTATGTTGATGAACCAGATCCTACAGATACCAATTTACCTACTTCTACATCTCTCCCTGTTGATATCATCGTTTCACAATCAAGTGTTAAGATGGAATTGGCTTCAATTAAGCTAATACCTGTAAAAATTAAAGCTCGAAATAATTTTCAAAATAGTAGTGTGGAAGTTTACGTGGATTACGGAGACCTTCTAGGTTTCACAATAAATGCAGGTGACTATATTTCTACAACATTAAATACAGAAAGAATTTTCTTATCCGCCGGACAAGAGATCGATCTTATGCTTACGATTGACGTTCAATCTATGGCACCTTCATTTAAGTCTTCACTTCAAGGAGGAGACGGTAAAATAATAATAAGGGCCGTTGCTCAACAAGGAGCATCTGAATTACAAGCTGAAAAAGTAGTTGCTCTAGAGGTGGAACCCAAGCTCACAGTTGGTATTTTAACTAGTAGTGTTCCTCATACGTATGACCAAGCAAATCAAATTTATACAAGACCTCATACAGAGGGAATCCAAATAGTATTCGTCAATAAGGTTCAAGGCTTTGGTGATGATGGACAAGGACCTTGTATTCATACCAGTTCGCCCCTTAGGCATTGTAATGTTAATAATGGTCGAATGAAACCAGGAGATACTTATCTTCCTCCTAAGGTTATGCCATCGACTACTAAACAAAAAGCAGTATTTTATAATCACTTTATTGGTGGAGATAGTATAGGTCGATACATTCACTTCAATATCGCACCAGGAACTGAAGCACAATGAAAACAACTCTTCTTCTTTTAATCTTTAGCTTCGCAAGCTTTGGAGCAGTTACTAAAACCTATTCAATTCCAGATATGGTTTGTGGCCACTGTGAAAAAGCTATAACAAAAGAGCTCTTGAAAATAAGAGGTTTAAATAAGCAAAAGTTTAAATTTGATATATCTAAAAAAGAAGTCGTTATCACTTTTGACGATAACAAGCTTCTCACCACCCAGGAGCTTGCAACGATCCAATATGAAGCGGGCTATGGGCTAGTTCAAAAATAATTCCATCTAACTAACAGAAATTATTCAAGAATTTAAATTGTTCTCAATTACAATGAACTATTTGGACTCCTATTACGTCTAATAGTTATAGCTTGTTCATGACAAGTTCAAACTAAACTTAAGAGGAGCTTATATGAAGCAATTATTTTTACCAGTTATTCTACTAATGATAGTCAGCTCATTCGCTAGTGCTGAATCTAGAAAAAGAGGAAAACATCTCGCACAAAAACTCGATCTTTCTTCTGAGCAAATGGAAAAAATTCAAGCCCATAGAAAAGAGAATAAAACAAAAGGCAAAGATATTCGTAGTCAAATGAAAAAAACGAAAGATGAAATCGACAAAGCTTTTGTAAATGGAGACTCGACAGCCAGTCTAAATGCTCTTCACTCAAAGATAAAAAGTTTAAAAACAAGTCAGATGGATATTCAATTCAATAAGCTTGTTTTTATGAAGTCAGTCTTGAATTCAGAGCAAAGACAAAAGTTTATTGAAATGAAAAAAGGTAGAAAAAAGAAAAAGGGTAGAAAATAAATGTTTAAAAGAGTACTGGATATTCTAACTCCTTCAAAGAGTATTTCTTTGGGGGAGTTTGAGCAGCTATACCTTGAATATAGAGATTTTGTAAGAAACTCAATCTACTGGATGGTAGGTCATGAAATTGCAAATGAATTAACACAAGATACATTTGTTAAAGCGTGGAATAACTATTCTCGCTTTAAAAGAAACTCAAGTTTTAAAACATGGATCTATGCAATCGCAATGAATACAACAAAAGATTATTTAAGAAAGAATTCCAATCTTTCATTTCAAAGTGTTAATTACTTAGATGTTGAATACTTAAAAGAAGAGCAACAAGATTTAATAAATAAAGCAGTAGGTCAGTTGACCCTTAAGCAGCGAGAAGTATTTATGTTATTTTATAAATTTGAATATACTTATAGTGAAATATCAAAACTGACAGGAATAAAAGAAGGTACAGTTAAATCAAGGATTCAAACATCCAAAGAAGTTTTTACAACCTTTTTAAATGAAGTCGGGGAGTAAAATGAAAGATAACGAAATTAAAAGAATACTACACAGTAAAAACTTGAAAGAACCTGATTACGAATGGACTCGAATTAGTGGAAGAATCCAATCTGAACACAGGGCCTTGAAGCTTTCTCTTTATGGAGTCGTTGCGACTTTACTTATTATTGTAACAATCAATGTGTTCAATCAATCAGATGATAGCAATTTAGAAGTTATCAATTACATGTTTGAAGATAGTTATCTCTCTGGTGATACTTTTTATGACTATGTTGACCTCTAAATGTTGTCTGGCAAAATATTTGGTGACTAGGGAGGTTAGTGGGGAGAAAATTCTCAATTGATAAAAAGCGAAACGCTCAGACATTTAAGTTCTTGATAGTAGGCAAGCTTTTAGAATTTATCGGTTAAAGATATTATATAGTGCCATTGTGACTTCGGTTAAACCTTAATTAATATTTAACACTTTCATAAAAACCGATTTTATGCCATAATAGTAGTGGATGAATAGCAAATCTATAATTTCCCACTTTTTAATACTTTCAACTTTTGTAGTTTCAAATTCAGCATTTAGCGAAACATTTGAACAGTGGAAAAAAGATTATGCTCATCGCGCTTCCCAAAGAGGCATATCAAAATCATTTGTACTAAAAATTCTTAAAGATGTGCAAAGAGATCAAAAAGTTGTTGAGAGAGACAGTAACCAAGTAACTCTTGATAAGGACAGAAGCTATCACCAGTTCATGAGAAAATGGCAGCGTGAAGATAACGAGCGAGCTGTTCAAGGCTTAAAACTACTCAAAGAACACGCTACACTTTTACAAAAAATTGAAGACGAATACCAAGTTGAAAAAGAAATCATTGTCTCCTTATGGGGTGTAGAAACCTTTTATGGAACGATTACTGGAGATTACAATGTTGTAAGATCCCTTGCAACACTATCTCATGATGGCAGAAGAAGAAAGTTTTATGAAACTCAATTGAATGCCACTTTAAGATTAATAAAAAACAAGCACACGACGGCAAAAGATTTTGTCGGAAGTTGGGCCGGAGCAACAGGACAGTGCCAATTTATGCCATCGAATATACCAGCTTACGGGCAGGATTATAACAAAGATGGAAAAATCGATATTTGGTCTACTAAAGCTGATGTCTTCGCTTCAATTGCGAATTTTCTTCGACAAGTTGGTTGGAGAAAAGGCGAAAAAATTGGAAGCTTTATTTCAAAGTCTTCAAGAATTAAACACAAGAATATTGCGTCGATTCCTTTAAAGGATAGTCCAATGATTCTTAAGGGACCAAATTACAGGGCCATTCAAAGATGGAACAACTCCAGCCTTTTTGTAGCTTTTAATATGGTTCTGATGAATTCATTTCAAAAGGAGTTAAAATGAAATTCGAAGTTGGTGATAACATCTCAGGTCAAAGCATTACGACCGGAAAGTACCTAGGTCTTGAAGTTATGTATGGTAAAGATTTTCATAGAATCTATGATAATACTAAGAAGATGACTGTCTTCGTTCCAATCGGAGAAGAAGGAAAGTTGAGAAAACTACCTACTAAAGACACCGTTATTTCTTCATTGAAGTCATTCACAAAAGACGTGTTGATTGAGTCAGATCAAATTGATGGAAGTCGATACAAGTTCTTTAAAGATAAATTACAACTTGTTAACTTTAAGAAAAGCATAGAAGTACTCCACGACCTTACACTCTTAAAGAAAAATAAAGAAATAACTGTTAGTGAAAGAAAACTTTTAACTTCACTAAAAGATAAACTACTTATAGAAATTTCTTTTATCATGGGAATTGATATGGCCATGGCCGAAGAGAAAGTAACTATTAATTAAGATTGAGAAATGAAAAGATTAAAAGATATCAACTGGAATCATCTTTATGCCTTTCATGAAGTTGCAAAAGTCCAGTCGTTAAAGAAAGGTGCCAAAGGAATTGGTTTGGCATCTTCCACTTTAAGCGAACAACTCAAAAAATTCGAAGAAAACCTAGAAGTTAAACTCTTTATTAGAAGTTCTAAAGGTCTATCCTTAACTCAAGAAGGGGCAAAGCTTTTCGAGCGTTCAAAAATAATTTTTGAAGAGGGGAACAGACTCTTAGAGCAGTTTTCAGATGAAATAGTTGGAGGATACCCTGTAACTATCGGAATCGAAGAAACAGTCACAAGTGACCTCTCAACCGAATTCTCTTCTCAGTACTGGGACTTTTATACAAAGTACGGAACTGTTAATACTGTTAGACAAGTAGGCCACGAAGCACTCGTGGACAGTCTGGTAAGAGGGAATATTGACTGGGGAATAAGCACGAGGGCACCAAAAAGAAAGTCAATCGAACACGCTGAAATTGGCTCGTTTGATATCGTATTCTGTTGCTCCAATGAGTTATATGACAAGTTTAAAGATAAAAAAGATATCCTGATCAATATCCCTTTCTCTGAAAGCAGCTGGGATAAAAGTTTAAATAAATCTATTTACAAACATCTTAGAAAATTTGGAATTGTTCCTAAGGAAAAAATCTCAAGTGATCATAGAGGTTTTGTTGAAAAGCTTTGTGCTAGAGGGCGCTGTGTGATGTTTATGCCTTACAATCCACTAGCAGATTATGATGGATTCAAAACGTTTGTATTAGATGAACCTATCAGAATTTCACTTTATGCAATTTGGAAAAAAGGAGATGAGTCTATGATCTCTATTTCAACATTAAAGAAGTTGATTGAATCAAAAATCACAAATCTTCCTGTTCGGTATGAAGATGTTGACTATCAAATTGAGGTATCGGATGTGTCGAAAGATAAACTCAATTAATTCAGTTGCTTACAAATAGAATGATGTTGTTCGGGTTCGGTATTAACGAATTTGATATATTATAAATATCATTGATAAACCTACTCATGTAAACTCATATAGACATAAAGTTAACAACTAACAGGAGAATATGTTGAAAAAAACTCATAAAGACGAAACAACTGAATCAAAAACAAAGCTTAAATACAAGAAAGCTAAAAAAGAAATCAAAAGCCTTTTAGACTTCAATAAGGCAAAAGTAGAGCCATTAAATTTTACAAGAAAAAACCTTCTGGAAGATGAAGACTGTCTTTCTTATTTATAATTAAAATTATTATTTCATAAAAAAAAGTCTCAATGAATATTGAGACTTTTTTTTGCTTAAAGTTAGATATAAATTATTCCATTTTCTTTTTATTACTAGAAAACACTTCTTTCAGAGACTCACCAGCTTCTAAAGTTCTTATTGGGAAAGGTATGTTAAATCCTTTGTCGACTAGAGCTTTTTTGACAAGGTTAATTGCATCGTGGCGAATTTGGAAATAGCTACCTCCTGGATATTTATACCAGACGTGGCCAAATAGATTAACGCAACTGTCTCCCAAACTTTCTATATATGCTTCCGGTACAGGATCCTTGAGAATGCCTGGAACTGATTTCAAAGCTTCGAGAATTACCTCCGTCGCTTCAGCTTGGTTGTCTTCGTATCCCACTCCAACTTCAATCTTTATTTTTCTTTTTCCAAAACTTGAATAGTTCGTTAATTCATTAGATGTAAAATCTTTATTTGGAATGAAGATATCTTGTCCGTCAAAATTTCTCAAATGTGTGTCTCTAAGTCTGATATCAATAACAGTGCCCATAGTGTCTTTTATCATAACAACGTCACCAATTTTAATAGGTGCTCGAAGTGCAAGCATAATCCCTGATATAAAGTTGGATGCAAGATCCTGAAAGGCAAATCCTAATGCAAGACCAATAACACCAACTCCTGCAAGAAGAGAGAATACTGTTTTTTGTAAATCTAAAATACCAAGTGCGAAAACAATTCCAAGACAAATTACGATTACTCTAACTATTGTAGCAAGTAAGCTTTCTATATTCTCATTGAGATGAGTCTTTTTAAACATTTTAACTGTCCAGTTATAGACAATCTTACTGAGTATCCAGAAGAATATAATGATTAGTAGAGCTATCAATAAATTCGGAAGCATTTTTATTCCAGACTCGACCCATACTTCAAGTTTATCGTAAAGCTTGCCAACACCAGCTGTAATAGCATCTAAGTTCATTTATTCTCCTAATTTATATTTACTTAAGGCTACCAACAAGCTTGTGAGAAGATCAACATGTAAATGTGTAATATTCTACACAACCTTTCATTACAGGTAGGGGACTTTTTCCTAATTCTATAGAATTATAATTAGATAAATAAACTCATGATATAATTATTAAAAAGAGGTCTACTCATGTCCTTTTAAATCAACTGACTCAGGAGATTAATGCTAAGTTCTATATTTCTATTTCTCATCGGCGTTATAGCCAGTTCGTGTGCTTCTTTTAAGTCAGACAAAACGTTTAAAATAATAGAAAACCTACCTTACACAGAAAGTGAATTAGAAGAACGTCTTCAAGGTGATCTGTATTTGAGTTCAACTAAAAAGTCGCCAATTGTATTCGTTGTGCATGGCGGAGGATGGAGTTCTCGGACAAAATCTGACATGAAAACGCTGAGTGAGTCTTTAGCTAGTCATGGGTTTAATGTTTTTAATATTAATTATAGATTAAGCCCCGAGCACAAACATCCTGCTGCAATTTTAGATTTACAAACGGCTGTTAATTTTATTAAAAATAATTACCCCGATATTGATAGTACAAGAATTGGTCTTTGGGGATACTCTTCAGGCGCTCACACTTCTTTGATGTATGGAATGAAATACAATAGAGATGTCAAAGCGATTGTTAGTGGAGGAGCTCCTTATGACCTGACGTGGTATAAGTTTTCCCCTTATATTAAGGATTACATGGGGGAGCATAGAAAAGGTTTCATTAAAGAGTATAATGAAGCATCACCTGTCCAATACATCTCAAAGGGTGGACCGTCTTTTTTTCTTTATCACGGCAAATCTGATACTCTTTTAGAGCACTCACAAATGACCAACTTTGAAGCAAGGCTTCTGACAGCAGGTGCTGATGTAGAGTCTTTGACTGTACCTTGGTGGGGACATGCAACACTTTTGATTTTTTCAAAAGAGCCCATTGTTAAGGGAATTAAATTTTTAAAAAGAAAACTAAAATAGGAGATATAGATGTTTAACAAAATCTACAAAGCACTTGGGGTAAAGGGAATTTCTATCGTTATAGGAGCATTCTTACTGATTGTTTTTTGTGTGCAAAATAATGGGCCAGTAGAAATTGATCTCTTTTTTTGGACTCTGACAGAGTTCCCAAAGCTTTACCTTTTATTAAGTTTACTAATAATAGGTTTCATCGTGGGCTACGTTATTGGAAAGTTTGGCTTTAGTAAAAAAGAGTCTATAAAATCAAATTCAACAGGACCAAATATTATTTAATCTTTTTTATGAAAATAAAAGATATATCATCGTCTTTTTTCCAAGTTGTGGGATCTTGCTCAGTACAGATCTCACAAAGTTTTTCAAAGCCTTCTTCGAAACTTGTCTTCTCAATAATTTCTTTCAGTTGATCATGTGAGAAGTTATCAAACAAACCATCACTTCCAAGAAGAATGAGATGACCATTTTTTAATTCAATCTTTGATGTCGTCTCCATTCGGATATTCTTATCACCAAGTAAATTTAGTACATAATGTCTCATAGGATCATCAAGAGATTCTTCTTGATCAATCGTTCCACTTTCGATCATGTAGCCAACTTCAGACTGAGGAATGTTTCTATACATCTCGTTGAGCTTAGAGTTCCAGTAGATGACCTCAGAGTCTCCAACACTTACCGACTGGAGCATGTTTTCTTCTATCTTTACACATATTAGAGTTGTTCTTGCCCCAACTTTTAGTGCTTTTACATTTTCGTTCGCTTCAATACTTGTATCAATTAGGCCCATTTGATTATCAAAGAAATTAGTATAGGTCTCTACGGCCACCTTTGAAGCTTCTGCTCCTTTGGGATGGCCACCAGCTCCATCGGCAACTGCAAAAAGTATAGAGTCACCTTTCTCACTAATAATCAGAGAGTCTTCGTTTTGAGATCTTAATTTGTTTTTTAATCTGAAATATCCAAACTTGTAGTTTTCGTTTTCAATAAGTTTATATTGGTCTTCTGAGTCACCAGTTAGAATTATATTCTTAGACAGCATCTGACCAATCCATTTGTTCGAGGTGAAAGCGAAGGTGAGAGACTGTTTTAAACCTATCTAGGATTAATCCTCTCTTGAGTCCGCAAATAATATATTTGATAGAAGGAGGAAGACTCTTGTAGTGTTTTGACCCTCCTAAAATATCGTAAAAGATTCTAATCGTTTTAATTATATCTTCATCTCTATTATCTTTTTTAGAGTCACCCCAGTGGTGAAAGTCGATTATTTTTATTTCAAACTCAAGTCCAAACTTTTTGATGATGATATTATCTACGTGAAGATCACCGTGATACTCACCGTTTAAATGTATAAACTCGAGTCCACAGACTAGGGAATAGAGAAGGTGTATTCCAGCAAAAATACTCATCTTCTTTTGTCTTTGTTTTTCTATTAGTTGTCCAAGAATCTCGCCCTCAATAAGTTCGCACACTATACAAGCAATCTTTTGTCCACGAATCTTAAACTTCTCATGAGAATGGAAATTAACAATCAAAGGACTCTCTGCGAGCTTGTGAAGTTTCTTTGAGTTACGAAGACTAACTTGAAACTTTTTGTTTTTTTGTGGAAAGAATAACTTTAGAGCTCTTGGGATTTTAGAGTCTATTTCTAAAACTTTGAAAACCTCTCCCTCTGTTCCGGCCCCTATATTATCAGTGACAATATACTTATTGCCAATAGTATCACCAGGTTCAAAGTTAAAGCTTTCAATTATTTTTTCCATAAAGGTATAATCAGATGTTTTCGTCTGTTTCGCAAGATTATCTTGCCACTATTTTAATTCTTAGATACGTTTTAGGTGTATTTAATGCATAAGGATTTTTATGAACTTTGATAACTGGACTGAGAAGTTTTTTAATGGTGCAGGAGTCACTGCAGGCAAGCTCAAAAAAGCCTATCAAACTCTTACTCGTGATAATTCAGCTCTCTATGCAATTAGTGCAGATCCTCCAACATGGGGCCATGCAGACATAATGATGCGTGCGTCAAAAAAGTTTTCTCGAGTTATTTGGGCAATTGCTCAAAATCCAGATAAAAGCTATCTTTTCTCAATCGAAGAAAAAAAACAAATGATGCAGATCTATATCGATCACTACAAACTAGATAATGTCGAAATCATGATTGTTACTGGTAGTACTGCAAGGTTTGCAAAAGATGAAAATATTAGCTTCTTGATAAGAGGTCTACGCAGTAGTTCTGACTATCAAATGGAGTTTGAGCTATCAGTCGGGAATAGAGGTATAGCTAAGAAGATAGAGACTATATGTATGTTCTCTAAGCCTCACTATGCAACTATATCTTCTTCTATTGTTAGACAAATTGCTCTCTTAGATGAAGAAATCTCTCAGTATGTTCACTCCGAAGTAGCAAAAATTATAAAAGAAAAAGTAAGCTCTCTTAAATAATTAATATACTCAACTAATCATAGAGTGCTATTATATCCAATTAAATGGAGAACTATATGAAGCAAGAAATATTTGATTTTGATATTGAAAACTATGAGGTTGGTGTACAGCATCAAGAGTTTATTACCTTTCCAACTTTTTTTGGAGTTAGTAGACAAGAAGTTCCTTTTTATATCCATAGAGCAACTGAAGAAATATCACCCTGCGTTGTCGTTACAGCATGTATTCACGGTGATGAGATCAATGCATTAAGAGTTGCCCAAAAACTAATGCAAGATAAGCTAAAGATTACTAAAGGTACTCTTATCATATTTCCACTTATAAATATCTATGGCTTCTATAATAAATCAAGATACCTTCCTGATAGAAAAGATCTAAACCGCTTTTTCCCAGGAAATCAAAATGGAAGCTTTGGTTCAAAGTTTGCTGATTTTTGCTTTAAATTTATCTCCAGATATGGCGACATATACCTAGACCTTCACTCAGGTGGAAAGGGACGTTTTAATATTCCTCAGATTAGAATTGATATGAAGGATAATCAACTTAAAAAAATTCTTCCTAATTTAAGTATTCCTGTAGCTGTTAACAGTAGGCCAGGTTCTGGTTCACTGCGTGGAGCTCTTAAGGCCATTGATAAACCTTGTATTGTTTACGAGGGAGGAGAAGGCTTAAGACTAAATACTTCAATCACAAATTATGGAGTAAATTTTGTAAAAAGTGTTCTCGTTGAATATAAAATGTTAAAACCAAAGAAGCTGCTACAACGCGAAACTTTAAGACTTATGAAAACGAGTTGGATGAGAACTGAACGTGGGGGACTTATGATAAATAAAGTTAAACCAGGTAAAGTTATTCAAAAAGGCGAAGTTTTAGGTGAAGTTAGAAAAGTGACAGGAGCTCTTCTTCATAAAATAATTGCACCTCAAAATGCTGTTATAATAGGTATTTCTGAATCCGCCTTATTGATGACAGGGGACCCTCTTTATCATCTTGGTTACTTTAAAGAATCTGATTGTGATGAAGAGGACAATTACCTCGACTATTACGATATTGATATTGCTGAGGAGTAAAAAATGACTGTTGATTCTTGGATCTCTCAAGGGAATAATTTACGACAAGTAATCCTAACAATTGCTTTGATCTCGACCGTAACAAGCTTAAAGTTTATATATAATTTTAGGATTAGAAAGAGTAGGAAATTCTCTTCTATAGAAAAAATCAGAAAAATTAAGACAACTTCAAACTACTTAACTTTTATTTCTATATTTCTGCTTTTTATTCTGTGGTTTTCTCACCTTCAAACAGTAATGATCTCTTTCGTCGCAGTTGTTGCAGCAATTGTCGTTGCCACTAAAGAAGTCATTATGACTTTCATGGGGGGAGTGCTTATCAAAATGAATAATCACTATGAAGTTGGTGATAGAATAGAAGTTGATGGCATTCGAGGTTTTGTTGTCGAAAGAAACCTTACAACAACGAAAGTGCTTGAAATTGGACCTGAGAAACATTCTCAACAAACAACTGGTGATATAATCACTATACCAAACTCATTAGTGCTAACTAAAGCTGTAGTTAACGAGTCTTACTTTAAGAACTATTCTATAAAGTCGTTTGCGTTTTCATTGCCGCCAGGAGTAACGTTCGATGAATTTGAAGTTGAACTTCTAAGCTGGTCCAATGAGATTTGTAAAGATTATCTAAAGGAAGCAAAGAAAATTATTGAAAAATTTTGTCATAAAGAAGGGCTTCTCATCCCAAATGTAGAGCCAAGAGTAAGACTTGTAATGACTGAGAAAAAAGAACTTGAAGTGCTTCTGAAGCTTCCAGCAAAGAATGAGTATGTTGGAGATGTTGAACAAAATCTTTTTAGAAAATATGCTCTCTATCTAACCACATTAGAGAAAGCTAAAAGTTAATTTCCTTTTGTAACATTACGTTTTTAGATTTTTCTTCATCGTTTGGATTGTAACTTGTTTCTATCGCCCAAGTCTCTGATAATTGTTTTCTCAATGTGAGGTTACTAACCGACTCCCAATCAGTACCTATTTTGAAAGATGTGTTTCCTGGAAGTGCAATACTTGCTGAATATGACTTCGTATTAGGATCATATGCAACATACTCTATTGGAGTTGATGCAAAAGCCCAAATACTAAAAAGACCTAGTGCTTTGTCTGCTATTGCCGCTTCTGTACCACCAACACTTTGTCTCTGAGAACCTGAAATTGCATTCGATTTCCTTTTGAAGATCAGGAGAGATAGAATATCTTCTCTTGGGAGAGTTGGATAACTTGATAGTATCAGCTTAGGTTTATCTAAAGTCCCAATGATTTTCAGGTTAATCCTATAACCTGAAGTGAAGTAGCTAGAATTTAAATTAATTTCTGTTTTCTCATCTTGCTTACTAGATACTGTGAATGAATTAAGATGAAGATTTCTTTTTAAATAGCTAATAGTAACTTTTTTTGAGCCTTTAATTAGATATTTAGTGGCTTTATTAGAAATATTTGCTTTAAGTCCAAATGCTAAATATGGTTTGAGTAAGTAGTAATAAAGCTTTATCGACTCATTTGTTTTAGTTGTTACCTTTATATTGTAATTAAGTGGAACATCTTTTTTCTTAACTTTCTTTGAATCAATTTTAATCTTTACTCTTGAGCTACCAGATATATTTGGAATGCCACCAATCGGATCAATTGCAGGTATATTTAAGCGGACTTCTTCAACGATCAAGGCTCCTGTGAGTTTTGGTTTTTTGTCAGACATAGTTCTTAACTCACCTTCGAAGTTTAATACTATGGCATTTTTCTCTTTATCCTTTAAGTCTATTAGAGCTTTAAGTGGTATTGTGTACCCGTTATTGTTAACACCTATTACTTTTTCTGATTCAAGTTGTACCTTTCCATCCATCGTATTAAATGGAGCAAAGATTGCGAATGAGGATTTTTCTAGCTTTTTTACAAGTTTTTGAAAATTATCAAATATAAGTTTCCATTTAAACTCTTCTAGAGAAGGTACAAATTCACTTTTTTCAATATCTATTTTAGCCGAGGCATTAAGATCTAATTTAAATAAATTACTTTGGCTCTCTTTTGTTGTTATGTTGGCTTGAAGCACCTCTTTAGTGTTCTCAAAATCTATTATATTCTTTAAATATGCTTCGAGATTCATCTCTAAAATGGGCTCTTTATTGACTAATAAATTAATTTGAGGGCAATTGATTAAGTGACTTTGACTCTTTGTAATAGAAAAACTGCACTTTTTTATTTTTATTTTAGCATCGGGAAGTTGAAATGTTGTATTCTCTAATTTGAGATCGAGATCTTCTCCCAAATTTAGTTTTACAAATGTAGTAATATTATTCGTATCGATTTTGAGTTTTGTATCGAGGTTTAAGGAAATTGTTTTTCCTACTGACAGTAAAACTGTGTTTAATATCTTCATTTCTTGGTTTGTTATTGTTAGTTCACCTTCAAAAGGTGCTAACCCTGTTTTTGTAAGGCCCAATTGGATATTATTTGAGCTCGATGATAGATTTAGATTAATATTATCTTTGTTTATTAAGAACCTTAGACTCGTGTCGGAGTTTAATAAAATATCGCTACCTTCGATGTGAAATACGAAAGGAGTCATCTTCCTATTTTCTCTATATAGAGAATAGACCTTGGTGTACATCTCATAAATATTAAGAGGTGTAGATTCGGAGTTTTTACTTTCACCTTCTATAAAACGGGCTTTGTTTATTCTTAAATCTAGTTTTTCAATAATGAAGTTTTGTGGAGATAATAAATCAAATTTTACGACGACGAGTAATTTTTCCAAACATACTAATGCTGGATTATATTTTATACATTGAGCTTCTGAGGACAATTGCATCTTTCTTTTTGTAATCGAGTCACTTTCAATCTCGATATTAATCTTATCAAAGTCAATTGAGAGCTCTTTTATATATTTTGATGTGACATACTTACCAATCTTATGAACAACTTCTCCATTAGTTGTTAGATAAAATCCTAGAGATAGAATTAGAATAAGTGGAAGTAGTATTAGAGAGAGTATAATTTTTTTCAAAACTCCCTCCCATAGCTCAAATAGAAAACGTATTGTTCTTCTTCTTGCTCTATACCATCTTGAATCAAACCTTTTGCTATCGTTGTTCTGAAGCTACCGAATGGGCTTTGCCAACGCATTCCAATTCCTGGAGCGTAGTAAAGTGTTTTAGACAGGGAAGATGTATCAAAGCCAACCTTAGCAAGATCTATGAAAAAGAGTGGCTGTAGATTGAGGGGAAGAACATTAGTAAATCTAGACTCAAATGCTAGGTGAGCAGTTGTTGAGTAACCTTGCTCATCATTGTTAATCGACTTTCTTGAAAAACCGCGAATGTTATTTTCTCCACCTAAATATAATCTATATCTTTGAGGGACTTGAGAAGTGTTATCAGTAATGATTGTTCTATAGTGATATCTTATGCCCAATATGACGTCTGGTGGGCTAAAATTACCTGCGTTCATTAGTGATGTTCCACTTAATTCTAGAAGATTTCCCTTCGCATTGTCATTTCCTAAAGCTGTGTCGCCTTTAAAATAAGTACTTTTTAACATTATTTCATCACCTTTTCTTGGAGATGCAAGAAAATATTCATAGTAATGATCAATAAGGTGGATAGAAGTCTCCAACGCGAAAAATTTAGACTCCCCGGGGGCTTCACCCTCATCTTGTATTTCTCTTGTTCTAGATGGTGATAATGATAATGCTAGAATTGAGTCCGATAGGTCAAACGATGATCCACTTGTTACTCCGAATGTGTCACTTCGGGTCTTGTAGAACTGTTCGGTTATTATTTCGTATCTTGCAAATGGCTTTATATAAAAAGCAGGGAAATTACTTGAAGTGTAAAACGTTGTTCCAACTTCAATACTTTGTTCTATAGATGAGAGATAAAGTACTGAGTCGAGTTTTGAACCCAATTTATCCAGACGTGAGTTATTCCAAGATATTTTAAATATTGGTAACTCTTCTGTTGAGGCACCAATTCCCATAATTAGTGTGTTTGGCTTATTAAGTGTTACCTTCTGAGTAAGTACCGTTGGGTCTTTACAGCTATGATTAAAATAAGCGTAAGATACAAGGCCAGAATTTGTAAGTCTTCTAGAGGTTAAGGCAAGATAGTCACCGTTAAACCAATCTCCCTCATCCAGAGCGTCATGTCTTTTAAAACTATTTGGATTGAGAAGAGTAGAGTTATCGCGTTGAATCTTTTCAACTCTATATCGAAGTCCTGAATTTATATTTACTAGAACTTTCTCAGTAATGAATGATGCTTGTACCTTAACTGAATGACAAGGATATCCAAGAGTTTCTAAGCGGTTTAATGTCCAGTTTTCAATTTCATCTAAATTTTCTTCCGTGAGATCGTTACCAATGCTCCCTAGATAAACCTCATCATCAAATTTCTCTGGTTTATTTTTAAATTCAATAGAGCTGATTTTTGATTTTTCACCTTTGTCGATGACAAACTTTTTATCTACTTTTTTGATTGAGGGTTGGTAGTAGCCCCTAATTGAAAGAAGGTTCTCAATAGTTGTTTGTGCTTGATTCTGAGGAATTCTATTCCAACCATCGCTTTTAGAACCACAAATAAATATTTTTTCATTAGATGTAAAAGAGACTTCGTCATTAGTGAAATAATAGTTTGAACATATTTTTTCTAATGCATAAGCAGAAGTAATGGGTGCTAAAAATAAAAATATTAGGATTCTTCCCATTTCTTTGAATTACTCCGTTAAGTAGATGGAAAATACTATCATCTACTTCGAAAAATGGAAATAGTCTTGAAGTTTTAATGGTATATGAGGAATGTTGCAGTAATGGCGCTTTATATATTCGTAAAGAAAAAGGGGAGTTTAAATCCCCATACACTTAGCTTTGTTCCATACCTTCTCTATATTCTTGACCTTGTGCTTTTTTCTGAGTTTGGCTGAATGCAATCCCAGCAGAGACGAATATTTCTTTTTCTTCTTCCTCTAAATGGTGTCTAACTTTGTGATCAAGTTTCTTGGCGATAACTAACCAAGATGGGCTTGAAAAATCTGTATTTTCTAGTTCTTCAATAAAATCATCGATTTCTTTATGCTCAGCTATGCTGTGCCTTGCCTTAGGTTGTGTATTGTCGTTAGCAAACATGGGCTTATACAGGGCGCGTTCTTCATATTTAGCATGGGCTTTAAGTTGATCTTTTAATTCTGGAAAGATTTTTTGCCTCGCCTCGCTGTTACCCTCAGTAGCAAGAAGCATATCAAGTAACTCTCTTTGTAGATCGTGGTCTTCTCTAAGTTCTTCAAATATTGTTTTCATAAACATCCTTGTGTGAGTTGTTGAGTCTACTGATTTGCAGTAGAACTCTTATATCTATTAAATCGGATAATCGTAAATATTTCACATCGATTGATTTTAAACTATGTGTAGTTTTCTACAAGACTAGAAGTTAAATATTAGATAACTTATGGGATGGGTGATTTAAAAAGAAAACTACGCTATTTAATTCAAGAAATAAGAACAAGTTACTGGTTTGTTCCTGGAACTATGGTCTGTTTCACTTTTATATTATCTTTGTTTTCAATTGAGTTGGATCGTACAGTATCTAAAGATATCCTAGATTCATTTTCATGGATGTTCACTAATGATCCTGAAGCCGCTCGTGTGATATTAAGTACTATTGCTACGGCCACAATTGGGGTGGCAGGCGTGACCTTTTCGATGACGCTTTTATCTATATCATTTGCATCATCTCAAATTGGACCTCGAATTTTTTCTGGTTTCATGCGCGATAGAGGAAACCAATTCTCACTAGGTGTTTTTATAGCTACATTTGTTTATTGTATTATGGTGTTGAGAACAATTTATAGTCCTGAAGATGGTCAAAACTTTGTTCCTAATCTCTCGATTCTTTTAGCAATCTCTTTTGCAATTTTAAGTATCTTTGTTCTTATATATTTCATCAACCATATTCCTATGATGATGAGCATGACTAATTCTGTAAATAGAACGGGCGGACATCTTGTGAGTAGTATTGAAATCCTCTTTCCCAAAGAGTTGGGAGAAGGAACTAGTCATTTCGACAGTAATATAAAAAATGGAAAAATTAAGACTGAAATTGTCGCTAGAGGAAAGGGATATATTGAGTATGTAAATTATGAGGTTCTAATGGAGATTTGTGAGGAAAATAATTTACTTATCGAGCTCATTAAAAGACCAGGGGATTTTGTATCTAGAGAGATCGCAGTAGCAGTTGTTTATAGTAATCAAGATATTCCTAATAAATGTAAGAAAAGCTTATCTGAAACTTTTATAGAGGGAGTCAATAGATCTCACAAACAAGATATTAGATTTCCTGGAAATTTACTTATTGAAATTGCGGCAAGAGCATTATCTCCAGGAATTAATGACCCGTATACTGCTATCGACTGCATTAATCAATTACAAACAGGTTTGTTGTATATGCAGCATAGAAGTACTCCTAGTAAGTACAGAAAAGGAAAAGAGGATACGGTGAGAGTTATCTCTGACACAATTAAGTATGAAGAATTCTTGCTTCATATTCTTAATTCTCTGAGAAATTTTGTAAAAAGAGACTTCCTTTGTACAAAACATTTGATGGAATCAATTAAAGTCCTATCTGATCATGATATAAAAGATAGAAAATACATATATATAAAGCAATCGCAACAGTTAGCCAAAAGCTTTAAAGATTGTACTGAAGATGAAATGGATATTAATGAAATTGATGTACTTAAGCTAAGCTAGCTTCTATTCTGCTCTTTTGACCTCAGATTTACTCTTTAGTACTTTTGAACCGTCCTCTTGAACTATCATATAGGCGGGGCTTAACTTAGAAGCCTCTCGATAAACTTTATTACCTTTGATTGTTCTAGATACATCTTTTTTGAAGACCTCATCAACTTTTCCTGTTGCAGATCCCTTGCCCCAATTCCATTCTACGATTGTACCTTTTCTTATCATAATAATTTTTCCTACCTTATGTCTTTGATAAAGCTATTTGCTTGATCATTTGATTTATTAATTTGTTTAATGAGTGCGACAATTTCACCTTCAATGTTTCTTAACTCAATCTTGATCTTGCCAATAGCTTT
>Ga0307937_1000031_pt1 | contig 94915 bp, 93 predicted proteins | sample OrgLakmetagenom3_FD_201814 | JGI IMG/M metagenome (GOLD analysis project Ga0307937, IMG submission 201814) | Saline water microbial communities from Organic Lake, Antarctica - #3 | ecosystem: Environmental > Aquatic > Non-marine Saline and Alkaline > Saline | place: Antarctica: Organic Lake...
GCGCGGCAACTGAAACCTTCGGCGCTTTACCTTTCGCCAGCGTGATTCCAGTTTTCCAGTGTCCGGTGCTGAGTGAAGCACACCGGAGTGGGTCTTAACGACCTGTGGCAAACGTAGCGGGTTGGTGACCGCTTTCCCTGGTCAACCTGGCGTGTAGGGTTTTCTCTACAAGCCCCGTCGTTCACGGCGGGGTAGTCGACAATAAAAGCCCGCTGATAAACAGCTCAAAAAAATAAGTATAAATGAAACGGGCCAATTTCCTAAAAAACACAAGAGTTGAAACAACCCATTTCAAAAAATCATTAAATCTTAAGCACGAGGTTAAGTCGGCCACGGGGTGGGGGGAGTCTTTTCTGGCAGGAAAAAGGTGTCTGAGCGCAGCGAGTTCTTTTTCCATAAGAAAAGACTTCCCTCGCCGCGGGGTCAGCCACCCGTATTCAGCCACCCAAGTTTAGCTCCAGAATCCAGTCCCAAAGCCTAGGCACATTACCCCTCGCGAGTATCAAGATAACGCTGCAACTGCTCTCGCAAAACCTTAGGCAAACGAGTAATCGTCAAAGAATCTTTGTCGCGGTCATAATAAATCGCCTGATTCATCAAGTCCGAAGAAAACGACACGCTCATACCACCACCCGATCCCCCAATCCGCACCAGCTTCTTCACCTTACGATGATCCGGATGCAGCACGCCGCTTTCTGGCAACTCAGTCGTTTTACTGGCGAACTCGCGAAAACGCTCAGGTTGGTCTTCATCCAGATAACCCGATAACGCCTCGATGGCCACCGGCTCACCCAGAGCGTGCTGCTCCTTACAGAACTCATAGGCGCGGCTGCGCACTTCGCCGGCTTTATCCGGCTGCTCGTTTTTTGCAAAAGCTTCCACCGCTTCCAGAAACGTCAGGGTCTCTTTTTCTACATCTACCTGATTGGTAAAACCGCACAGACGAATAAACAGCTCACCCGGCTCAGCGGTGCCGCGGGCGTGTACCAGCGTCAGATAGTTGCTGTCGCTGCTGGCACCGCCACCGCCACCGCCATCACGCTGCCAGTCGGTAAGCTCGATCCGCAGCGCCAGGTTCAACCGTGAAAGGCTGAGAATGTCGGTGGCGCCTAACGCCTGGTTGCCATCAAATCGCATGGCGCTGTCTGCTTCTACAACAAGCAAGAACGCAACCTCGGTATCCGCCAGGGCCTCGTGCACCAGCAGCAAATGGCCGTGATGCTCTTCCTGACAGCCGCTGAGCAGTTCTTGCCATTGATCGAACAGCCGGCTGCTCATGGCCGCAAAGCCCTGTTTGCCCTCCAGATAATCTTTTAGCCAGCTACTGAAAGGGCTTTCGCCGATATCGTCAGAAAAACGGCCGAATTTCTTTCCGGGTTTGGCGTTGAACAAACGCTTCATCTGTTTGTGCAGGGCTTCGTAATCGCCACCGGGCTCATCCAGAGCTTCGCCGCTGCGCAAGCGTGCAGGTTGCCCCGGCTGATATTGGCTGGCGAAAGCGGTGCGAAGATATTTGATAGCCATGGAATAGCGGGTCCTGATTGATGAACGAATAATGCCGGGCCTGATTGCAGCTCAGGCGGCAGCGTATTGTAATGGTTTTGGCGGGGAGTTCGGGACTTTCAGGCAGATTTGCCGCGTTCATTGAGAAGACTGCGTACATACTGGTCAACACAAGCGGATCCACCGCCTTCAAATTCTTCAAATTGAATGCCAACCTGAAACCGATCTTGGGCAATTCGTCGAAAATGCACAATATTACCTGCGGCAATCACTACCGGCTGTGCCGGCTGCATGGGTACGGAAAAACGGGCTTTCACCGGCATGCGGTTTCCGGGTGCCAGCGCCCGGTTGCCCTGAGTCAGCTGATGAGCTGTCGATTGATCGCAGGATACCATCACACCTGAGCGCGACAGATTTGCCGTTGTGCAACTGCACAGGCAACCATCGGGCCTTTCAAGAACGATATCGGCGGTAACGTCAACCCGTTGTTGATCGCGTAAATTCAGTTGTGCAAATGTGGATTTCATGGGCAACGGTCGGGATCAATCTGTCTGATTATTATTTGGTTGGAATTTGTTCATATTACAGTTTGGCAGATTATTCGATTTTTTCCGGATGAATGCTCACAAATTTTTACCGGATACGAGCTAAGGCAGGGGGCATTGGTTTCGGCTTTTACTGTAGCGGCGCGCTCGACTGGTGTAAAATATGGCTCTTCATTCATTTGCGTGCATACGCCCGGCACCAGGAATTACGAACCGCTCTATGATAGAAAAGACCGAAAACACAAAGATCAGTAACGGCAAAGTTGGTTTTATTAGTCTGGGTTGCCCCAAGGCCCTGGTAGACTCCGAGCGTATTCTGACCCAGCTGAGGTTGGACGGGTATGACGTAGTACCAACCTATAAAGACGCCGATATTGTGGTGGTGAACACTTGCGGTTTTATTGATGCGGCGAAACAGGAATCTCTGGACGCCATTGGTGAAGCTATCAGTGAAAATGGCAAAGTCATTGTCACCGGTTGTATGGGCGTTGAAGCCGACAAAATCCGCGAAACCCATCCCGGCGTGCTGGCGGTATCGGGCCCCCATGCGTATGAAGAAGTGGTCGGTGCGGTACACCAGTTTGTGCCGCCCACCCGCAAGCACGACCCGTTCACTGATCTGGTGCCGCCCCAGGGTATCAAACTGACGCCGCGGCACTATGCCTACCTGAAAATCTCCGAAGGCTGCAATCATCGCTGCACCTTCTGCATTATCCCGTCGATGCGCGGCGATCTGGTCAGCCGTCCCATTGGCGATGTGATGGATGAAGCTCAACGTTTGGTCGACGCTGGCGTTAAAGAGCTGCTAGTTATTTCCCAGGACACCTCGGCCTACGGCGTAGACACCAAGTACCGCACCGGTTTCTGGCAGGGGCGCCCGATTAAAACCAAAATGCAGTCGCTGTGCGAAGCGTTGGGCGAAATGGGCGTTTGGGTACGCTTGCATTACGTGTACCCGTATCCCCATGTGGACGACATTATTCCGTTAATGGCCGAAGGGAAAATCCTGCCGTATCTGGACATTCCGTTCCAGCACGCCAGCCCGAAAGTGCTGAAAGCCATGAAGCGCCCGGCCCACGACAGCAAAACCCTGGACCGCATTCGTAAATGGCGGGAAATCTGCCCGGAGCTCACCATTCGTTCCACCTTTATTGTGGGCTTCCCCGGTGAAACCGAAGAAGATTTTCAATACCTGCTGGACTGGCTGGACCAGGCGCAGCTGGATCGCGTTGGCGCATTCACCTACAGTGCGGTTGACGGAGCCAAGGCTAACGAAATCGAAGGCGCCGTGCCGGAAGAGATCAAAGAAGAGCGTCTGGCGCGGTTTATGACCAAGCAGGCCGAGATTTCAGCCGCCCGTTTGCAGGCGAAAATTGGCACCACCATTGACGTGCTGATTGACGAAGTAGACGAAGAAGGCGCCATCGGGCGATCAAAAGCCGACGCGCCAGAGATTGATGGCATGGTGTACCTGAACGACGCCACGGATTTGGTGCCCGGGCAGATTGTTCGGGCGATGGTAGACCACGCTGACGAACATGACCTTTGGGCGACTCTGGTTTGATGGGTTTTTGAAAACAAAAAGCCGTCTCTGATCCTAGAGGCGGCTTTTTTGGTTTTATTCAAACCAGATTTTACCCCGATCAGACGATATCGATCAGCAGTTCGCCCGGGGTTACCCTGTCGCCTTTCTCTACATAAATTGCCGCGATTTTGCCGTCAATATCGGCGTGCACCTCGGTTTCCATCTTCATCGCTTCGGTGATCAGTACGGCTTGACCGGCACTCACCGTGTCGCCTTCTTTCACCAGAACCTCGACCACATTGCCTGGCATGGCGGTGCTGACGTGGCCGGGCGTGGATGCCTTTTTGCGGCCGCTGCTGCTTTGTGCCACATAGTCGTTGAGGGATTCAAACACCACTTCTTCCGGCATGCCGTCGAGCGACAGGTAGAGTTTACGCTTGCCCACACCGGACTCGCCGGAGCCGGTAACTGCCACTTCGTAGCTTTCACCGTGCACTTCAATGCGGAATTCAGTGGCAACACCGGTAACCAGGCGATCACGGGATTTTGTTTCCGGTGGCAACAGGGCCTCCGGCATCAGTGTGCCGTCTTTGCGTTGCTGCAGGAACTCGCGGCCAAGGTCAGGGAACATGGCGAAGGTGAGCACGTCTTCCTCGTTGAGGGCCAGCCCGCCAATGTCTTTGCGCAGCTTGTCCATTTCGGGTCTGAGATGGTCGGCCGGGCGGCCTTCGTCAACGGTTTTATTGCCAATGGCTTTTTTGCGTACGTCGGCGTTCACCGGCGCTGGCGGCCGGCCAGTACGTTGTATACCGCTTGGGTACCGACAATCTGTGAGGTGGGCGTAACCAGCGGCGGGAAGCCCAGGTCTTCCCGTACCCGCGGGATCTCGTCGAACACTTCGCGGATGCGGTCCAGCGCGTTCTGTTCTTTGAGCTGGTTGGCCAGGTTGGACATCATGCCGCCGGGCACCTGATTAATCTGAACCGACACGTCTTCGCGAGTGAACTCGCTTTCGAACTGCTGGTACTTCTTGCGGACTTCGCGGAAGTAATCGGCGATTTCGCTTAGCAGATTCAAATCCAGGCCGGTGTCGTAATCGGTGCCTTTCAGCGCGGCCACCTGGGATTCGGTTGCCGGATGACTGGTGCCGGAGGCGAACGAAGAAATGGCCGTATCCATGCGTTCCACGCCGGCTTCAATGGCTTTGAGCTGGCACAGGGGGGCGAGGCCAGAGGTGGAGTGGCTGTGAATCACCAGCGGCAGATCCACTTCCGCCTTGATGGCTTTGACCAGATCGTAGGTGCCGTAAGGCGTCAGCAGTCCCGCCATATCCTTGATGGCGATAGAGTCGGCCCCCATGGTTTGCATGTCTTTGGCTTGCTGTACAAACAATTCTGCGGTGTGCACCGGGCTGGTGGTGTAGCAGATGGGCAACATGTCTTCGGTGCGCATGCGGGTGGCAATCAGCGACTGGTGCGCGTCACGCAGAATCAAGTCGGTTACTTCAATTCGTTTTGCTTGGCTCATGATCTTATTCTCCTGCGGATTACCAGCCTGAGTGCGCGGCGATGGTGGCGGCAATGGCGAGCGCAATGGCACTGGGGTGGCGTTTGGTGGAATATTTCAAAAGTTCCGGGTGGCTGGGCACAAAGCTGGTGTCAAAGTTGCCAACGCGGAAGTCCGGATGCTCCAGAATCTGCTGGTAATACTGGGCCGTGGTTTTGATGCCGTGCAAACGCATGTCGTCCAGAGCGCGTTTGCCGCGGGCGATGACTTCGTCCCAGGTCAGCGCCCACACCACCAGCTTCAGGCACATAGAGTCGTAATAGGGCGGGATTTCGTAGCCGGTGTAGATAGCGGTGTCCACCCGTACGCCGGGGCCGCCGGGCGCGTAGTAATGGGTAATACGGCCAAAACTGGGCAAAAAGTCGTTTTTCGGATCTTCCGCGTTGATGCGAAATTGCAGCGCATAGCCACGGAACTGAATGTCTTCCTGGCGATAACTCAAGGGCAGGCCGGCAGCGATGCGCAGTTGTTCACGCACAATATCTACACCGGTGATGGCCTCGGTGATGGTGTGTTCCACCTGCACCCGGGTGTTCATTTCCATAAAGTGCACTTCGTTGCCGGCCAGCAGAAATTCCACGGTGCCGGCGTTTTCGTAGCCTACGGCTTCGGCTGCCCTCACCGCCAGGGCACCAATGTACTGTCGTTGTTCCGGCGTAGGCTGCGGGCTGGGTGCGATTTCAATCAGCTTTTGGTTACGCCGCTGTATCGAGCAATCGCGTTCGAACAGGTGAATAACGTTGCCGTGGCTGTCCGCCAGTATCTGTACCTCAATATGGCGCGGATTCACAATGCACTTTTCCATAAACACTTCGGCAGAGCCAAAGGCCTTGGTGGCCTCAGAAATGACGCGCGGGTACTGGGCCGTCAGTTCCTGAGGTGTGTCGCAGCGGCGAATACCCCGGCCGCCGCCGCCCGAGGTGGCTTTCACCATCACCGGGTAGCCAATCTCGTTGGCCAGTTTTAAGGCTTCATCCAGATCTGCAAGATTGCCGTCAGAGCCGGGGGTGATGGGTATGCCGGCGGCGCGCATGCTGTCGCGGGCCTGGGTTTTATCGCCCATTTTGTGAATAACGTCGGATTTTGGGCCGATAAACGCCACGCCTTTTTGTTCGCACAAGCGCGCAAAGTTGGCGTTTTCTGATAAAAAGCCGTAACCGGGGTGAATGGCGTCGCAGCCGGTTTCTACCGCCAGGTTAACGATGCGGGCCGGGTCCAGATAGCCCGCCAATGGGTCTTCGCCCAAGGAATAGGCTTCGTCGGCGCGCTTTACGTGCAGGCCGTAACGGTCTGGCTCGGTGTAGATGGCGACGGAGCGTATCCCCATTTCCGCACAGGCCCGCACAATGCGAACGGCAATTTCGCCGCGGTTGGCGATGAGTACTTTCTTCAACATGGGAGATTCCTCATTTCTGCGTCCCTAATTTAAAGCGGTTTACGATTTAAAAAGCTACAGCAAGGCAGGGGAGTTGCTGGGGTTGACGCAGCCAGCTATCAGCAGCCAGGTGCGGCATCTGGAACAGGCACTAAGGTTGCCGATGTTTGAGGACGTTGGGCGCAAGCTCTATTGCACCGCCGCCGGTGAGGAAATGGCGAAATGTGTGCGTTCGGTGTTTGCCGCCCTGGAGCAGGTGCAGAACAATTTGGCGGCGCTGGAAGGGCAGGTGGCCGGGGAGTTACGCCTTGTCGCGGTGAATACGGCGCAATATGTGGTGCCTTATATGTTGGGGGCGTTTTTGCAGCTAAACCCGCAGGTAACCGTGTCGGTATCGGTGGTGAACCGGGCAACGGCGCTGCAAAGGCTGAATGACAACGCCGACGACCTGGTGATTATGGGTATGGTGCCGGCGGAGCGGCCGCTGACGTCTTTGCCGTTTCTGGACAACGAGCTGGTGCCGGTGGTGCCGCGGGGGCATCCGTTGCTTGATCAGACGAGCGTGAGCGCCCAGGCGTTTCTGGACAGCGGTTTGTTGGTGCGTGAGAGCGGCTCTGGCAGCCACCTGGCGCTGGAGCTGCATTGCCAGAATCAGCGTTTGCGGGCGATGCCAAGTATGGAACTTGGCTCTAACGACGCGGTGAAGCATGCGGTGCTGGCAGGCCTGGGAGTGGCTGTTTTGCCAAAGCTGGGGGGTGCTGTCCGAGCTGGCCCTGGGCAGCCTGAGCATTGTGAATATTGCCGGGTTTCCGCTCAGGCGCAGCTGGTGCGTGGTGTATCCCCAGGCGCGCCACCCAACCCCGGCCATGCGGGCGTTTATTGATTATGTGCAACAGAATATCCGCCGGTTTGAGCAGTTGTTCCTCAGGGGCTCCGAGCAATAGAAGCGCCTGAGGCGTCACTTTAGGCGTTGAGTTTTCTTTTTAGGCGTTGAGTTTTCTTTGCAGAATTTCGGTGAACAGGCGCGGGTTACCCTGGCCTTTTGAGGCTTTCATTAGCGGCCCCATAAAACCGCCCATCAGCTTCTTGCGCTTTTTCTCGTCGGCTTCCTGGTACTGGGCAATCTGCTCGGGCATGCCTGCCAGTACTTCATCCACAATGGCTTCCAGAGCGCCGGTGTCTGAAACCTGTTTCAGGCCTTGAGCTTCTATGATGGCGTCAGCCGCATTACCTTCAGAGCCGCCATCGCCATCCCACAGTGCTTCAAACACCTTTTTTGCGCCTGAGGACGACACCGTGTTGTCTGCGATGCGCGCGACAAGCTGGCCCAGTTGGATGCCGCTGATGGGCGCCTGCGCTACGGTTTCATTATCTGCGTTCAGGCGCGCCGAGAACTCGCCCAGCACCCAGTTTGCTGCCAGCTTGGGGTCTTTGCAGTGAGCGGCGGTGTCTTCAAAAAATGCTGACAGGCGAGCGTCGTCGCTCAACAGGCTGGCGTCGTAGTCGTTCAGGCTATATTGCTCTTTGAAGCGTGCTTTGCGGGCATCCGGCAGTTCTGGCAACAGAACGCGCGCGCTTTCGATAAAGGCATCATCGATCACCACCGGCAGCAGATCAGGGCAGGGGAAGTAGCGGTAATCGTTGGCTTCTTCTTTGCTGCGCATAGAGCGCGATTCGTCGCGATCGCCGTTGTACAGGCGGGTTTCCTGAATGATGCGGCCACCGTCTTCCAGAATGTCCATCTGCCGTTCCACTTCGTGGGCAATCGCTTGCTCCATAAAGCGGAAAGAGTTCAGGTTTTTGGTTTCGGTGCGGGTGCCCAGGGTGTCAGAGCCTTTGGGTTTGAGTGAAATATTCACGTCAAAGCGCAGCGACCCTTGGCTCATATCGCCATCGCAGATGCCCAGGGACGACACCAGGCTGTGCAGCTTTTTGGCGAAAGCGACGGCTTCTTCGGCGCTGTTCATATCCGGCTCGGTAACAATTTCGATTAGCGGTGTGCCGGCGCGGTTTAAGTCGATACCGGTCATGCCCTGGCCACGTTCATCAAAAAGAGATTCGTGCAGGGATTTGCCGGCATCTTCTTCCAGGTGTGCGTGGTGGATGCGCACACGTTTGCTGCGGCCGCCGGCTAAATCAACGTCCACGAAGCCCGGGCCCACAATAGGGTGGTCGAGTTGGGTGGTTTGATAGCCCTTGGGCAAATCCGGGTAAAAGTAGTTTTTTCGGTCGAACACCGAGCGCCGGCCGATTTCGGCGTTTACCGCCAGACCAAACATCACTGCGAAGCGGAAGGCCTGTTCGTTGGGCACCGGTAAGGTGCCGGGCATGGCCAGGTCGACCGCGCTGGCCTGGGTGTTGGGCTCGGCGCCGAAGGCGGTGCTGGAGCCGGAAAAAATCTTGGTTTTGGTGGCAAGCTGAGCGTGTATTTCCAGCCCGATCACAATATCCCACTGCATAACGGTTCTCCTGATTCGGGCTTACTGGGGAAGCTTCTGGTGCCAGTCGGTAACCTGCTGGAACTGATGCGCTGCGTTCAGCAGACGGGCTTCTTCAAAATAATTGCCAATTATCTGCAGGCCCACCGGCAAGCCGTCGACAAAACCGGCCGGCACCGACATAGCCGGAACGCCCGCGAGGTTTACGGCGATGGTGAATATGTCTTCCAGGTACATGGTCACCGGGTCGCTGGTTTTCTCGCCTTGCACAAAAGCTGGCGACGGTGACACCGGGCTCATCAGTAGATCCACTTCTTTGAACGCGTTGATGAAATCCTGTTGAATAAGACGACGTACTTTCTGCGCTTTTAGATAGTAGGCGTCAAAGTAGCCGGCGGACAGGGCGTAGGTGCCTACCAGGATGCGGCGCTTAACTTCGTTGCCAAAGCCTTCGGCACGGGTGCGGGTGTACAGGTCGTTCAGATCCTGTGGGTTGTCGCAGCGATAGCCGTAACGCACGCCGTCAAAGCGCGACAGGTTGGCGGAAGCCTCGGCCGGAGCAATGACGTAATAGGCGGCAATGGCCAGTTTGGCGTGGGGCAGGGACACTTCTTTCACCGTGGCGCCCAGCTTTTCGTATTCCTTCACCGCGTTGCGCACCTGCTGTTCCATGGCGGGATTGAGCTGGTCGGAGAAATACTCTTTCGGCAGGCCTACGCGCAGGCCTTTTAAAGGCTGGTTCAGAGTTGCGGTGTAATCCGGCACGGCGCGATCAGCAGACGTAGAGTCTTTTGGGTCAAACCCGGCCATTATATTCAACATCAGCGCGTTGTCTTCGGCGGTGCGCGCCATGGTGCCGCCCTGGTCCAGACTAGAGGCGAAAGCGATCATGCCGTAGCGGGACACCCTGCCATAGGTGGGCTTCAAGCCGGTTACGCCACACAGCGCTGCCGGTTGGCGAATGGAGCCGCCGGTGTCGGTGGCGGTGGCGGCCGGCACCAGGCGCGCGGCGATGGCCGCTGCGGAGCCACCGGAGGACCCACCGGGTACGCGCTTCTCGCCCTTATTCAAGCCCCAGGGGTTGGTCACCGGGCCAAAAAAGCTGGATTCGGTAGACGAGCCCATGGCGAACTCGTCCATATTGGTTTTGCCCAGGCACACGGCGCCGGCAGCGCGAAAATTGGCCACGACCGTAGCGTCATAGGGCGGCACAAAATTAGCCAGCATTTTCGACCCGGCGGTGGTCGCCACGCCGTTGGTGCAGAGAATGTCTTTATGGGCAAAGGGTACGCCGGTCCAGACGCTGGCGTTGCCGGCCGCGCGCTGTTCGTCAGCGGCTTTGGCATCGGCCATGGCAAGGTCTTCGGTGACGGTTATAAAGCTGTTGTACTGGCCGTCTTCGGTTTTAATGCGATCGAGGAACTCATGGGTCAGTTCCACGCTTGAAATCTTGCCGCTTTCCAGCTCGCGGGAAAGCTCTGCTACAGATTTGTTCTGCATGTTCAATCCTGATGGTGTGGTTCGTCAGATCACTCGATTCCCTTTACTCACTCAATCACTCGGGGTACAAGGTAGAGGCCGCTCTCGGTGGCGGGCGCTATGGCCTGGAAGGCTTCGCGCTGGTTGCTTTCGGTGACTTCGTCGGCGCGCAGGCGCTGTACCGCATCCAGTGGGTGGGCCAGAGGCTCTACGTTGTCAGTGTTGGCGGCGCTGAGTTGGTCAACCAGGCTGAGGATGTTGCTCAGGTCGTTTTCCAGTGCGGGTATCTGTTCGTCATCAAGACGGATACGGGCCAGCACGGCGACTTTTTCAATGTCTGCGCGGGAAATGGTCACGTTGACTCCGGTTTTTCGTATTTGATACTCAGACTGCGCCGCAGCGTTTTCACGGCGGAGTTTAGATCGACCCCCACTCGCTTTGTCTGGGCTTGGCAGTAAAGCTGATATAGTAACAGATTCGTGGCTTGGCGGGAGAGGCGCGGCGGTCTTCGAGAACCTGTGTCGAAACCTATTCGACTGGCCTGGCATCGTCCAGCATGTCTTCGGAGGTGGCGTCGCTGCGCTCCTCACGCACCTGCATTGCTGTCATCCTTCGCTACGCCTTCAATCGCACCGCCGGCGGCGAGCGCCAGAACCATTAATAAAATTGAGGCATTGAGGATTTTCATAGTAAACACCCACTATTGCAGGTTGATCCGCCCAATCAAGGCATTGGTGTTAGCTATTATCAACCTAATCAAAGTCTAATTGCTGACTCTCGTCAAACCGCAAGGCATTCAAAGCGGCATTTTGGCCCCGTAAGTGCATGACGGTTTGTTCATGCTGGGGTAGGTCATTTGCTTTTGCGAAGGCTGCGCCTTGCCTGTGCGTGGGGGCACTGCTAAAGTTGCCGCATCTTTTCGCAGCCGCCACTCTCAGGTTGAAACTACACGAATGTTGATTAAAAGACTCCGAGGATTATTCTCCAGCGATCTGTCCATTGATTTGGGCACCGCAAACACTCTTATTTATGTGCGCGGTCGCGGCATTGTATTAAATGAGCCTTCCGTTGTAGCTATTCGTACCACTAATTCGCAGAAAATGGTTGCCGCTGTTGGCGCCGAAGCCAAGCGAATGCTGGGCCGCACCCCGGGCAATATAAGTGCCATTCGCCCGATGAAAGATGGCGTAATCGCTGACTTTGTGGTGACGGAAAAAATGCTTCAGCACTTTATTCACAAAGTGCATGAAAACAGCTTTATTACCCCCAGCCCTCGGGTATTGGTGTGTGTGCCCAGCAAATCCACTCAGGTGGAATGCAAGGCCATTCGCGAGTCGGCCATGGGTGCGGGTGCGCGCGAAGTGTTCCTGATAGAAGAGCCTATGGCGGCAGCCATCGGTGCCGGCCTTCCAGTGGAAGAAGCCAGCGGCTCAATGATTGTGGATATCGGCGGCGGCACCTCTGAAGTTGCCATTATTTCTTTGAACGGCATTGTTTATGCCGATTCGGTGCGGGTAGGCGGTGACAAGTTTGATGAAGCTATTGCCGCTTATGTGCGTCGTAACTACGGCAGCCTGATTGGTGAATCCACCGCGGAGCGCATCAAGCATGAAATCGGCTGCGCCTACGAAGGTTTGGAAGTTCGTGAAATTGACGTGCGTGGCCGCAATCTGGCTGAAGGTGTGCCGCGGGCGTTCACGCTAAACAGCGAAGAAATTCTAGATGCTCTGCAAGAGTCCCTGGCGCAAATTGTCCAGACCGTTAAAAGTGCTCTGGAACAGTCGCCACCGGAACTGGCATCTGATATTGCCGAACGCGGCATTGTGCTGACCGGCGGCGGCGCCCTGTTGCGTGGGCTGGACAAATTGATTAGCGAAGGAACCGGCCTGCCGGTGATCGTCGCTGAAGATCCCCTGACCTGTGTCGCCCGTGGTGGTGGCAAAGCGCTGGAAGTGATTGATCGCGGCGGCATTGGAATGTTCTCCCAAGAGGGCTGATCCCGTGGGGAGAATAAGCTATTAAAACCATATTCGTGCAGGGGCCGGTTCCGGGATTCCGGTTGCTGCTGGTTGTGGTGTTGGCGCTGGGGTTGATTGTTGCGGATGCCCGCTTTGACAAGCTGGCAGTGGTACGCAGCACGCTGGCCACGGGGCTGACACCGGTTTACTGGCTGGGCAACGCGCCCACTCAATTTTCTGATTGGGTTGGCAGCCTGTTCGTCAACAAAGATGACCTCAAGCGTGACAACGACGAATTGCAGGCGCGGCTGCTAATTCTGGAACGTCGTGCTCTGAAATATGCCGCTCTGGCCTCCGAAAATAATGAACTGCGCCGCCTGATGAACTCCTCCGAAGTGCTCGACGACCGCGTTATAGTCAGCGAAGTTGTGAGCGTGTCGCCCGACCCATTTGCCCATGAACTGGTCATCAATAAAGGCCGCAGCGACGGTGTTCACGAAGGTCAGGCCATACTGGACGCCGGCGGCCTGATGGGGCAGGTGATTCAGGTCAGCCAGATAACCGCTCGCGTTTTGTTGGTATCTGACAGCAGCCATGCGGTGCCGGTAGAAGTGGTGCGCAATGGCCTGCGGGCTATTCTGCTGGGCACCGGCAAAGCTAACAGCCTGGAACTGGTGCACGTTCCGGATACGGCCAACATTCGTGAAGGTGATCTACTGGTGAGTTCCGGCTTGGGCGGGCGTTTTCCCCGCGGCTATCCGGTCGCTGAAGTAAGCCGCATCAGCAAGGAACCTGGCAAACCGTTTATCACTATTGAAGCCACACCCACCGCCAAACTCAATCAGAGCCGTATGTTGCTGGTTGTGTTTCAAGCTCTAGTCCCCGATAACAAACGTTCAGAAAATCAGCTTGAGCCTGAGAAAGGCGGCACTAGTGCGGGCAATCGTTTGCAGGAGGAACGCTGATGCTGTCTGTGATCAGCTATCCGGTATTTGCTCTGTCGGTGCTGCTGGCGCTGACGCTGAGCATTGCTCCAGTGCCTTCCGGGTGGCTGGAGTTTCGCCCGGAATGGCTGGCGTTAATGGTGTTTTACTGGACCGTGCGTGCGCCTGCGCAATTTGGCGTTTTCCTCGCTGCCGCTCTGGGTCTGTTGCTGGATGTGCTGGAGTCAACGCCGCTGGGTGTGAACGCCATGGCCATGGCGGTTGTGGCGTTTCTGGTTCTGACCGTACACCAGCGCCTGCGCATGTACCCATTGCCACAACAGTGCGCCATTGTGTTTCTGCTGCTGGGTATTAATCAGATGTTGGTGCACGTTATCAAACAGTCCCTGGGGGCAGACAATACCGGTTTCGGGTATTTGTGGCCGGCGCTGACCAGCGCGGTAGTCTGGCCCTTCCTGAGCCTGGTGCTGGACAATATCAATCGCCGACTGGGCTAGTGTCCCGTCTGGCTAATTCGTAAGCCTACTGCTTGGCACTGAGGGGTCTGGCCAAGGCGCCAGTCTGCAGATGTGGTGGTTCCACATCAAAGGCTGGCAACACAGGTCCAGAGCCCTCAGGGACAGGCCCTTCGGGTTCTCAGAAGCTCAGTAGGTTCACGAATTAGCCAGACGGGACACTAGACAAGAGGCAGTCAATGCAGACACTGATACTGGCTTCGGCTTCGGCTTCGGCTTCTCCACGCCGCGCCGAATTATTGCAGCAAATTGGTGCGCTCTTTGACGTGTGTCCTGCCGCTATTGATGAAACCCCTCGCCCCGCTGAGCCTGCTGCCGACTACGTTGAACGCATGGCGCGAGAAAAAGCGCTATTAGTGGCTGCTGCCGCGCAACCCGGTGCACTGGTATTGGGCTCGGACACCTCGGTGATAGTGGACGGCGTCATTCTGGGCAAACCCGTTGACGCTGCGGATGCCAGGGCCACACTGGCGGCGTTGTCTGGGCGCATACACCAGGTGCTCACCGCCGTAGCGCTGGCAAGCGCGGAAGGTTGCCGTTCTTGCCTGGTAATCACCAACGTAAGTTTTTGCACTCTAACGGAGGCACAAATTGACGCCTACGTAGCCACCGGCGAGCCCATGGACAAAGCCGGCAGCTACGGCATTCAGGGCCTTGGCGGCATGTTTGTTGAACAATTGCAGGGAAGTTACAGCGCGGTGGTGGGTTTGCCGCTTCAGGAAACCGCGGCATTGCTGAGCGCAGCAGGCTATCCTGTGTGGAACCAGTGGCTATGCAGTAAGGAGCGCCAATCATGAGTGAAGAAATTCTGATCAACGTAACACCGGTAGAAACCCGTGTTGCGCTGGTTGAAAACGGAATGTTGCAGGAAGCCTACATCGAACGCGCCAGCCGCAAAGGTATTGTCGGCAACATTTACAAAGGCAAAGTGGTGCGGGTGCTTCCGGGTATGGAAGCCGCGTTTGTTGATATCGGCCTTGCGCGTGCGGCCTTCATTCACGCGTCCGATGTGGTTACCAGTCAGCCCGGTAGTGATGACATCAGCGACGGCCCCCGTGTGGTGCCAGATATCCGCACCTTGCTGCGCGAAGGTCAGTCGCTGGTGGTGCAGGTCACTAAAGATCCCATTGGCACCAAAGGCGCACGCCTGACCACCCAGCTTTCGATTCCTTCCCGCTATCTTGTCTTTATGCCGGGTGTTAATCACATTGGCATTTCCCAGCGCATCGAAGACGACGCCGAGCGTGCCCGGCTCAAGGCGATTGTAGATGGAGCCGCCTCAGAGCAGGCGTCCTCCGTGGCTATTCAGGGCGGCTACATCATCCGTACCGCCGCAGAAGCCGCCAGCGCAGATGATCTGACCGCCGACATGAAATATTTGCACCGGCTTGGCCAGTCTATCAACGAGCGCATGGGCAAGGTTCAGGCGCCAGCGGTGATTTATCAGGATCTGCCGCTGTTTATTCGCACCATTCGCGATCTGATTCGTCCTCAGACTGAAAAAGTGCGCATCGACAGCCGTGAAAGCCATCAGCGGGTGATGGAATTTGTGCACGAGTTCGTTAGCGAGTTTGCCGATAAAGTGGAGTATTACCCGGGTGAGCGCCCGATTTTCGATCTGTATTCGGTAGAAGATGAAATCCAGAAAGCCCTTAGCCGCAAAGTGCAGCTAAAATCCGGCGGCTATGTGATTATCGACCAAACCGAAGCGATGACCACGATCGACATCAATACCGGGGCATTTGTTGGCCACCGCAATCTTGAAGAAACCATTTTTAAAACCAACCTGGAAGCGGCTCGTGCCATCAGCCGCCAGCTGCGCCTGCGTAATCTGGGCGGCATTATTATTATCGACTTTATCGATATGGAAGACGCCGAACACAAACGCCAGGTGCACCGCATGCTGGAGAAAATGCTGGAACGGGACCACGCCAAAACCAAAATTACCGGGGTATCCGAACTGGGCCTGGTGGAAATGACCCGCAAGCGCACCACCGAATCCCTGGGCCAGGTGCTGTGTGAGCCCTGCCCGATCTGCGACGGTCGTGGCTTTCTGAAAACGGGTGAAACGGTGTGTTATGAAATTTTTCGCGAAATATTGCGGGTGAATCGCGCTTATGACACCGAAAGCTATCTGGTAATGGCGTCGCAAAGCGTTGTGGACCTGTTGGTTGATGAAGAGTCGGATAATGTGGCCGATCTGGAAACCTTCATCTGCAAAACCATTCGCTTTCAAGTCGAACCTTTCTACAGCCAGGAGCAGTACGATGTTGTGCTGTTGTAAGCTTGCTGCTGGCAACCGGCGTTTGGAGTAAGGCTCGGTGTCAAAGCAGGAATCTCCGCCCCTGGCCCCGAATTCCCTGCCGCTGCGCTGGTTAGCGCGTTTGTCTGCGCTGGTATGGTGGCTGGCGCTGGCTTTGTTGCTGCTGTTAGCTCTTTATGCCGGTTTGGGGCGCCAGTTGACCGCGGACATGAACCAGTACCGCGATACCTTGCAGACCCAGCTGTCGGAACAGCTGGGCTACACAGTTAGCATTGGCGAACTGTCGGCGCGTTGGTATTGGCTAAACCCGGAATTCAGCGCAAAAGATGTGATGGTCACAGAGACCGGCCTGGACGAGCCTTTGGCCTACTTGAGACATCTGCGAATGCGCGTGGATTTTCTGGCCTCGGTGTTGCGTTTGCGCCTGGTGCTGGAAAAGTTCGAGGCTGACGGTCTGGATCTGGCCCTGCGCCAGAAAGCGGCTGGGCAGGTGGTCCTTGCCGGCAGCGGTCTTGAGGTCAGCGACAATTCGTTGCAGCGCTTGGTCGCCTTGGCCGAACGCTGGCTTTCAAAACCTTTTGTCCGCATCACACGCATTCAGCTGGCCGTTTCCGACAGCAGTGGCAACCTGCGTCAACTGGACATTCCGCAACTTGATCTGCTTTATCAGCGCGGTCTTTTCCGCGCCTCCGGCCGCGCTATGCAAGCCGGCACCAATCAGCAGTTGGCCAGTTTTCGCCTGGTAGGCCGGCGCTTTCTGTTGGGTCAGTTCACCGGTCAACTTTACGTAGACGTTGCTTCCGGGCGCCTGTTTGATGGTCTGATCGACGACTATCGCTGGCGTGATATGCGGGTGGAAGGCTTTGACGTGGGCGGCCAGGCCTGGCTCAGCTTTCGTGACGGCCAGTTGGAGCAGGTCAACGGGACCTTGCGCACCCCCTATTTGCAATTGGGGGTCGGTGCCATGTCGCTGGCTCCGCTGGAAGACATTCGCGCCCGTTTTGGCTGGCGCCGCGACGAGCAAACGCCTGGCGACAGCGGTGAATGGCACCTGCGGCAGCTGCAATGGCGTTGGAACGGCGATCAGGTGTCGCCATTCAGCGCACGGCTGACAACGCTGTCCAACAGCTCTGCCGAGGCCGGTACTGATTCCGCTGGCGTAAGATTCGTGGCTGATGCGCTGCCGCTGCGGCCATTGCGCCGGCTGGTGGCGGCATTGCCGCTATTGCCGCAGCTTGCCCAGGCGGCGTTGGACGACTACAAACCCGCAGGCTTTCTGGACGCTATGAGGCTGGACATACCCCATGCGGCCCCAGCCGATTTTCAGCTCAGCGCCCGGCTGCGCGATGTCAAAGTTAACGCACACAACGGCGCGCCGGCTGCCAGCTATGTGCAGGGGCATATCTACGTTGACCGCCGTGGCGGCTATGTGGATACCTATGCCGCAGAGCAGCCGGTAGAAATTGAATTTCCTGAACTGTTTTCGGCACGCTGGCAGTTTCCCCGCTTCAAAGCCCTGGTAGCCTGGCAAATTGACGGTGCTCTTATACGGGTGTTTTCTGAAGGCATGCGCCTGGGTTTGGGTGAGCAGACCGAGTTAATTGGTGGTTTTGATCTGCGCCTGGACCAGCACGGCGATGATAATCTGGGTTTGCAGGTACAGATTGAGAACGGTGACGCTGCAATGATTGCGGACCTGGTGCCAGAGTACGCCGTGGCACCGGGGCTTTATAAATGGTTGACCACCGCCATTGAGGCCGGCCGGATTTCCTCTGGCGCTTATTACGGCCACGGCCAGATTGGCGCTGGGGCACCACCGGAGTCGTTCATGTCGGCTATGTGGTACCAGTTTGAAGAAACCATTCTGCGCTATGATCCACAGTGGCCGGCGGTGACCGGAGCCCGCGGCCGGGTGGAAGTTCATAACGGCTCGGCGGTGGTCAGCGTAGAGCAGGCAAATAGCGGTGGCTTGCAACTGCGGCCGAGCACAGTGCGACTGGTCACCGATAATGACAGCCCCGTGGTGAGTGTTAACACAGCGGCTAAAGTGCCCGCGCAAGCCATTGACTTCTGGATGAAGAACAGCCCTCTGGGCGAGGTTGCCGGCGATGGGTTAAGCCAGATTGCACTTACCGGCGGTGCGGATTTACAGCTGGCTTTGCGCTTACCGCTACGTCAGCCCCAGCAGTTTTCCGTGGATGCCCTCGTGGCGGCCAACGATGTTGGTTTGCAACACCTGCCTTCAGGCCTGAAATGGACGCAGATTCGCGGGCAGGCCCGGTATCGCAGTAAACAGGGTTTCAGTGGCGCACCGATGCAGGCGGTGTTTGAGGGTCAGCCTGTCACCATAGGTTTGGGTAGTAACGAACAGGACGGGTTAACCGTCACCCAGAGTGGCCAGTTGGATGCTGAAGCCCTTAGGCAATTAGCGGGTGTGGCCGCTGATGCCAGTTACGGCATCAGCGGAGGGTTAACCTACAGCGCCGATCTGGTTCTGATGGCGGCAAGCCCGCCAGAGCTGGAGTTGTATTCAGACTTACGGGGGCTGGCTATAGACTGGCCCGGGTCTCTCGAAAAAACGACGACCGAGACCGCGCCTTTACGCCTGACTCTGGATTCGTCGGTAAAAGACGGTGTGGCATTTGGAGTGAATTGGGAAAATCGGGGCCATGGCTATGTGCGTACACTGGACACCGGGTTTGATGCCCGCGTGGATTACCTTCAGCTTGGTAGCAGTCGATTAAGTGGTATAAACATCAGTGCTCTGGATCTGGATAAGCAATGGACAGTGCGATTGGACTCAGACCTGGTCAGCGGACGCATAGAGGTTCCGAACGACGGTTCTGAGCTGACGGTGGATTTACAAAATCTGAACTTGCCCCGTAACGATTCGCAGGACCCTGCACCTGCTGCTGCAGCGGCGAACCTGCGCGATAGCGTTGACTCAGGCGCCGCGGCCGAACTGCGGCCCCAAGACTGGCCTTCCGCAAATGTTCGCATAGCTCAGCTCGCCCTGGCCGGCGAGCCGCTGGGGCAATGGTCATTCTTGCTGCGCCCCCAGGCTGGTGGTATAAACATCGGCTCCATTGAGGGCAAACTGGATTCCCTGGTGCTGGCGGGTGAATTCAACTGGCTGTTGCAAGGGCAAAATCAGGTTAGCCGTTTTAAAGGTAGCGTCACGGGGGGCCAGCTGGCTGAACTTGGAGGGTTGTTTGGTGCGGATATACCTCTTGAGAACCTTGCGACCAATATTGAACTGGCGCTGGAATGGCCAGGTCGCCCGGATCAGTTCGGGCTCAAGCAGCTGAGCGGCGATATCAGCATGACCCTGGAAGACGGTGTGATTCTGCAACAAAACAACAGTGCCCAGCTGTTTCGCGTGTTCAACCTGCTGAACACTGACACCCTGTGGCGCAGGCTGCAGTTGGATTTCTCCGACTTGTATGAACGCGGCGTGGCGTTTGATGCGCTCTCCGGCAAAGCGCAGATTACTAACGGGCTGTTAACCTTGGACCCGGAATTACAGATTGTGGGCCCTTCCGGTGCTTTCAAGCTCAGCGGCACCACCGATATGGCTTCTGAGACTCTGGATATGCGTCTGGTAGTGGTGGTGCCCTTAACCCAGAATCTGCCATTGGCGGCTTTGCTAATGGGGGCAGGAGCGCCGATTGGCGGTGCTCTGTTTGTGCTGGACAAAATATTGGGTGATCCGTTAAGCAAGCTGACCAGCGCCAGTTATAAGGTGTCTGGAACCTGGAGCGAGCCCAAAACCAGCTTACAGGGCGTGTTTGGCGCAGGTGACTAAACCCCGCTGCTGTTCGGGTTGATAATCGCGTTGGTAATGGGCACAAGAGCAAGATATCGGGCAATTACAATTAAGGTATCTAGCAGTAACAATTAAGGTATCTAGCAGTAACAATTAAGGAGTGTGGTGATGACACAGCAATTCCCGGCGCTTTTGGCGGCCCTGCAAATGGTCAGTGGGCATCAGCTTCAGGACAACCTGAAGGCTGCCGCTGCACTTTTACAGCAGGCTGCAGAAGCGGGCGTTAAGGTGGCGGTGCTGCCGGAAAACTTCGCAGTATTGGCCAGCGACCAGATGCTTCCCTGCGGGCAGCAGGAGGCCGGTAACCAGAGCGTTATCCGTGCTTTTCTGGCTCAGCAGGCTAAAACCTTGAAGCTGTGGATTGTGGGCGGTTCACTGCCGCTGGCTATGCGCCCGGACGGCTCGATTATTGCTGACCGGGTTAGGGCAAGCTGCCTGGTGTTTAATGATCAGGGCGACGAAGTGGCGCGTTATGACAAGATTCACTTGTTTGACGCCCAGGTGGACGATGCCCACGGCCAATACCGTGAGTCGGATACCTTCGAAGCGGGAGACCAGGTGGTTACCGTGGACACGCCAGCAGGGCGCCTGGGGCTGGCGATTTGCTACGACCTGCGCTTTCCGGAGCTGTTCCGTGCGCTGCGTGACAAAGGCGCTGACTGGGTGTGCCTGCCTAGCGCCTTTACCTGGCAAACTGGAAATGCCCATTGGCACGCGCTGATTCGGGCCCGCGCCATTGAAAATCAGCTGTATGTAGTCGCGGCCGGGCAGGGCGGGCACAACAGCAGCCAGCGCCGCACCTACGGCCATAGTCTGATCTGCGACCCCTGGGGCAGTGTGTTGGCTGAGGTCAGCGAGGACGGCCCCGGTATGGTGACCGCAGCGCTGGACAAAAATTGGCTGGATCAGCTGCGCCAGCAAATGCCGGTATGGAGTCATCGCCGCCTTTAACGGCCGAAACGCCAGCCGCCAGAGCCGCTTACGGCTGGCTTACATTTGCTCGTTGGCGTCGATGCACTCGCGCAGGTAGCGGAACAGTTTGCGGCCGTGGCCGGCACTTTGCGGCTTCTGCGCTTCATTGCGGGCATTGCGTGCCAGATTGCGCAAATGCTGAATATCCGCACCCGGGCAGTGGCTTAAGAACTCGCCCACAATGCTGTCGCCCTCGGTGATGATACGGTCGCGCCAGCGCTCCGCCAGGTGATGGCGGCGGGTGTGCTCTACACTGCCCGCAGAGAATGCGGTAATGGCGGCCTGCAGTGCTTCGGGGTCTGGCTCCTGACGGATGATCTTGCCAATGTACTGCAGGTGTCGGCGCTTGGCTTCGTTTTGGCGGATACGGACTGATTCGTCGATGGCGCGGCGCAGCGTGTCGCTGATTTGCAGGCTGTCGAGCTGTTCATGGCTGAGCTCCTGCATTTGTTTGCCAAGGCCCTGCAGAGCGTGCATCTCGCGCTTGAGCTGGGATTTGCTGGGGCCGTCGTATTCAAACTCTTCTTCGTTATGATCAATCATGGGATTACCGGTTACTCAGGTGTAAAAAGCTATTCAGATGGAAAAGCTATTCAGATGGAAAAGCTGTTCAGATGTAAAAATTGCTTGGATATAAACGTCATCGAGACGTAAAAATTATCTGGATTTAAAAAGTTCAGGCATAAAAAATAGTTGCCAGGCCAAGAAAGGCCACAAACCCGACAACGTCGGTGACGGTGGTCAGAATTACACTGCCGGCCAGTGCCGGATCAATATTACGTGACTTCAGAAACAACGGTAACACGGTGCCCACCAGGGCTGCCGCGACAAGATTGATTACCAGAGCTGCGGCAATAATAGCGCCCAGCATAATGTCCCCGAACCACAGGGTCGCCGCGCCGGCCACCACCGCAGCCCACAGCACGCCGTTCATCGCACTGACCAGAAACTCACGGTTTAGCAGCCAGCCTATATTGGCACCGCTGATCTGACCAACGGCCATACCGCGGATGACCAGTGTCAGGGTCTGGCTGCCGGCAATGCCGCCCATACTGGCCACAATGGGCATCAGCACCGCCAGTGCCACGACCTTGGTGATGGTCTCTTCAAACAGACCGATGACTCCAGAGGCGATGAACGCGGTCATCAGATTAATACCCAGCCAAACCGCGCGCCTGCGCGAGGTTCTCCACACCGGCGCAAAGGTATCTTCATCGTCGTCCAAACCCGCCATTCGCATCAGCGAATGATCGGCATCCTCGCGGATAACATCGACCACGTCATCGATGGTGATGCGGCCCAGCAGTTTGCCATTTTCCGCCACCACCGGCGCCGAGATCAGGTCATAGCGCTCAAACAGGATGGCAACCTTGGTATCTGACAAAGTGACAGGGATGGGCTCAATATCGGTGTCCATCACTTCACGCACGGTGGCGGCAGGATTCGATACCAGCAAGGAAGTAACCGGCAGCATGCCGATAAATTCATCGCGACGGCTGACCACAATCAGGCTGTCGGTCATAGAGGGTAGGGTGCGGTGGCGGCGCAGATAGCGCAGCACCACGTCAATGCTGATGTCCGGGCGCACCGTAATGGTGTCGGTGTTCATCAAACCGCCGGCGGTGTCTTCGGGGTACGACAGTACCTCTTCCACCCGCTGGCGGTCTTGTTCGTCCATGGTGTTCAGAACTTCCTGAATCACCGTGTCGGGGAGCTGCTGAAGCAAGTCGGCCAGATCGTCCGACTCAAAGTCTTCAATCAGATCGGCCAGCTCCTGAGCGTTGAATTTGCTTAGGAAATCGCCCCGAATGTCTTCATTTAGATACTGAAGGACTTCGCCTTCAAGCTGTTTGTCGACCAGATTCCACAGCAGCGACCGTTGCCGCGGAGGCGATGATTCCAGCAGGTGGGCGATATCACTGGGGCTGAGGCCGCCATTGAGGATGCGTGCGACTTGTTTCAGGGCGCCACTGTCCAGCGCTTCGCCTAATGAGCGAAGTCGCTGGCGTGCCTGGCTTTTTTCCAGAATATCGGTCATGGCTCATCCGCGGTCAGAAAACGGCTGTATTATAGCGGACTTGCAGGCGCTGCGTGAGCGACTATTCGCCCTCGCCAAAGTAATCGTTGATCAGTTCTGTCAACGCGATGATGGCCTGTTGCTCGTCGTCACCGTCGGCAATCAGTTCAACTTCCGTGCCCTGGCTGGCGGCCAGCATCATCACCTGCATGATGTTTTTGGCATCCACTTCACGGCCTTTTCCGGCGATTCTGACTTTGCTTTGGTGAGCAGACGCTGTGGCCACCAGTTTGGCCGTTGCGCGGGCGTGCAGGCCCAGTTTGTTGATGATAAAAAGCTGGCGTCGGATCATGGTTGAATCAGGCGTCCTGTACGGTTTTCAGGTGCAGTAGTTCGGAGTGACGTACTTGCACGTTGTTGCTGTGCTGGCGGAAGTGGGCGCCCATTTGCTCGCAGACATAAACCGAGCGATGCTGGCCGCCGGTACAGCCAATGGAAATGGTCATGTAGCTGCGGTTGCTGTCGGAAAATGCTGGTAGCCACGAGGTCAGAAAAGCGATGATTTCCTGCACCATTTTTGCGCTCATGGGTTCGTTCTCCAAAAACTCGATCACCGGCTGGTCCATGCCGGTAAACTTGCGCAGAGAGGTGTCCCAGTGGGGATTAGGCAGGCAACGCACGTCAAATACGTAGTCTGAATCAACCGGTACGCCGTGCTTGAAACCGAATGACTGGAACAGCAGCGCCAGTTCCTGGTCTTTGCGGCCGACCACCCGCTGTTTGACCATGTCCCGCAAATCGTACATGCCCATGCCAGTGGTGTTGATGTACAGGTCAGCCAGATTCGACAAGGGTTCCAGCAGTTTTTTTTCTGAGCTGATGGCTTCGCGCAATGACGTGTGATCGTCGCTCAGTGGGTGCTTGCGTCGGGTAGCATGAAAGCGTTGCAGCAGAGATTGCTCGTCGGCGTCTAAAAATATGATTTCAGTGCTGACGCCGGTGTTCTTCAGGCGTCCGTGAATATCTTCGAAATTGGCCAGCTCACCGGACAGGTTGCGCGCGTCTATACTCACCGCCATCTTGTGCAGGCGGCCGGCAGGCTCTTGTGCGGCCGCTTCTTTGGTCAGCGGGAACAGCAGGCCAATGGGTAAGTTGTCGATGCAGTAAAAACCCAGATCTTCAAGAACGTGCAACGCGGTACTTTTACCCGATCCGGAGCGGCCGCTAACAATAATCAGTTTCATCGTTAATAACCCTTTGAGTGCGAACGGTCGAAGTGGATCAGGTCAAGACAGATTAGCGTCCGGAGGTCATACGCTGAAATAGGGTAATGGCATCTTCCGACTGGCGCAGACGATCACAAAAAGCCCGGTCGTTGAATTTTTCTGCAAGCTGGCTAAGCAGCTCAAGATGCTCGCTGGTGGCTTCTTTTGGTACAACCAGAGCAAACACCAAATCTACCGGCTGGTTGTCAATTGCATCGAAGTCCACGCTCTCGCTGAGGGTGATGAGAAGGCCAATAACGTGCTCCAGGCCTTCCAGGCGGCAGTGGGGGATGGCGATGCCCTGGCCGATTCCGGTGGACCCCAGGCGCTCGCGGGCAATCAGATTGCTGAATATCTGAGTGTCGCCCAAGGTGGCGTTATGCAGGTGAATCTGCTCTGCAATAAACTCAAGAACCCTTTTCTTGCTGGACGCTGGCACGTTGCAAAGTGTCAGTTCCGGGGCAAGGATGGTTTCTATAGTCAGGGATGTCTCGCTCATGGGTCGACGGTACTTCCATTAAAAAAAGGCGGCGGCATGGTGTCATGCCGCCGCGCGTGAAGCGTTTACGCGTTGTATCCGGTGTTAGTTACCATGCATCCGGGATACTTGCTTTTCTTTGTGTTTGAGGATCTGGCGGTCCAGTTTGTCCACCAAAGCATCAATAGCTGCGTACATGTCTTCATTTTCGGCCTTGGCGTGCAATTCGCCACCGCTTATATTTACGGTAGCTTCGGCTATCTGGCGCAATTTTTCCACCTGCAGAGTCACATTGGTGTTACTGATCTGGTCGAAGTGGCGCTCCAGGCGCTGAAACTTTTCGTTCACGTACTCTTTGAGTGCTTCGGTCAGTTCGACATGATGGCCAGAAATATTGAGTTGCATAGGCTTCTCCTGCTATTGCATTGGCGTTGTTACGTTGGTGCTGCTACACCAGTCGCTTTCTTTCGTTCGATGGAGGTATTTGCAGTGCCTCCCGGTATTTGGCCACGGTACGCCGTGCCACTTGGATTCCATGTTCCCCAAGCATGGCGGCAATCTTGCTGTCGCTCAACGGTTTTTTGGAGGTTTCGACTGCTATCAGTTTTTTTATCATGGCGCGGATGGCGGTTGAAGAACATTCTCCGCCAGCATCGGTGCTGACATGGCTGGAGAAAAAATATTTGAGTTCAAAAATGCCGCGAGGTGTGTGCATGAACTTCTGAGTGGTTACCCGGGAGATGGTAGATTCATGCATTTCTACGGCTTGGGCGATTTCCGAAAGGATCAGCGGCTTCATAGCTTCTTCCCCCTGGTCTAGAAAACCCTGTTGGTATTCCACAATACGGGTAGCCACTTTCAGCAGCGTTTCGTTGCGGCTTTGCAGGCTTTTGATGAACCATTTAGCCTCCTGCAATTGATCGCGCATGTAGGTGTTGTCAGCGCTGCTATCGGCACGCTTTATCAATGAAGCATAGCTGGCATTGACACGAATGCGCGGTGCAATTTCTGGGTTCAACTCTACCCGCCAGCGCTCGTTGCGCTTGTACACAATCACGTCTGGAATCACGTAGTCCGGTTCGGTTCGGTCAATCACATTGCCGGGGCGCGGGTTCAGGCTGGTAATCAGCGCCAGTACCTGTTTTAGCTGGTCTTCTTTGAGGCGGCTGCGGCGCAGCAGTTGGGCGTAGTCACGGTTGCCCAGCAGGCTGATGTAGTGGGTGATGACCATGCGCGCCTGAGAAACCCAAGGGGCGTCTGGCGACATCTGGTTCAGCTGGATTAGAAGGCATTCCTGCAAGTCGCGGCCAAACACACCGGGTGGGTCAAAAAACTGCAGGCGTCTTAGTACCGCTTCCAGTTCATCCAGTTCCAGAGGGTCGTCGTCATGCTCGTCCTGCAGGCCGGTATAAATCTCGGCCAGCGAGCTGGTCAGGTAGCCGCGTTCGTCAACCGCGTCCATCAGGGCGTGAGCAACGGCGCGGTCGCGGTCCGTCATGGTGGTCAGGTTGAGCTGCCACTCCAGGTGATCGCGCAGGGTTTCAGTGGGCGAGTTGCGGGTTTCAAAATCGTAGTCGTTATCGTCGCCATTACTGCTGGCCGGCGCCGGCGCAGATTGGTATACGTCGTCCCAGGCGGTATCTACCGGCAGGTCGTCTGGCAGGGTATCGGGTATTTCATTTTCGCTGGCCCAGTCGGGACCGTTTTCGTTTTCGTCCCAGTCTTTGCTGGTGTCTAAAGAGGCCTCTGCTGCGCTTTCAGCGGTGCTGTCCACCCCACTATTTATCGCACTATCTATCCCACGATCGTCTGCACTGGAGTCCGTGTTTTGATCGTTGTTGGTGTCCGCGTGCGTGGATTCCTCGTCGCCGTGATCGTCGTCTTCCGGTGCTTCCAACATGGGGTTGGATTCCAGTGCCTGCTGGATTTCCTGTTGCAAGTCGAGGGTAGAAAGCTGTAACAGGCGAATCGCCTGCTGGAGCTGGGGCGTCATGGTCAGGCTCTGGCCCAGCTTGAGCTGCAAAGAAGCTTTCATTACCATTCTTGGAAATCCATTACTCGATCGGTTGGCGCGTGGCAGCCACTAAAAAAGGTTGGCTAACCGGGGTTTGCGTTCACAAGCAAGTTCTCTGCCGAGTCTACTAGAGTTCGCCGGGGAATCAACCGATTCACCTGTGGCGATGTCATCGCAAGCCCACTTCTAAGGTTCATTACAACCGGAATTCGTTGCCCAGGTAGACCTCTTTGACCTGTTGATTGGCAAAAATTTCAGCGGAGCTGCCGGAAGCAATAATATGGCCCCCGGATACAATGTAGGCGTTTTCGCAGATGTCCAGCGTATCGCGTACGTTGTGGTCGGTGATCAGTACGCCTATGCCTTTGTCGCGCAGGTGGCGAATGATTTGCTTGATGTCGCTAACCGAGATTGGGTCGACCCCGGCGAAGGGTTCGTCCAACAGAATAAAAGCGGGCTCCATAGCCAGAGCGCGAGCAATTTCTACCCGGCGACGCTCGCCCCCAGACAGTGCCATACCCATACTGTCGCGGATGTGATTGATGTGAAACTCGGCTAGCAATTCCTCTAACTTCGCGTCGCGTTCCGCCCGCTTCATACTTTTGCGGGTTTCCAGAATGGCCATGATATTGTCGCGCACGCTGAGTTTGCGGAACACCGAGGCTTCCTGGGGCAGATAGCCAATGCCTTTGCGGGCACGGCCGTGCATCGGCAGCGGGGTGATGTCCTGGTTATCGATCGTAATGCGGCCGTGGTCGGCCTGCACCAGCCCGACAATCATGTAAAAGCAGGTGGTTTTGCCGGCACCGTTAGGGCCTAGCAGTCCGACGATTTCGCCGCTGCGAATTTCCAGCGAAACGTCAATCACCACTTTTTTCTGTTTGTAGCTTTTTGCCAGATTACTGGCTCTCAGAACGGCCATCGGATTCCTGCGTGCTGCGCGGCTGGATCGTCATTTCTACCCGGCCTGACCCGGAGCCTGCTTCGATGCTGCCTTGGGCAGTGACGACGCGGTTCACGGTGTCGTAAAGAATCAGTTCACCGCGAAAAATATTGCCAGTTTGCCTGATCACTGCGTCGCGTTCAAAGGTCAGCTGCTTCTCGGCAGCAGACCAGGTTATGGTAAGGGCTTTTGCGTCGGTTTCCCCTTTTCCGTTGGCCGTGGGCTGAACGTAGTGGGCCGGGGTGCCGGTGGCTTCAATGCGGTTAAGCCCATTTATGTCGCGGTAGAGCACCACCTCTTGAGCAAACAGCCTGGTATCGCCTTGCACCAGTTCAACATCGCCGGTGTAGGTTGCAACGCCTTTGGCATCGTCAAGCCGTGCTGAATTGGCGGCCACGTTGATGGGGATGTTGGAATCAAGATCAAAGGCCAGGCCTGGCGTGCTGACGAGTAAGGCCGCCAGCCCGAGGCTCATACCCAGCCTCATACCCAGGCCTGGTGCGCGGCGCCAAAAGGGTGTGTTACGTTCAGTTGCCAGTTTCATAGCGTCCTTCCACCTGGGAATCAAGTTCCAGAATACGTTCATTGAGCCAGGCTTTCATGCCCGTGGCGTGGGTGGTGCCGGTGGCGTCAACGATTTCGACGGGGGCATCGGTGTACGCCATATTCGTGCGGTTATCCAGCGTCAATCTGGTCGTGCTCAAGGTGGCGCTGCGCTCACCAATCTGTCGAACAATGCGCACATCACCCTCAAGCTCCAGCTGGCTGTTGCCGTCGCGCAGTTTGCCGTGTTTGGCGGTAAGCTGCCAGGGCTCTGAACCGGCCTGGCCTTGGATTGTGGCTTGTGGTTCGGCCATGATGGCGTATCCGTTGGCCTCAAACTGTTCAATGCGGGGGCTGACAAACTGGATTTTGACGTTGCCTTGTTCGTCGTAAGAGGTGTACAGGGCGTCCACCACAAAGCTGTCGGGTTCGCGGTCACCGCGCAGTTCGCTGTCTTGTGTTGGCATTGGCACTTCGTTGTCGCTATGCCACAGCAGGGCAGCGGTGGCAATGACCGTGGCCAGAAGGGCAATCGTTTGCCACCTGGGGCGTTGTTCCGGCAACAGCGCAGCAAGCAGGCCGCCGCCTCTACCTAAAATCATGGTGCGCTTTCCGCGTCGCGCGCGGGCTTAAGATAGGTTTCAAGGTAGGGCGCAAGGGCCGTGTCGAGCTTGCCCTGGGACGCGAGAATCAGGTCGCAGGCTTCGCGCACCGCGCCATCACCGCCGCGGCTGCGGGTGCAATAATCGGCGTGCTCCTGCAGCAGCCAATAGCCGTTGGGCACGGTAATGCCAAGGCCGGCGTAGCGGAGCGCTGGCAAATCCGGCAAATCGTCGCCCATATACGCAATATCACTGGCCGGGATGTCCAGCAGATCGACAATCTCCAGCAGTGCGGTGCGTTTGTCCTTGCGGCCTTGCAACAGGTGCGGGATACTCAGGTCAGTCATGCGTTTTTCGGTCAGTGGTGAACGCCTTCCGGTAATGACTGCGACCGTAATGCCTGCGGCCATCAGCTGCTTGAGTCCGAGCCCGTCGAGAATGTTGAAGGCTTTTAGCTCGTCACCGCTGGCACTGAAGTAAATTTTGCCATCGCTCATGATGCCATCCACATCCAGTGCAATCAGGCGAATGTTGGCTGCTTTGGCAAGCACGCTGGCCGGCCATTGCGGGCGGAAATTAGGGGTATCTTTTACAAGTGTGTCCATTAAATGACCCCCGCACGCAGCAGATCGTGCATATTCAAGGCCCCCACCAGCTCACCGTGCTCACCGACGACTGGCAGGGCGCTGATCTTCATTTCTTCCATAATATTCAGAGCTTCTACTGCCAGTTGGTCGGCGCGGATGGTTTTGCCATTACGGGTCATCAGCTGTTCTATGGCGGTGGTGTGTACGTCTACATTTTTATCCAGGCTGCGGCGCAGGTCGCCGTCAGTGAATATACCTATCAGGGTGTCGTTACTGTCCACCACAGTGGTCATGCCCAGGCCCTTGCGGGAAATTTCCAGTAGCGCACCGCTGAGGGTCGTACCTTCACTGACTACCGGAACGCTATCGCCACTGTGCATGATGTCTAATACTCGCAACAGCAGACGGCGCCCCAGGCGCCCCCCAGGGTGCGAAAACGCAAAGTCTTCGGCGCTAAAACCCCGTGCTTCCAACAGGGCAACGGCCAGGGCATCGCCCATCACCAATGTGGCGGTTGTACTGGATGTGGGTGCCAGGCCTAACGGGCAGGCTTCTTTAAGTACGCTAACGTCCAGATTGGCCAATGCTTCCTGTGCCAGAACCGACTGCGGGTCACCAGTCATGCTGATCAGCGGCGTGCCCATGCGTTTCAACAGTGGCAGCAGGGTGACCACTTCGTTGGTATTGCCGCTGTTGGAAATGGCGATCACCACGTCCTGGCTGGTAATCATGCCCAGATCACCATGGCTGGCCTCACCAGGATGAACAAAAAAAGCCGGTGTGCCGGTGCTGGCCAGAGTGGCAGCAATTTTGTTGCCGATATGGCCAGATTTGCCCATACCGGTCACCACGACACGGCCGCGGCAAGCCATAATTGCCTGACAGGCGCTTGTGAATGATTCACCAATACGCTGCTCAAGGCTGGTAATGGCATCGCGCTCGATGCGGATGGTGTTGAGCGCGGATTCTCGGAAATCCTTTGGCACTGGGTCTGTCATCCTGTTCCTGCTCTTTTAGGTCTAATTCGGCTGATGGCCGAGATTTCGCCACTTGGGCTGTCATGAAGCGCCGCTTGGGCTGTCGTGAAACAGAGTATAACATTGGACAGCCGTGGGCTGTCTCTGAATGGGTCAAAACCCGGCTGCGGCCAGTTCGCAAGGTTACATTTTAGCCATAGCGGATTGAGCTTGAGTGCGTCTTGGCATAATGTAGCGGCTCTTTTAAGGGGTAGGTTATGGCAGAAGCTGCTTATATTTCCTTGGAAAACGTGGTTTTTTCGCGGTCTGGGCGGCGTGTTTTTGATGGCCTCAGTTTGCAAATTCCTCGTGGCAAGATCACTGCGATCATGGGCCCTAGTGGCACCGGGAAAACAACATTGTTGCGTCTAATTGGCGGACAACTGAAGCCGGAGTCTGGCTCGGTTTTGGTTGACGGCCACGACATACCCAAGCTGCGGCGCGGTGCGCTGTTTCAGCTGCGGAAAAAGATGGGCATGCTGTTCCAAAGCGGGGCCCTGTTTACCGATGTGAGCGTGTACGAGAACGTAGCCTTCCCCCTGAGGGTACACACCAAACTGCCGGAAGACATGATTCGCGACATCGTTCTGATGAAGTTGGAAGCCGTGGGCCTGCGCGGCGCGCGCGACCTGATGCCCGCAGAGCTGTCCGGCGGCATGACGCGGCGAGTGGCCTTGGCTCGCAGCATTGTGTTGGACCCGGAGTTGATTATGTATGACGAGCCCTTTGCCGGCCAAGACCCCATTGCCATGGGCGTGGTGGTGAAGCTTATTCGACAACTGAACATTGCCATGGGTCTGACCAGCGTGCTGGTGTCTCACGACGTGCCGGAATCACTCAATATTTGTCACTACGCCTGTATTCTTTCTGACGGCAAGGTGATCGGCGCGGGCACGCCGGAACAACTGCGCGAGCACTCATCAGACAAGGTGCAGCAGTTCTTGCAGGGCAAGCCCGACGGGCCCGTACCTTTTCACTATCCGGCGCCAGAACGCGCCGTCGATTTCGGGCTGGGAGCAAAGCAATGATGGATGCGATCGCCCGCCTGGGCAAAAATACGCTGGATTTCCTGGCGTCTTTCGGGCGAGCCAGCCAGTTTTTGTTGGGCGCGCTGGCAGGCGTGCCAAAACCGTCGGTGGGCCTGCCACTGCTGTTGAAACAGATATATTCGGTTGGGGTGCTGTCACTGGTGATTGTGATGGTTTCAGGGCTGTTTATTGGCATGGTACTTGGGTTGCAGGGCTACACGATTCTCAGCGACTTTGGCTCTGAGTCGGCCATTGGCCAGCTGATTGCCCTCACCCTGGTGCGCGAATTGGGGCCGGTGGTGACCGCGCTCTTGTTTGCTGGCCGCGCTGGTTCGGCGTTGACCGCAGAAATTGGCCTGATGAAAGCCACAGAGCAGCTTTCGAGCATGGAAATGATGGGCGTAGACCCTTTGCGCCGGGTGATAGCGCCGCGGTTATGGGCGGGCTTTCTGAGTATGCCTATTCTGGCCCTGGTGTTTTCGATGGTGGGTATCCTTGGTGGTATGCTGGTGGGAGTGGAATGGCTGGGTGTGTTCGAAGGCTCGTTCTGGGGCAACATGCAGGCTTCGGTTGATTTTCGTGACGACGTGCTAAACGGCGTCATAAAAAGTGTGGTGTTTGGCTTTGTGTGCGCCTGGATTGCGGTGTATCAAGGCTATGACTGTGTGCCAACATCCGCCGGCATCAGTTCGGCAACCACAAAAACCGTGGTGTATTCGTCGCTGGCCGTGCTTGGGCTGGACTTTATATTGACCGCCGTAATGTTCGGCAATTTCTGATTATCTGGAAATTAACAGGAGCCGGTGATGGCGCAAAGAACCACTGAAATAATTGTTGGATTGTTCGTGCTGGCAGGCATGGGCGCCATGATGTTTTTGGCGCTGCAAGTCAGCGGTTTGTCATTGGCTGCTGCTGGTAGCACCTACACCGTATATGCAGACTTTACCGATACTGGAGGCCTGGGGTCGCGGGGTAGAGTGTCAATGGCGGGAGTGCAGGTTGGTTCTATCGAGTCTATCGAGCTGGATCGAGACACGTTTAAGGCCCGCGTAACATTGTCTATTAACTCCGATGTAAACAACATCCCTGCTGACAGCGCCGCGATGATACGCACATCCGGTTTGCTGGGTGAGCAGTATATTGACATATCCATTGGTGGTGATCTTGAGTCCCTGCAGCCTGGTGACAACTTTTACACCACCCAGTCGGCGATGAATATCGAACGGCTGATCAGTAATTTTGCCTCTGGCCGCTAAGGCCTTTTTAACAAGCACCCAACCGGAGACACCAAGATGGCCATCGCGCGTTATCGATCCATTTTTCTGTTCGTTTTGCTCAGTCTGCTGGCCGTGTCTGTTCAAGCCGATACTGAAGAACAGTTACGAGCTTATGTGAACGACAACACCCAGCGCATGGTTGAACAGCTCAACCGGGAGCGGGGGCTATACCAAGACGACTCCGACGCGTTTTACAGCAGCATGAATCAAACGATGGACGGCTTTGTTGACTTTCGCCGCATTGCTGCCCGGGTGATGGGGCGTTATGCCCGCCAGGCGTCTCCGGAACAGCGTGATCAGTTTGTAGAAAAGTTCAAGCGCAGCTTGTTTGAGAGCTATGCCCAGGCTTTAGTAGAGTCGCGCAACTTTCGCATCGAGGTGCTAGGCGCTACGTTCAACCCCCGCGATGATAACCGTGCGTCTGTGGATATGCAGGTGATCACCGAAACAGGCAATCGCTATCCGGTTACCTATTCCATGTATCGCGCCAAAAACGACCAGTGGATGATGGAAAACGTGATCGTGGAAGGCGTGAACATTGGGCTCGCGTTCCGTGACCGTTTCAGTCAGGAAATGGAAGCCAATCGGGACCAAGTGCAGGTGGTGATCGACGGCTGGAATGATGCGGCTGATAGCCTCAATCTAGAGCCGGCCATTGACGAAAAAGCAGGGCAATAATGAGCGCGAGTAACCCGCAGCCAACGCTTAATTTCAGCGACAATAACCTGACAGTTGACGGCGAGGCCGATGCTATGGCCGCTGCCGACCTGCGCCAGCGCGGAGAGGCTTTGCTGGCCGGGGCCAAAGGCGACATCACCGTGGATTTGGCCAAGTTGACCAGCGCTAGCAGCTCGTTGCTGTCAGTACTTTTGTGTTGGCAACGGTTCGCCCGCGAGCGCTCGCTGAACCTGCGCTTTGATCACCCCGGTGAGCGCTTGCTGGCGCTGGCCGCGCTGGCGAATCTGAATGACGCATTACCAGGGTTTTCCGCTGTCAGGCCGGGCGTAAACGCGGATTGACCTGGCGAGCATCGTTGGCGGCCAGCGTTGATGCGGATTATCCAATGCGAAGGCTGACCGCAGCTGAAGAATTAGTTACAATTCCGCCCCTTGATTTTTCAATATCCGAGGAGTGTTTATGGATGTCGCCGAAATTACCACGCTGGTGCAGAATGCGCTGCCAGACTGTGAGATTCAGGTGCAGGTTGACGGTTCACATTGCATGGTTGTGGCAGTGGGCGACGTTTTTGAGGGTTTACCAACCATCAAGCGCCAACAGCTGATCAATAAAGCGCTGTTTCAGATGATTATGGATGGCACCATTCACGCTCTGCATCCCAAGGCCTTTACTCCCGCCGAATGGGCTGCGCGCCAGGGCTGATAGCCCGCAAAATACAGGATACTATTTGTTGTGGATAAACTTCTGATTCGCGGGGGCAGGCCGCTAGACGGTGAAATCCGCATTTCCGGCGCCAAAAACGCTGCTTTGCCGATTCTTGCTGCGACACTTTTGGCCGATGAACCGGTCACCATCAGCAATCTGCCGCACCTGCACGATGTCACCACCATGATTGAGCTGCTTGGCCGTATGGGCGTTGAGCTGATGATTGATGAGAAGATGAGTGTCGAGATTCACGCCAACACCATCAAGCACTTCCATGCACCCTACGAGCTTGTGAAAACCATGCGCGCGTCCATTCTGGTGTTAGGCCCGTTGGTAGCGCATTTTGGCGAAGCACAGGTTTCTTTGCCCGGCGGTTGTGCCATTGGTAGCCGCCCGGTAAACCTGCACATTCAGGGCCTGGAAGCCATGGGCGCTGAGATTTCCGTGGAAAATGGCTACATAAAAGCTAAAACCAATGGCCGCCTGAAGGGCGCGCACATTTTCATGGATATGGTGACCGTTACCGGTACTGAAAACCTGCTGATGGCAGCGACTCTGGCCGATGGCAAAACCATTCTGGAAAATTCTGCTTGCGAGCCAGAAGTGGTGGATTTGGCCGAGTGCCTTATTGCCATGGGCGCCGATATTAAAGGTCATGGCACTTCTACCATTGAGATTAACGGTGTAGAGCGTCTGCATGGCTGCCACCATCATGTACTGCCCGACCGAATTGAAATTGGCACCTATCTTGTGGCTGCTGCTGCTACCGGTGGCAGAATAAAACTGAAAGATACCCGCGAAGGTCTGATGGATGTGGTGTTATCCAAGCTGGAAGAAGCTGGCGCCCACATTACCAGTGGTAAAAACTGGATAGAGCTGGATATGAAGGGCAAGCGCCCCAAAGCCGTCAGTATTCGTACCGCCCCCTATCCTGCATTTCCTACTGACATGCAGGCCCAGTTTGCGGCCATGAACTGTATCGCTGAAGGTACGGGCACCATCATAGAAACGGTTTTTGAAAACCGCTTCATGCATTTGCAAGAGCTGATCCGCATGGGTGCCGATATCACCATGGAAGGCAACGCGGCGATTATAAAGGGCGTTGACCACTTGACTGGCGCACCGGTCATGGCCACCGACTTGCGTGCCTCTGCCAGCCTTGTGATTGCGGGATTGGTAGCCCAGGGCGACACGGTGGTTGATCGTATTTACCACATCGATCGCGGTTACGAGTGCATCGAGGAAAAACTGCAGTTGCTGGGTGCCAGCATTCGCCGTTTGCCGGGTTAAGTAACACGGCAGCAAAGAGATAACGGGAAACCGGATACGATATGACAGATTCCATCACCATTGCCTTGTCGAAAGGCCGCATTCTGGAAGAAACCTTGCCCTTGCTGGCAGAAGCCGGAATTGAGCTGATCGACGACGTAAATAAGTCCCGCAAGTTGGTGTTTCCTACCACCAACGACCATGTGCGCGTGCTTATTCTTCGAGCCACAGACGTTCCGACCTATGTGCAATACGGTGCTGCTGACTTGGGCGTGACGGGCAAAGACACGCTGATGGAACACGGTGGTGAAGGCCTCTACGAGCCGCTGGACTTGAATATCGCTCGCTGCCGCCTGATGACCGCCGGCGCCAAAGGGTGTCCGGTCCCGACTGGGCGCTTGAAGGTCGCTACCAAGTTTGTGAATCTGGCGCGGCGCTATTATGCAGCTCAAGGCCGCCAAGCCGACATCATCAAGCTTTACGGTGCCATGGAGTTGGCGCCGATTCTGGGTCTGGCCGATGAGATCGTCGACATTGTTGATACCGGCAACACGTTGAAAGCCAACGGTCTGGAAGCGCGGGAATTGATCGAACATATCAGCACCCGATTAATTGTGAATCGTGCCTCCATGAAAATGAAACACGAACGTATAAATCCCATTATCGAAATGATGTCGGCTGCGGTGGAAAAACGACGCTAGTAACCAGCGTTTGCGCATCGAACCGAAGCACGTTTAGGGACGGATTGCTGCCACCCAAAGTTAGCAAAGCGAGTGTGGGGAGGCTTTCCAAAACTGTGCGGAGCCATGGATGGCGGAGCCCAAGCGCCACATGGATGTGCTTGAGCGTGTTTTGGAAAGCCTCCCCGCACTTGCGTCAAGCTCCCAAGTGCAGAACAGCAAGCCCAACCTGAGCGCTTGCGGCAACTTCACTTTTCGCTCTGCTCTTTTATCCACAGCTCTTCAACCACTACAGGATTTTACACATGACCGTTAACATCCAGCGATTGAACGCCTCCGATGCAGACTTTGACAGCGCGCTATCTGCCCTGTTGGCCTGGGATGACAGCGTGGATCATCAGGTGAACGAGTCGGTGCGTCATATTCTGCACGAGGTGAAAACCCGCGGCGACGCGGCTGTTCTGGAGTTTACGGCCAAGTTTGACCGCTTGAGCGTTGGCAGCGTAGCCGAGTTAGAAATGAGTCAGGAACGGTTGCAGCATGCTTTGAAAACCATTCCCCAGGACCAGCGTGATGCCTTGGAACACGCGGCTCGCCGGGTGCGGGATTATCACCAGCGTCAGAGTCAGGAGTCCTGGCAATACGAGGAAGCCGACGGCACGGTGCTAGGGCAGAAGATTACGCCGATTGATCGGGCGGGGCTGTATGTGCCCGGCGGCAAAGCGGCCTATCCATCGTCCGTTCTGATGAACGCCATACCGGCAAAAGTCGCCGGCGTGGCCGAAGTGATTATGGTGGTGCCGACACCGGATGGCGTGGTGAATGACATGGTGCTGGCGGCGGCGGCGATTGCCGGAGTAGATCGGGTATTTACCATTGGGGGTGCTCAGGCAGTGGCCGCGCTGGCTTATGGCACGGACACGGTGCCGGCGGTGGATAAGATTGTGGGTCCGGGTAATATCTTTGTGGCTACTGCCAAGCGCGAGGTGTTTGGCACCGTGGGTATCGACATGATTGCCGGGCCGTCAGAAATTCTGGTGATTTGTGACGGTCAGACCGATCCGGACTGGATTGCGATGGATCTATTTTCCCAGGCCGAGCACGACGAGCAGGCCCAGTCGATTCTGATCAGCCCCAGCGCCGAGTTTCTGGATGCGGTGGAAACCAGTATTGAACGACTGCTGCCCACCATGGAGCGGGCGGAAATTATCCGCACCTCATTGGCCGATCGCGCGGCTCTGATTCAGGCTGCCGATCTGGCAGAAGCGGCCAAAGTATCAAATCGAATTGCGCCGGAGCATCTGGAATTGTCCGTTGCTGATCCGCAAGCGTTGTTGGCGGACATTCGCCATGCCGGTGCTATTTTTATGGGCCGGTATACCGCCGAGGCCCTTGGGGACTATTGTGCCGGCCCGAATCACGTGCTGCCTACTAGCGGTACCGCGCGCTTTTCATCGCCTCTGGGTGTCTACGATTTCCAGAAGCGCTCATCTATTATCGGATTTAGCGCCGAAGGTGCGAGCCGTATGGGGCGAGTGGCTTCCGTGCTGGCCAGAGGCGAGGGCCTGACCGCCCACGCGCGCTCGGCAGAATACCGGATTCAGCAAGATTAGACGCTTTATTACCAACGGCCACCGCCACGGAGAAAACCCATGAGCAAATTCTGGAGCCCACTGGTTCACGATTTGGTGCCTTATATTCCCGGCGAACAGCCCAAAATCGCTAACCTGGTAAAACTCAATACCAACGAGAATCCCTTTGGCCCGTCGCCCAAGGTCATCGAAGCCATTCAGGCCGAGCTTAACGATAATCTGCGCCTGTATCCGGACCCCGAGGGTCAGGCGCTGAAGGCAACCATTGCCACCTACCACGGTATTAAAACCGACCAAGTGTTTCTGGGTAACGGTTCCGACGAAGTTTTAGCGCACGTTTTTTGCGCACTGTTTCAGCAGGACCAACCGATACTTTACCCGGACATCAGCTACAGCTTTTATCCGGTGTATTGCGGTCTTTACAACATCAAGGCTCGCAAAGTGCCATTGAATGACGAGTTTGCGATTGACCCTGATGATTACAGCCAGCCCAACGGAGGCGTCATTTTTCCCAATCCGAATGCGCCCACTGGCCGCTATCTGAACCTTACCGAAATTGCGGTGGTGCTAAAGGCCAATCCCGACCGAGTCGTAGTTATTGACGAAGCTTACATCGACTTCGGCGGCGAAACCGCCATTGACTTAATTGACCTTTATCCAAATCTGCTGGTTATCCAAACCCTGTCGAAATCACGTTCGCTGGCGGGTTTGCGGGTAGGGTTTGCTGCCGGTAATGCGGAACTGATAGAGGCTCTGAACCGGGTGAAAGACAGCTTCAACAGCTACCCTCTTGATCGCCTTGCTTTGGCGGGCGCACAGGCCGCGTATGAAGACGATGACTGGTTTCAGGACAGCCGAAACGGGGTAATTCGTGAGCGTGAGCGGGTTAGCGAACGTCTGCAGAAACTGGGCTTTGAGGTGCTTCCGTCCAGAGCCAATTTTGTGTTTGCCCGCCATCCGCAACGGGCTGGAGTTGATTTGGCGAACGGTTTACGCGAGCAGGGTGTGATCGTTCGGCACTTCAACAAGCCGCGGATCAACGAGTTTCTGCGTATCACCATTGCTAAAGCGCCGCAGAATGATGCTCTGTTGGAGGCGTTAAAAACACTCTGTGATACACGCTGATTATCGAGGTCTGGCACTGCTATGGCGCATAGAAACGAGATTATGGCGCTGCTGGAGAGCTGGCTGACGCCCGAAAAATTTCAGGATTACAGCCCCAACGGGCTTCAGGTGGAAGGCAAGGCCGAGATAAACACCCTGATTACGGGCGTTACAGCCTCACAGGCGCTACTGGATGCGGCGGTGGCGCTGAAAGCAGATATGGTTCTGGTGCACCACGGTTATTTCTGGAAAGGTGAAGACCAGCGTGTAGTGGGCATAAAGCGCAATCGTTTGAAAACCCTGCTGACTCACGAGATCAATCTGGTGGGTTATCACCTGCCGTTGGATGATCATCCGCTGTATGGCAACAACCGCAATCTGGCCCGGGTGTTGGGTATCGATAGCCCGGAGCCTTTGAGTGGTCTGGTGTGGCGTGGTGAGTTTGCCCAAGCGTTAACGCCACAGGCACTAAGCGAGCGTATATCGGGTTGCTTGCAGCGGCAACCTTTGCATATCGAGGGCGGGCCAGACCTGATCAAAACAGTGGCGTGGTGCACCGGTGGTGCGCAGGGTTTTATTGATACTGCGGCGGATGCGGGGCTGGATGCCTACATCAGCGGAGAGATTTCAGAACCCACGACTCATACTGCCAGAGAGCGGGGGATTCACTATTTTGCGGCTGGCCATCACGCCACCGAGCGATACGGCGTGCAGGCCTTAGGGGAAGCCTTGGCGAAGGAGTTGGGGCTGGCCCACCGGTTTATCGAGTGCGATAACCCGGCGTAGGCCAGCCTTTGCTCAGGCTTAAGCTTTGGCCTTAGCTTTTGCTTTTTCTTTCAGACCATAATCTTCTGCCAGCGTGCCAGAACCGTCAGGGTCCTTTGGTGCATAGTCGCGAGGCGGTTCTGAACCCTCTTTGCGCTCGTCTTTCAGGCGTTGGGCTGAGTTCTGTTCCAGTTCGTGGATCAGCTCGTCGTCGTTACACAGGCGAGTGGCGCTTTTGGCCATGTGCTGATTAACATCGCGATAACTGTCATTGAAGCGGCGCAGCAGGTGGGCAGACTCCATAAAGTGCTCGTTAACCTGCGCCTGATAGCGGGTATATTCGTTGCGCAGCTCATCAACTTGCTGCTCGGTGCGACGCTGCCGCAGAGATGAGCCTTGCCCGGTAGAGCGGCCCAGCAATACCCCGATCAGAATGCCAACCACCAGGGCGGCAACTGCTGCCATAATCAGGTTTGTCATAAGTTGCTTTGTCCTTTTAAAAATAGTGAACCGTAGAACAGGTAATGAGTATAACGTCACTGACTCCATACGCCCACGACAAAAGCTTGAGCCAATCGTCTTATTGTCGCGTTGTGGCACCACATGGCGAAAAAACTCAAATTGCGCGAGAATGTAGCGCCAAAATTAACCAGTAACCCGCGGAAACCACTGATGACAGCGTCTATGCCCACTGCCAGTTCGATCAATATGCCACCCTGGCAACGCTACCAGCAGGACCTCCAGCGTCCGGAGTTCCTGCGTGATGCTGCGCAGGAGGATGCGGTAAAGCGTCTTCAATCACTTTACGACAAACTGGTGGCAGCGGAAAGCTCCCGCGACAGCAAGATGTCAAAATTGCGTCGTAAGCTGGGCAAGGGAAAGGGCAAAAAGGAACCGATCACAGGTCTGTATTTTTGGGGCGGCGTTGGCCGCGGAAAAACCTATCTCATGGACACGTTTTTTGAGGCCCTGCCGTTCGATCGCAAAATGAGAGTGCATTTTCACCGCTTTATGCAACGTGTTCATAATGAACTCAAGCTGTTGAAGGGGCAAAAGAATCCCTTGGAGCTCGTAGCCAAAAAATTTGCCGATGAAACCCGGGTCATCTGTTTTGACGAGTTCTTTGTTTCCGACATTGGTGACGCGATGATACTGGCAACCTTAATGCAAGGTCTGTTTGAGCGTGGCGTTACTTTAGTGTGCACGTCTAACATTGTTCCCGACGGCTTGTACAAAGACGGTCTGCAGCGGGCGCGCTTTCTTCCGGCTATTGAGCTGGTAAAAAAACATACCGATGTGGTGAATGTGGATGGCGGCGTAGATTACCGCTTACGCACGCTGGAGCAAGCCCAGCTTTATCATTCACCGCTGGGGGCTGAAGCCGATGCCAGTCTGACCAAGAGCTTTGAGAATTTGGCGGTCGAAGCAGGCAAGCACAGTAAATCGATGGAAATAAACGGTCGCAAGATTCCAGCCCGTGCCCACGCCGATGACGTGGTGTGGTTCGATTTTGAAGCGGTGTGCGACGGTCCTCGCAGCCAGAATGACTATATCGAGCTGGCCCGCCAGTTCCACGCCATTATCATCAGCAACGTGCCTTTGTTGGGCAAGGACAAAGACGACCAGGCTCGGCGCTTTGTCAATATGATCGACGAATTCTACGATCGTAATGTAAAGGTTATTATCTCGGCGGCGGTGCCAATTGTAGAATTATACGCCGGTGGTCGGCTGAATTTCGAATTTGAGCGCACTGAGTCGCGCTTGCTGGAAATGCAATCCCAAGATTATCTGGCTGCGCCCCATAAACCGTAAGCTTTCGTGCAGTGGCTTGAACACTGAACTACGCTTGGGCGAGCCGGTCTGCGTCGAGAACAACGATGTCAATATTAAGGGTACAAGGAATCAATATGAACAGCAGCGATCAGGTAGTGATTGTCAGTGGAGTGCGTACGCCAATGGGCGGGTTTCAGGGCAGTTTGTCCTCTGTGCCTGCACCGGAGCTGGGCGCTGTGTGCATTGCTGAAGCCGTGCGTCGCGCTGGTTTGCAGCCAGGTGACGTGCAAGAAGTGATCATGGGCAATGTATTGCCTGCGGGTTTGCGCCAAGGCCCCGCGCGACAGGCCATGCGGAAAGCCGGCTTGCCAGATAGCACTGGTGCAACCGCCATCAACAAGTTGTGTGGTTCGGGTATGAAGGCGGCGATGCTTGCCCATGACCTGATCAAAGCAGGCAGCAACGACATCATGGTGGCTGGCGGTATGGAAAACATGTCGAGCGCTCCGTATTTGCTGTTAAAAGCCCGCAGTGGTTACCGTATGGGGCCAGGCGATGCGCCTCAGGACCACATGTTTTTTGATGGCTTGGAAGATGCTGAAACGGGCCGTTTGATGGGTGCTTTTGCGCAGGAAATGGCCGATAAAAAAGGCTATACCCGAGAAGACATGGATAACTACGCCATCAGCTCCCTCAAGCGTGCGCAACGCGCAATTGAACAGGGCCTGCTAAAAGACGAAATTGTCCCGGTTACCGTTAAAACCCGCAAGGGTGACATCCTGGTAGAGCACGACGAGCAGCCATTTAACGCCAACCTGGGAAAAATCCCGACGTTGCGTCCGGCGTTCAGCAAAGACGGCACCATCACGGCTGCCAACGCCTCTTCTATTTCTGACGGCGCATCTGCGCTGGTACTGATACGCGAATCCGAGGCTGAAAAGCGCGGGCTCAAACCTTTGGCCCGAGTGGTTGCTCACAGCACGCAATCCCAGCATCCGTCAGACTTCACCTGTGCCCCGGTGGGTGCGCTGGAAACTTTGTTTGCCAAAACTGGCTGGAGTAAGGACGACGTTGATCTGTACGAAATCAACGAGGCTTTTGCCATGGTTGCGATGATGCCGATTCACGAACTGGGTTTAGATCCGGATAAAGTGAATGTTCATGGCGGTGCTTGTGCCCAGGGCCACCCCGTAGGCTCAACAGGTTCGCGAATTTTGGTTACTCTGATGTACGCGCTGCAGCGCTACGGCAAAAAGAAAGGTGTTGCGGCCCTGTGTATTGGCGGTGGTGAAGCAACTGCGATGGCGATCGAAATGTTATAAGGCAGCGGTCAGGCTGGCGTTAACAAAACGGGTGGTTGCTTAAGCGCAACCACCCGTTTTGTTAGGGTGCCTTGGGGCTATTTGTGTCTTGAGTCGTCAGTCGGTTTGCATTTTTTTCGACCGTTCGTGCGCCAATGCCCTTAACATTTGCCAAGTCTTGGGCGCTGGTGAACGGGCCATTGGCCTTTCGGTATTCGACAATCGCTTCGGCTTTGCTTTGGCCAATGCCTGAAAGCGAGGCCAGACTGGTACTGTCGGCGGTATTGATATTGATGCTCGCCGCCTGAGCAAAGGCAAAGCCGGACATCAGGCTTAACAAAAGAGTAAGCGTAGCGAGCAGTGAGCTGCGTTTCATAATTTAACTCCGGACGTTCTCGTCGGTTGTTGTGGTTAGTATCCACACGGCAACACGGGACTAAACCAGAGCCGAAAAGGGCAGGCGCAGCTTCAAGAGATAAGAAAGTAGGTTGCTACGGGGCGCACGGCACAGCTGACATCCTTGCCAGCTGCGTTGCCCGTGACTATGACCCCGGCCTGATCCGTCAGGCTTCACCCATCCTGGGTGCATCGTCCCTGAATTCCATCCTTGTATGCCCGACTCCTTCGAGCGCCCCCGGTTCCGTGGGGTTTCTTCCATGTGTTGGCATTCCATGCCAGCGTGTCATCCTTGACCGTTAAAGTGTAACCAATTCCGCTGCGTTTTGTTGTAAGCCTTTTACCCTTTGTTGTGTAAGCCCAGGCTTACAAAAAGCGCACCCAGATCGCGTGCCACATCATATATCTACCTCAGCCCTCAGCCCTCAGCTCCGGCACCTCGGCGTCCCACCCCAGGGTTTCTTGCAGGCGACGGCGCATTTGGTCGCTGGCAACCGGTTTACCGTGAGTGATGCACACCTTGTCTAGTTTTAGTGAAAGCCATGCTTGTCCAGCGCTGGCAAGTAACCAGAATAATCAATATGGGCATGGGTCAGCACAACGGCTTCAATACTGCCTGGTTCGACTGGAAAGCGCGCACGGTTGCGCAGGCGTACGGTTTGTACTCCCTGGTACATGCCGCAGTCTACCAGCAGGCGATACTCTTCGTCTGACACAAGATAGCGTGAACCTGTAACGGTGCCGGCGCCGCCTAAGAATTTCAGTTTCATGATGTCATCCTTAAATCAGTCCGTGTCTACTTCAGTGTAGCCCACAGACTTTTCACGCGTCGTGTTTGCCAATGATCTTGTCGCCATATTCGCGTTACAATTATGGCCCACGCCGATGTTGCGATAAGGGGCGTTTTGACTAGATGCTAAATGGCTGCCGGATAGGTGCGCTAACCCGCAAACTCGTCGTACGTATAATCCACGAAGTATTGTTAATAGGCTCTGTTATGAAGTGGTATGTCCTGCAGTGCAAGCCCAGTCAAGGAGATCGCGCTCTTATGCATTTACAAAATCAGGACATTCCCTGTTTTTATCCGAAAGTGATGGTGGAGAAACTGCGCTCGGGAAAGCGTAGTTGCAAGCTGGAAGCGCTGTTCTCGGGCTATATTTTTATCAATTTGTCACAATTGAATCCAGTCTGGCCAAAACTGCGTTCTACTCGCGGTGTGATAAGAATCGTTGGGTTCGGTGGTAAACCTCTGCCAGTTGAAGATGAAGTGATCGATCATTTGCGCGCGAGTCTTGACAAGGTTGCTTCCGCGGGTGGCATTAAAAGTGGCGACGATGTAGACGTTGCAGAAGTCCCGTTTGCTGGCATGCGGGCAATATTCCAATGTTACGATGGCGATGAGCGGGCAATTGTGTTGATTGAGTTCATGCAGAAAAGTCAGCGTATATCTGTGCCGATATCGTCATTAAAAAATCAGTAATAATTGATAATGCTTTAACAAAAACGTCAGAGTTTTTGGAATCTGAAGTGATTGTAAGTTTTAATACGCTAGATAGTTCATTAATGCTTTGATTTGGCGTTACTGATTCATTACTATTGATATTGGCATTTTGGTGGCTACATACAATTGGTATGTTGTCATCGTTCATATCAGGCAATTCAGACCTTAAGGTTTAAATTTCATGGCGAAAATTAACGACTATTATCAAAAGAAGCAGCTGATGGAAAAGCTGGCGGCAGAGCTGGAGAAGCTGGAAGAAGATCAAGCGCTGAAAAGCGAATTGGCGTTTGAAACCAAAGTCCGTGAACTGATGGGCGAATACAGCAAGTCGCCAAAAGACGTCCTGCAAATTCTGGCCGCGATTGATCCGTCCATTGCTTCGACATCAACCGCTACGACTGGCGGCGGAAATCGCGCCAAGCGTCCGGAAAAAACCTATCGCAACCCGCACACCGGCGAAGTGGTTAAAACCCGCGGCGGCAACCACAAGACGCTTAACGAGTGGCGTGAAAAGCACGGAAAAGAGGCAGTACAGAGCTGGCAAGACTAGTCTGCGAGTCATAATCTGTCTGCAGTCATAGTGGTTAACTGACCGGAGCGCTTATTTACCAGCGCTCCGGTTTTTTTAGTGGCAAGCATTACTGCCGGGGCTCAAGTGGCTATTGAATTACTGCAGCTAATATCAAAAACCGTCACGAGAACGTGACAATCTGATTGCGCCCAGCCTGTTTTGCCGAGTACATAGCCTGGTCGGCTTGTTCTAACCAAGCCATATAGTTTTTTGGTCTATCAGTTAATGGTGCGACACCAATACTGATGGTGTAGGTAATGTTGTGGCTGTCTACCGTTACTGGTTCGCGGGAAATGGCGCTTAAAATGCGCTCGCAAATAGTGAGGGCCCCTTCCGTATCGGTTTCCGGCAGGATAATACCGAATTCTTCTCCGCCATAACGCCCGGCGCTGTCCGTATGGCGCAAGTGTCTGCGGGTTGTTGCTGCGGTGTGGCGAATGACTTCATCTCCTACCAAGTGTCCGAAGCGATCGTTAATGGCCTTAAATTGGTCAATATCAAACATCACCAATGTGCTATTGCTGCCGTAGCGCCTATAGCGTGAAAATTCTGCATCCAGCAGGTTTTCCCAGGTGCCGCGGTTAAGCAGTCCCGTCAGTCTGTCGATCATGCTGAGTTTGGCGAGTTGATCGTTAGCGCGCTCCAGCGCCCGCTTGTTGCTGGCAATGTCGGTAACGTCGTAGACCATCAAGCACACTTTTTCTACTTTTCCAGACGGACCGCACAACGGGCTGATGGTGAGGTTCTGATACATGAATTCTTCGGTACCGGTAACTGGCCGGGTATTGCGAAAACGCAGCAGGTAAGGGCGTTGCTCCCACGATGTAAAGGCGCGGGTGTTCAGCAGAGTCACGGCTTCAACTTTGCTGGTTAGCCAGGCGCGGGGAATATCCGGAAACAGATCAAACAGCACCTGGTCATGAATTTTGCTGGCGGTCATACCGCTGTGATGCTCCATGAAGCCGTTCCACATCTGCACGCGAAATTCCAGGTCCAGCACGACCAGGCCAACCTCCACAGACTCAACCATGTCAGCCAGCCAGTGGAACGAGCTTATGCTTTCCAGGTTTGATGATGGCATCCGTTACTCCGCCAGATATTGCAAACGTTGCTGCAGAAATGGCAGCGAGTCTTCAGTGAACAGCACTAGCATGTCACACTGAATATTATGGTTTTCAATCGTGTAAGTGATTTCAATGCACAACAGTTGCTGTTGGCACTTATGATGGTGCTCCAGCAGTTCGGCAATCTGTCGATGCTGACCTAGTACCGTTGGGTGGCTAAGGCCCAGTCGTAAATCCATCTGATCGCCAATGCCTTTCAAAAATGCGCCGAACAAAATGCTGGACATGTCCATTAGCACCTCAATATTGACCGCCGGGCCGTCCAGGTTGTCATAGTGCAGCATTTCCGCCATTTCGCGAAAACTGCTGTCGGCGAACAACAACAAAGCTTCGCCGGCAACACCGGCTCCCGTAAATCCTTGGCATACTGCCGAATAATGGGCTTCATCGTTAGCGGCGGCGATGGTCATGTGCAGTTCGGAACTGGCAATAAAAGCCACTTTTGGTATCGGTTGGCGCACGAAAATACCCAGTAAACGCGCTAATAGATCTGACGAGCGCCCCATAGCGACGTTGGCGATTTCCCGCAAGTAGTCTTCAACAGTAATTGCAGGTCAGGGCTGGCATTCGCAGGGAGGCCCGGGGCGTCGGTTTCCGGCTGCGAGCCCGAAAGGTGGAACAGTCGAAGGCTGAGGTTGCTCCGGCTCGCTGTAAATGCCGTACTGGGCAAGCAGCCCTGCAACCGCTGTCGAGGCTGTCGGTTTGTTAAGAAAAGCCATGGCCCCCAAATTAAAAACCCGGGCCTTTGCCTGGGGCTGAATATCACCAGACACTACAATGGTTAGCAGCTCAATCTGTTCGCTGCGAAGATGCGCAGGCACTTCGTAACCGTCCATGTCGGGCATGTACAAATCCAGAAACAACAGATCTGGTGCGCTCTTGCGTATATGGGCAAGTGCTTCGCTGCCATTACGGCAAAAGCTGACTTGGTGTCTTAGTGCGGTTGGCAGAGCTCGGGCCATCTGTTTGCGAGCCATCTCGGAATCGTCGCAAATCAGTATGTCAGGTAACATATGCAAACCCAGGCAAAATGGAAGTGTCTGGATGTTACAACAGTGAAGCCTCGTATGTACATTGGTGCTACGTTAATTGTATGAGATCTGTACATATATAAATGGCCGGTGTTTTTGTGTATGCCGGCTACAACCGGGCGCAGGCAGTATTTTCTGTCAGAATCAGCGCCGTATTATTTGCAGGAGCTTGCGGTTTTGACCCCCACATTTTACTGGCACGATTACGAAACCTTCGGTGTCGACCCATTGCACGACCGACCCTGTCAGTTTGCAGGTGTCCGCACTGACAGCGAGCTCAATATTATTGAAGAGCCTTTGGTTATCTTCTGCCGGCCCTCTGATGATTATCTGCCGGTCCCTGAAGCCTGTCTGATTACCGGGATAACACCGCAGCAAGCCACGCAGGAAGGCTATCCCGAGGCCGAATTCATTACGATGATCAACAGCGCCTTCAGTCAGCCTGGCACCTGTGTGGTGGGCTATAACAGTTTGCGCTTTGATGATGAAGTAACCCGCAATACCCTGTATCGCAACCTGCGCGACCCTTACGGCCGGGAATGGCAAAATGGTAATTCGCGGTGGGACCTGATTGATGTGGTGCGCCTGGCTTATACGCTGCGTCCAGAAGGCATAGAATGGCCGCTAAAGCCCGATGGTAGCCCGAGCTTTCGCCTAGAGGATTTGGCCCGAGCCAATGGCCTTGAACATGGCCAAGCCCATGATGCCATGTCTGATGTAACCGCGACGCTTGCGCTGGCGCGACTGATCAAGGAGCGCCAACCCCGGTTGTTTGAATTTGCGCTGGCCAACAAATCCAAGCAGGCGGCCCGCAAAATGCTGGACACCTCCACACGAAAGCCGGTTTTTCACGTGTCCGGAAAGTACCCGGCCAGCCAGGGCAGTTGCGCGCTGGTGGCGCCAGTTGCCGAACACGCCAGCAACAAAAATCAGGTGATTGTTTATGATTTGCGTGAAAACCCTGATGAACTGATTAACGCCAGCGTTGAGCAGATTCGCGAGCGGGTTTTTACCGCGCAGTCTGCGTTACCGGAAGGCATTCGCCGATTCCCGCTAAAGGCGATTCAGCTGAACAAGTGCCCGGTATTGGCGCCGGCGACTATGCTGGCAACGCTCTCGCCGGAACGTTTGCAACAGCTGGATCTGGATGGTGAGCAGATGCGTCGCCATCTGGCCATTCTGCGCCAGGCAGGGCCAGATTTTGGGCAGCGCGTGGCCGCTGCTTTCGAGCGTGATTACGACACCAAGCTGACGGATCCGGACGAACAGATTTATGCGGGCGGCTTTCTCAGCCCGGGGGATCGTGGGCAATTGGATCGCGCGCTGGCAATGGAGCCGCAGCAGCTTGCCGAAAGCGAATTCCAGTTTACCGACCAACGCTTGGCCGAAATGCTATTTCGTTATCGTGCTCGCAATTATCCGGATACCTTGAGCGGTGAGGAAATGGAGCGTTGGGAGCAGTTTCGGGAGCAGAGATTGACCCAACCAGCGAAAGGTTGGTTGTCACTTGCCGAATATGGCGCGGAACTCCAGCGCCTGATGGCTAAGCCAGATGTCACTCAGCAACAGCGGCACATTCTCGAAGAACTGCACCTGTATGGAGAAGCTATTTCCCCTTACTTGTAGAGGCAACGAATAACGGGCCGTTAAGGCCCGTTATGTTTTCCTGATTCGCGATAGTCAAAGTTGTCGCAATCAGCGCCGACGCTGAAAGTACACACTCAGTTGCTGGCCTAGCAAACTTTGAACGTGACTGCCGAGAGCTTCCTCGCGAATCTGCTGCTGCACCGGGCCTGTGGCCAGACTGTGACCGTCTTCGTCGCGAGCTTTGACCAGCTTCCACTGCACTTCGTTACTGACCATAGCCAGCACAGATTTCAGTTGCTGCTGGTTCTGTGGCCGGAACCAGCGGCCAATCCACCAGATTCCAATGTCCCAGCGCGGCGGCAAAATCCTGGTGGAACAGAGCGCCGTAAAGCGCGCTGATAATGACCGAGCCGGCCAGAGCCTCCGGGCCATCTCCCTGATTGAATTGTGCTCGCAGATTGATGTTTATGGTTGCTGCCAATTGCTGTTCGTCATCTTGGGTGGCCAGCGCGTAACCGGTTCGTTCGGTGTAGCGACCCAGCGCGAGCGCGAGCTGTTGCAGGTCATCCTCTAACTCGCCGTTGCGGGCAATGTGCTGTACCAGTTGGTGTCTCAATGAGGTAATCAGTGATTCCACAGCGGGGTCGGGCAGGATGATCTGATTCAGCGCCAGAAGCAGGAGTTCGTCGCTGGCTGCAACGGCCAGCTCATCCATTGCGCCGGTTGTGTCTGGTGAATAGTGCTGGCGCAGAATCTCACACACAAAACATCCGATTTTCTGGTGCGCCAGGTGGCTCTGGTTGAGCAAGGTAATGGCGTCTGCACGTAGCAGCGGATCAGCGTTATGAACGCTAAGGTGGCTGGCACATTCCAGCATCGCGCTGTAAACCCTGGTGTTGGCGTGGCCACTGCGAATCAGCGTGCGATAATGTAGATAGGCAACATCAAATTGATTCTGAAGCCGTTTTGCATGGGCTATGCCACTAAATGCGGAAGCAGATTGCCGTTCGTGCTGCAACGCTTGGGAAAAATACTGCTCGGCTTGAGCCGGGCGCTCAACTTTCAGCGCCCAGTAACCCAGGTTGATGTATTGCTGTGCTTGGTCGGGTTGCAGTTTCAGGCTGGTGTCAAACAAGGTGCGGGCTTTTTGCAGATTGCCATCGTCCATCTCCACTCTGCCCATCAAACCTTGCGCCTGAGCATTTTCGGGTGCTCGCATAAGAAGCGGCAAAACCCTGCAGTTATGCCGGCATTTAACCGTGTGTTGATGATGAACCTGCGAAACTTGTGCCAGTTTTTGCGAAACCCTTGCCAATTTCGTGCTGAATCAGTGGCTCAGGCAGAAGGGTGTGTCCCAAGCGCAAAAAAAGCACGCTGTGTGTGGCGTTGTGGCGGCTGATTTAACGGCGGATTTCCGGTAGAATCACGCCACTGTTTTAATCATCACTTGCCAGAGCGAGTCCGCATTTCATGGAAATCAATCCCATTGTTATGAAGATCAAAGAACTTCGTGAGCGCACTGAAGCGCTCAGGGGGTATCTTTGACTACGACCAGCGCAGCGAACGTCTGACCGAAGTAGAGCGCGAACTGGAAATGCCCAGCGTTTGGGAAGATCCCGAGCGGGCGCAAACTTTGGGTAAAGAACGCTCCGATCTGGAGCTGATCGTGTCCACCATTGATCGACTGACCAGCGGCCTGACGGATGCCGAAGGCCTGCTTGAGATGGCCGTTGAAGAAGACGACGAAGCCACGGTTGCCGACATCGAAAACGATCTTGCCGAGCTGGATGCAAATCTGGAAAAGCTCGAGTTCCGTCGCATGTTTTCCGGTGAAATGGACCCCAACAACGCCTATCTGGACATTCAGGCCGGCTCTGGCGGCACCGAAGCCCAAGACTGGGGTAATATGCTGCTGCGCATGTATCTGCGCTGGGCCGAGCGCCGTGGCTTCAAGGCCGAGATTGTCGAGTTGCAGGAAGGCGAAGTGGCGGGCATCAAGAGCGCTACGCTTCACATTCAGGGCGATTACGCCTTTGGCTGGCTGCGCACTGAAACCGGCGTGCACCGTCTAGTGCGCAAGTCGCCGTTTGATTCTGGCAACCGGCGCCATACCTCGTTTTCATCGGTGTTTGTGGCACCTGAGGTAGACGACAGCATTGTTATTGAAATCAACCCGGCGGATCTGCGGGTGGATGTGTATCGTGCCTCTGGTGCTGGTGGTCAGCACGTTAACCGCACCGAGTCGGCCGTGCGTCTGACCCACAACCCAACCGGCATTGTTGTAGCCTGTCAAGCCGGTCGTAGCCAGCATCAGAACAAAGATCAGGCCATGAAACAGCTGAAAGCCAAGCTGTTCGAACACGAAATGCAGGCCCGTAACGCCGAGAAGCAAAAGTTGGAAGACTCCAAGTCCGACATCGGCTGGGGCAGCCAGATCCGCTCTTACGTGCTGGATGACAGCCGTGTCAAGGATTTGCGCACCAAGGTAGAAACCAGCAATACCCAGTCGGTACTTGATGGCGATATCGACAAGTTTATTGAAGCCAGCCTGAAAATGGCGCTGTGATCCAGCGCCCTTCCCTTTGATTAGGACTAACCCGATTCTTATTCCCAGTGAGCCAAAATGACTGAACAGATGCACAATGCCCAGCCCGATGCCCAGCCTGATGAGAACAAGCTGATTGCCGAGCGCCGCGCTAAACTGGCGGAGATTCGCGAGCAGGGCAATGCGTTTCCCAACGATTTTCGTCGCGACAGTACCGCTGCCGAGCTGCTGGAAAAATACGCGGATCATAGCAAACAACAGTTGGAAGACATGGCGATTCCTGTGGCCATTGCCGGCCGCATGATGCTGGATCGCAAGGCGTTTAAGGTAGTTCAGGACGTGACTGGCCGAATTCAGGTGTACGCCTCCAAAGATGTGCAAAAGGCCACAAAGCACTGGGACCTGGGGGACATTATCGGGGTTCGCGGCATATTGGCGCGCTCGGGTAAGGGCGACCTTTACGTCACCATGGACGACTATCTGCTGCTGACAAAATCTCTGCGTCCGCTGCCGGAAAAACACAAAGGCCTGACGGATACCGAGTCCCGCTATCGTCATCGTTATGTGGATTTGATGGTCAACGAAGACAGTCGTCGGGTGTTCCTGGCGCGCTCGAAAATCATTACCGCCATGCGCCAGTTTTTTGCCGATCGTGACTTCATGGAAGTTGAAACGCCCATGTTGCAGGTGATTCCCGGTGGCGCTGCGGCGCGGCCGTTTATGACACACCACAACGCCCTGGGCATTGATATGTACTTGCGCATCGCGCCGGAACTGTATCTGAAACGCCTTGTAGTAGGCGGTTTCGAGCGGGTGTTTGAAATTAACCGTAACTTCCGTAACGAAGGGCTCTCGACCCGTCACAACCCGGAATTTACCATGGTCGAGTTCTATCAGGCTTACGCCGACTACAACGATCTGATGGATCTGACCGAAGACATGCTGCGCACCATTGCCGAGCAGGTTTTGGGCTTTAGCCTGGTGGTGAATACGGCGGTTGACGCCGACGGTAACGAAACCCGCATTGAATACGACTTTGGCAAAGCGTTTGATCGGCTGACCGTCGTTGACGCTATTGTGCGCTACAACGAAAACGTCAGCGCTGAGCAACTGGCGGACGAAAGCTTTGCGCGGCAGATGGCGAAAGACCTGGGCGTTAAGGTGAAAGACAGCTGGGGCCTTGGCAAAGTGCACATCGAGATTTTCGAGGAAACCGCCGAGCACCGCTTGATGCAGCCCACGTTCATTACCGAATATCCGAAAGAAGTGTCACCGCTGGCCCGCTGTAAAGACAGCAATCCGTTTGTCACCGAGCGCTTCGAGTTCTTTGTCGGCGGCCGCGAAATTGCCAACGGCTTCTCCGAGTTGAATGACGCTGAAGACCAGGCCGAGCGTTTCCGCGCCCAGGTGGCGGAAAAAGACGCCGGCGACGACGAAGCCATGTTCTACGATGAAGACTATGTGATGGCGCTGGAATACGGCATGCCGCCCACCGCGGGCGAAGGCATTGGTATCGACCGTCTGGCTATGCTACTCACCAACTCCGCCTCTATCCGCGACGTTATCTTGTTCCCGGCCATGCGCCCGGAACACAAAGCGGACAGCAAAAAGAGCGAAGGCTAAGCGATGACGCCGCTAAAGGGGCTTGCGCAGCAACTGCTGCCCGGCCGCGGTTGGTCGGAACGGCTGGCAGAAGAGTTCCGGCAGCCGTACATGGCGTCTTTGGCGCAGTTTTTAGCAGCAGAGGAAGCGGCGGGTAAGAATATTTACCCACCGGCGCGCCAGGTATTTAACGCGCTGAACAGTACGCCGTTGGGACAGGTGAAAGCGGTGATTCTGGGGCAGGACCCTTACCACGGGCCGGGCCAGGCCCACGGTTTGAGCTTTTCGGTGTTGCCCGGTACCCGTACGCCGCCATCGCTGGTTAATATGTTTAAGGAAATTCGCAGTGACCTTGGCATAGAGCCGTCAGCGCACGGGTGTTTGCAGGCCTGGGCTGACCAAGGCGTATTGCTGCTGAACAGCGTCTTAACCGTCGAGCAGGGCCGTGCTGGTGCGCATCAAGGTATGGGCTGGGAAGAATTTACCAACTCTGTGATCGCAGCGGTCAATGAGCAGGACCAGGGAGTGGTATTTATGCTTTGGGGCAGTTACGCCCACAAAAAGGGCCGCGGTATTGATCACCAAAAACATCTGGTGCTGGAAGCGCCGCATCCATCACCCCTGAGCGCCTATCGCGGCTTTTTTGGTTGCCAACATTTTTCCCGGGCCAATCAATGGCTGGGTGAAAGGGGTCTTGGCGCTATTGACTGGGCGCTGCCCCAGCGCCCCTGATGTTCCCCGCGTTGGCTTTCCCTGCTCTCGCTACTGCAGCATTGCCATGGCGGCCGCCATCTGGGCATCCAGGTTTTCATCGTCACCAGCTTGTCGCTGTTGATGGCGGTAATCAGGTCGTTTTTGATGGTGTCAGCGATGTTCGACATAGGGTGATCGAGTCCGGTTAAGCGATGAAGCGCGGGCCTGTGGCCTGATGGGTATTCGCATCGTCGACTAGTGTATAGCAAATTCGGCGACGCTTGCCTGTCACATTATGTATCTGCCGCCTTTTGCGGTTGTTCACGTTCCGGCACGGCGTACGTCAGTGGGCACAGTTGCAGGCTGGCACCGCCGCTATCGGCCAGTGTGAGCGGGCCGTTTGCGGCGTTATGGCGAATGACCGCCAGTAAATGATACTGCTGCGGCCCGGTCTGCAAGGTATTGACCACTTCGCCCACGTTGCGTTCGCCATTGCTGATAGCGTCGCCAACGGCCGGTTCTGCATCGGCGGTAACGGCCAGCCGGTAAAGGCTCTTTTTCAGCTGCCCGAGAAAGTGCATGCGCGCAATAATTTCCTGGCCGGTGTAACAGCCTTTCTTGAAGTGGACGCCTCCCAAATGTTGCCAGTTCAGCATCTGTGGCACGTAGGCGCCGGCGGTTGCGCTGGTCAGCCATGGCACCCCGGCGGCAATTTGTCCGGCTTGCCAAGTAGCCAGGCTGCATTGACTGTTGGTTTCCAGTACATCGGGTAAGGCGCCATCTGGTGACCAGAGCTCATAGCGCGCGGGGCCTTCGATGGAAGGCTCCAGCAAAATCAGATGGCCGTGCCCAGTGGCCAGAGTGTCTCCGGGTTGCCGCAGATCGGTGACTAGCGCAGCCTGTTCACCAGCCACCGCCTGTGCCAGTTCACTGCCAAAGATGCCGATGATTTTGCTGTCATCCAGGCGGGCCATGGTGGTGCCGCGAAACAGCATCAAATATTTGCGCAGCTCGGCCTCAGTGGCATCCGCCAGCTCGCGGCTGAAGTCCATCAGAATATCGTCATCGTGGCGCACCATACGCACCAGGGCGTAGGCCCGGCCTTTGCGATTACTGGCGGCTGCATGCAGGGACTTACCCGCGGTGACTTCGCTCACGTTCTGGCTGAACTGGCCTTGCAAAAATTTCTCGGTGCCAGCCCCGCTGACCGTCAGCATCAGCCGGTCACTCAGCTCTGCCCAGTTGTTTTCTGGCAGTGGTTGCTCTGCTATCCCATTTGCAATGGAGGGTGCAGTTGGGCTGTCAACTGATGGGTAGGTGGTGGTATCACTCATTACAAACTCCGCAAAACAAATGCAAATGGGGTCAAACGGTGGCGGGTATAGGTTTTTGCCCGAGCCTCAGCCACAGGCGCAAACGGCGCGCATCGTCTGAGGGCAGGTTGCCATGGCCGCCGCTGAGCAGCAATACCGTTGTGTAATAGCGGTTGCTGTGGGCCTGGCGTAATTGCAGAACACTGAAGCGGGCGCCAATGCGGCTGCCAGGGCCCGGATTGACGGCGACCGCCGCGCGGTCGTGGTGCAAGGCCCACAGTTGGCCGTCATGAAGGCGCAATCCGATCAAGCAACGCTTCCCTCGCAGCAAACCTTGGCTGCGAAAGGCATAAAACATACCAACGGCGGCTAAAGGAACCATCGTCAACAGCCACACATGGCCGTCAGTGGACAGTAAACTCACAAAACCCGCTAGCACCAGCCAGGGTAGGGCGGCGATAGCACCCACCAGCCCGGTTGGGCGCAGTCTGATATCAATCCGGCTGGACACGTTTCAGAATAACCTCAACGATGCGCTGCAGGTCCGGGTCGTCAGATTTGTTGCGTTGCATAAACCATTCGAACATGTCGTTGTCTTCACACGTCAGCAGTTTTTCATAGCGGGCTTGGTCATCTGGGTTCAAATCACAGTAGGCCTGCTCCAGAAACGGCACCAGGAGATTATCCAGTTCCAGCATACCGCGGCGGCTGTGCCACCATAAGCGCTTGAACTCGGGAGAGTTTGAGGTGATTTGGGTTTCAGACATATCGCATCCTGTCAGTTTTGGGTTTGGTGCTACCTGGTGTCACCCCTACGGGGTGTCAGGGTGCAGAGGTACGGTACGTGGTGGGTGCCAAGAGGGTGTCACGGGCTTCTGCCTGCAGCCCCGGATAATCCAGGGTGTAGTGAAGGCCACGGCTTTCGTGCCTTTGCAGCGCGGAACAGATGATAAGGTCTGCCACGGTAACCAGATTGCGCAATTCCAGCAAATCGTTGGATACCCGATAATTGCTGTAAAAATCACCGATTTCCCGAGACAGCAAATCGACCCGGTGCTTGGCCCGCTGCAAGCGCTTCGTGGTGCGAACTATGCCGACATAGTCCCACATAAAGTGGCGCAGTTCGTCCCAGTTGTGGGAAATCACTACGTCTTCATCAGAATCGCGAACCTGGCTTTCATCCCACTCCGGAACATCTGGCACGGCCGGTATGTCGGCTTCCCGGCGGGTAATGTCTTCCGCGGCAGCGCGGCCATACACCAGGCATTCCAGCAGAGAGTTGCTGGCCATGCGGTTGGCACCGTGCAGGCCGGTAAAAGCGGCTTCGCCGACCACGTAAAGCTGGTTGATATCGGTTCTGGCGCGTTGGTCGCTAATGATGCCACCACAGGTGTAATGAGCAGCTGGTACCACTGGAATTGGCTCGCAGGTGATATCAATGCCATAGGTCAGGCAGGTTTCGTAAATGGTCGGGAAGTGATGTTTTATAAAATCTGCCGGCTTGTGGCTGATGTCCAGATACAAGTGGTCTGCGCCCAGGCGTTTCATCTCGTGATCGATGGCGCGGGCAACAATGTCTCTGGGTGCCAGTTCCGCACGACTGTCGAAACGGTCCATAAAGCGGCTGCCGTCCGGCAACTTCAAATGCCCACCTTCGCCGCGCAGAGCTTCGCTGATTAGAAACGATTTGGCGTGGGGGTGGTACAGGCAGGTCGGGTGAAACTGGTTGAATTCCATATTGGCGACGCGGCAGCCCGCACGCCATGCCATAGCAATGCCGTCTCCCGAAGCCCCGTCTGGGTTGGTGGTGTAGCGGTAGGCCTTGGAGGCCCCTCCGGTGGCGATTACCGTAAAGCGGGCACGGATCAATTCAACGTGATTGTCGTCGAGATTCAGCACGTAAGCGCCCACGCAGCGATTGCCAGGCAGCGACAGTTTGCGGTTGGTGATCAGATCTACCGCGACCCGGCCAGACATCAGCGTGATATTGGCTCGTGCTTCGGCTTGGGCCACCAGGGTGGTAGACACGGCCTGCCCGGTAGCATCTGCAGCGTGGATAATGCGGCGATGGCTGTGGCCACCCTCGCGTGTCAGGTGAAAAGCGGCGTTGTTATCGCGAGTGAAGTCCACGCCGGAATCAACCAGCCAGCCAACGCTGGCCTTGCTGTGCTCTACAGTAAAGCGTACAGCGTCTTTGTGGCAGAGGCCTGCTCCGGCGTCCAGGGTGTCCTGAATGTGGTTTTCAACGGAGTCTTCCCCGTCAAGAACCGCCGCAATTCCGCCCTGGGCCCAGAGCGTGGCGCCACTGCTGATGGCCGCTTTGCTGAGGACGCAGACTTGCAAATGGGGCGGCAGATTCAGAGCCACCGTCAAACCGGCAGCTCCACTGCCGATCACCAGTACATCGAACTCGAAGGATTGTGGCATTGGGTTGGTATCACAGGCCATAATGTGGATGTGTATTGAACTAAACTTTGTGCTCGCTGTCCATTTGCCAGAACCGGGAAGTCGCTTTTAAGCGGTCGTTTTTCCCGAATACTCCATTAATGGACGCCGGGCAGCAGCATGATACATTCCATTCTCAAGCAGGCCGAAACTCAGGCCACCGAACCAGCGAGTGCCGGCAAACCGTCCATGACGTCCAGTATCGATCAGACAGCCCCCGACCAGGGCGACAGCCAGACCGACTTGCAGTTGGTGCGCAAGGTACGCAATGGCGACCGCGCTGCATTCGATCTGCTGGTGCTGAAATACCAGTCGCGAGTAGCGTCTATCATCAGTCGTTATGTATTCGACAGCCACGAAGTGATGGATCTTACCCAAGAAACTTTCGTTAAGGCCTTTCGCGCTATTGACCGTTTTCGCGGTGACAGCGCATTTTACACCTGGCTTTACCGCATCGCGGTTAATACGGCTAAAAATTATCTGGAAGCGCGCAGCCGGCGCCCGCAGGGCAGCGCGGATTCGGCGGACGCGGAAAACTACGACGATGGCCAACGCCTGCGGGATATTGCTTCGCCAGAGAAGCTGCTGCAGCGCGACCAGCTACAGCAGGCCTTGAACAAAGCCATAGACGCACTGCCGGAAGAATTGCGTTCGGCGTTTTTGTTACGAGAATATGATGGCCTGAGTTACGAAGACATTGCCCGCATACTGGAATGCCCGATTGGCACGGTGCGTTCCCGTATTTTTCGGGCCCGGGATGCGGTAGACCGCCATCTTGGCCCCTTGCTCAACCATTCTGCAAGCAATTGAGGTTGCATCCCATGGATGATCGTCTCAGAGAAACCCTGTCGGCCATGATGGACGACGAAGCAGACGAACTCGCTGTGCGGCGTTTGCTGTCCTTTTCCGACCAGGATGAGGTGCGCGGCCAGTGGCAACGCTGGCAGCAGATTCACGACCTGATGCATGGCACAGGCGCCGCGGCCGACTCGGTCTCGCCGGCCGCCGATGTTAGTGCCGGTGTTTGGCAGCGCCTTGACGGCGGGGTGCCAGCGTCAGAACACCGTGCGGTAAAGACAATCGGCCGTCAGCGCTGGCACTGGCCCGCGGTGGCCATGATTGCGATGGCGCTGGTGGTGGGTTTTGGCGCGGGTTCGGGCTGGCAAAGCGCCGCTGAGCCGGAGCTGATTGCTGCTCAGGCCTCAGCGGAACCAAACGCGGCTGCAACGGTTGCTTCGGTCAGCGAAGTATCGCTGCAGGGCCTGGATGACAGGCAGCGGCAGCAGATTCACCGTTATCTGCTGGAACACGCCCAGCATAACAGCGTGGGTGCCGGTCGGGGTTCGGTGGGCTATGCGCGTCTGGTCAGCGTTGATGCAGAGGGTTATTAAACCGTGAACAGGCAGGCAGGCACAGTATGGTTGCGTTTTTTCCTGGCCCTTGCGGTTATGGTTTTGTGGATGCCGGCGGCGACACGGGCGACCGAGGCGCAGCCCCAAACGGCCAATAGCGCAGAAGCGGTCGAGTGGTTGCAGCGCCTGGGCCCGGCCATGAACATGACCTCCTACCGGGGTGTGTTTGTGTACGGCCGCGGCCAGCAGGTGCAGTCCATGCAAGTGGCCCACCGCTACAACGGCAGTATGGTTGAGGAAAGACTGGTTATTCAGGACGGCGGGAGCGGCGAAATTGTGCGTCGTGGCATGGAGGTTATTTGCGTGTTGCCAGCCCAAGATACCGTCACACTAGATGCTATTATTCCCTCCGGGCCGCTGGCTGACTCGTTTAGTGATCAGCTATTGCCTGCGACGCGCTGGTACCAGGCGCAAATTCTGGGAGAGGGCCGCGTAGCAGGCTACGCCGCTGTAAAAATTGCCTTGACCGCTAATGACCCTTACCGCTACAGCTATCGCTTGTGGCTGGAAAAAGACACCGGCCTGCTGGTGAAAAGCCAAACCCGTAACGCCGACGACCAGATCCTGGAGCATTTCCAGTTCACCAGTCTTGATATCACCGATGATATTGTCGACAGCGAGCTTCAGATAGCAACGGCAGACAAGGATAAGACCAGTACCATGAGCCTTGAGCCTTCAAATTCGGTCACCGAGCTGGTGACCCGTCTGCAAGGTTGGTCGCTGGATTGGCTGCCTGCGGGTTTTGAGCCTGCGGCTACCCCGCGATCGGATAAGCGCCAGGTGATTGCGTTCAGTGATGGCTTGGCGGCTTTTTCGGTGTTCGTAGAAGACGTTGCCAGCCTGGATATGCCAACAGGTGCATCGCGCATTGGTGCTACCACGGTGTATTTGCGGCCGGTGCAGTCAGACGGGCGCCAGGTATTGATCTCGGTGGTTGGCGAAGTGCCTCCGATCACCGCCCGTAAAGTGGCAGAGTCGGTGCGTTTTGATAGCGCTGCCGTTGACAGCGCTACGGCAAGCCTAATAGAACATCAGGGCGCAAGCCGGTGATCACCGAAAGCGGCCGGGTGGTAGCGGTGTCTGGCAACACCGTCTGGGTGCAAACCATTCGCCAGAGCGCGTGTCAGAGCTGCTCCGCTCGCAGTGGCTGTGGTCAGCGAGTGCTGGCGGCTGCCAGCGGTGGCCGGGCCAATCAGGTGCAAGTTCTGAACAGCCTGCACGCGGGTGTGGGCGACGATGTAACTCTGGGCATTGCGGAACAGGCGTTATTGCAGGCGTCGCTATTGGTGTATGCGTTACCGCTGCTGTTGATGGTCGCTGCGAGCATGGCCGCAAGCCAGCTGGTGCCGGGCAGCGACGGCGTAGCCATCCTGGCCGCTGGCCTTGGCTTGGGTGCGGGCTTTTTAGTCGCAAGGCTATGGCAGCGCCGCATGCCCAGCGGTTATCAGCCACACTTAATGAAGGTTAATAAGCACGCCCCTGCCCAAGCGTTATAATTTTTTCCAGCGCCCGTATATTGAAATAGCGGGCTTTGCCCTCACACACTGATTTGTTAATACCGTTCGCTGGCTGTTTAGGTCAGCTCAGAACTCATAATAGGAGTTGCTCAATGCCAAAAACACCTTCGGTTGTGGCTGCCAGGCAGTCCACCAACCTTGTGACTTCGATGTGGGCTGCGCTGCTGTCCACTAGTCTGATGATACTGCTGGTATGGAGCCAAGCTACCCAAGCCCGTGGCCTGCCTGACTTTACCGAATTGGTGGAAGACAATACCGGTGCGGTGGTGAATATCAGCACCACCTCGGCAGCGCCGGAAAATACAAGCCGTCTCCAGAATCTGCCTTTTGATGAACGCCAGCTTGAGCAGATGCCAGAATTTTTTCAGGATTTTTTTCGCGGTCCTGGCTCCGGTAATCCCCACGGTGGCCGCGCCCAGCCGCGCCAGTCTATGGGCTCCGGTTTTATCGTGTCCCGCGATGGCTATGTGCTGACCAACAATCACGTAGTGGAGGGCGCTGACGAAATTATTGTACGCTTGAACGACCGCCGTGAGCTGCCCGCGCGCCTGATTGGCACGGATCCGCGTTCGGATATGGCCGTGTTGAAAATTGAAAATGGTGACGACCTGCCTGTGGTTCAGGTGGGCAAATCGAAAGATTTGAAAGTGGGCGAGTGGGTTTTTGCCATCGGTTCACCCTTCGGCTTTGACTATACCGTCACCGCCGGAATTGTCAGCGCTCTTGGTCGCTCCCTGCCTAGCGAAAACTACGTGCCTTTTATTCAGACCGATGTCGCTATCAATCCCGGTAATTCCGGCGGGCCGTTGTTCAACCTGGACGGCGATGTGATTGGCATTAACTCCCAGATTTATACCCGTTCCGGCGGCTTTATGGGGGTGTCTTTCGCCATTCCGATCGATGACGCCATGAGCGTATTCCGCCAGATCCGCGACAATGGCAGCGTATCCCGTGGTTGGCTGGGCGTGCTTATTCAGGAAGTGAACCGTGATCTGGCCGAGAGTTTTGGCTTGAAGCGTCCGCGCGGCGCGCTGGTAGCCGAAGTGCTTGGTGGTTCACCGGCAGAAGCCGCTGGCTTGCAGTCTGGTGATATTGTGCTGGCCTATGACGGCGAAGAATTGCAGCTGTCATCTGAGTTGCCGCCGATGGTGGGGCGCACGCCGATTGGTGAGTCAGCGCGTTTGACGGTACTGCGTGGCGGCAACGAAATGTCTATTGATGTTAAAATTGGCCAGCTTCCGGATGAGCGTGGCGCCCAGGCGCAGAGCCCCGCAGCCCCGGGCGACAGTGCTTCGTCGCTATTCGGCCTGAGCGTTGAGCCGCTGCCGGCGAGCATGACTGATGCCCAGGGCATCAGTGCCGGCGTATTAGTCGCGGATGTTCAGGGTGGCGCTGCTTTCGACGCAGGCATACGCCCCAATGACGTGATCACTGAAATCGATCGCAAAGCGGTGACGTCGGTGGCGGACTTCCGCAATATTGCCGGCAATCTGGCCGACGATCGCGCCGTGCCAGTGCGCGTAGTGCGTCAGGGTCGTGCGCTCTATCTGGTCATGAAACCTTAACACCTCTTCAAACCCGGCCGCCGACAGCAATGGCAATGGCGGCCGGTAAACTGTAAAATCTCGCCGTTGTCGCATCCGGCAGCGGCCCTTTCCGGGCTCAATCCTGTGTCTTATACGAGTATTCATTGTCTGTGACTGAACTGAGCCGAATCCGTAACTTCTCTATTATCGCCCACATTGACCATGGCAAATCCACACTCGCAGACCGGTTTATCCAGACCTGCGGTGGCCTGACCTCCCGTGAAATGGCGGCGCAGGTGCTTGACTCTATGGATATTGAGCGTGAACGCGGTATTACTATCAAAGCGCAGTGCGTGACCCTGAATTACACCGCTCGTGACGGCCAGGTTTACAAACTCAACTTTATTGATACGCCGGGGCACGTGGACTTTTCCTACGAAGTGTCGCGCTCACTCTACGCGTGCGAAGGCGCGCTGCTGGTGGTGGATGCCGGGCAGGGCGTTGAAGCTCAGTCGGTGGCCAACTGCTATACCGCCATTGAACAGGGTCTGGAAGTGGTGCCGGTGCTAAACAAGATGGACTTGCCGCAGGCAGAACCGGAGCGGGTAGCTGCCGAGATCGAAGACATCATTGGCATAGATGCCAGCAGCGCCGTGCGCTGCTCGGCAAAGAGTGGCATGGGTGTGGAAGACGTGCTGGAAGATCTGATCCAGAAAATTCCACCGCCAACAGGCGATCGTTCGGCGCCGCTGCAGGCACTGATTATCGACTCCTGGTTTGATAATTACCTGGGTGTTGTGTCGCTGGTGCGAGTGACCCAGGGCGTGCTGAGAAAGGGCGACAAGATTGTTATCAAGTCGACGGGCAAGGCTTGGAATGCAGATAAAGTCGGTATTTTTAACCCAAAGCCCTACGACACCAACATTCTGGAAGCGGGTGATGTAGGTTTTGTGATTGCCGGTATCAAAGCCATTCACGGTGCGCCGGTGGGCGATACCATTGTGCATCACAAGTTTGCCGACGAAACCCCCATGCTGCCGGGCTTTAAGAAAATTCAGCCGCAGGTATACGCAGGTCTATTTCCTGTCAGCTCCGACGATTACAACGATTTCCGTGATGCTCTGGATAAACTGACGCTGAATGACGCATCCCTGTTTTTCGAGCCGGAAAGCTCCGACGCTTTGGGCTTTGGTTTCCGCTGTGGTTTCCTGGGCATGCTGCACATGGAAATTATTCAGGAGCGGCTGGAGCGTGAGTACGATATTGACCTGGTCACCACCGCGCCCACGGTTATTTATGAAGTGCTCACTAAACAGGGTGAGACATTATCGGTAGACAGCCCCTCAAAGCTGCCGGATATTGGCTCAATTGAGGAAATGCGTGAGCCCATTGTGCAAGCCAGCATTTTGGTGCCGCAAGAGCATTTGGGGAATGTGATTGCCCTGTGCGAGCAAAAACGCGGCGTACAAAAAAGTATGCACTTCACCACCAGGCAGGTGCAGCTCACCTACGAGCTGCCCATGGCCGAAGTGGTTCTCGACTTTTTCGATCGGCTAAAATCCGTCAGCCGAGGCTTCGCTTCACTGGATTACCACTTCATTCGGTTTCAGGCCGCCAATCTTGTGCGCCTGGACGTGCTGATCAACGGTGAGCGGGTGGATGCTCTGGCCTTGATTGTTCACCGTGAACTGGCGAATCACAAGGGCCGTCAACTGGTGGAAAAAATGAAAGAGCTGATTCCGCGGCAGATGTTTGATATTGCTATTCAGGCGGCTATCGGCAACCAGGTAGTGTCACGAGTGACGGTGAAAGCCTTGCGTAAGAACGTGACCGCCAAATGTTACGGCGGCGATGTCAGTCGCAAAAAGAAACTGCTGCAAAAGCAGAAAGACGGTAAAAAACGCATGAAGCAAGTGGGTAACGTGGAAGTGCCCCAAGACGCGTTTCTAGCGGTATTGAAAATCGACAACTAGAAAATCGACAAAAATTTGGGCGTCTGATAAACAGGCACCTGATAAACAGGCATCTGATAAGTAGGCATCTGAATGGATATCGATTTTCCGCTGATTTTGGTCATTCTGACCTTTGCAACGGGTTTGGTCTGGCTCGCCGACAAGCTGTTTTTACGCCCGCGCCGCGCCGCTAAAGCGAGTGCCGTGGCCTCAGAGAAAGACTCGGCCGTAAAAGAGCCTTATCTGGTCGAGCTGAGCCGTTCGTTTTTCCCGGTATTGGCCATTGTGTTGGTTCTGCGTTCGTTTCTGGTAGAGCCATTCCAGATTCCCTCTGGCTCTATGTTGCCTACCCTGGAGGTGGGCGATTTCATTCTGGTAAACAAGTTTGCTTATGGCCTTCGGCTGCCGGTTCTGGGCTCAAAAGTGGTCAGCATCGACGATCCAGGCCGCGGTGATGTGATGGTATTCCGCTACCCTGAAGACCGCAAAACCAACTACATAAAGCGAGTGATTGGGTTGCCCGGTGACCAGATTCGCTACCGCGATAAAACTCTGTTCATAAACGGTGAAAAGGTGGAATCGCGATTTGTGGCGCGTCTGCCGCCCAACGAATACAGGCGCGAACAGCTAGGTGGGGTAGAGCACGATATTTTTCTGACCAAGGGCCGTCTGGGTACCGGCGGTGAAGGCGAATGGCAAGTGCCCGAAGGCCACTATTTTGTAATGGGTGACAACCGTGACAACAGTAATGACAGCCGCTACTGGGGCACGGTTCCAGACGACCTTGTTGTCGGCAAGGCCTTTGCCATCTGGATGCACTGGGAGTCGCTGGCCAGCTTGCCATCGTTTCGCCGGGTGGGTGGCTTAGACTAATGGGAAACCTAATGAGGATGCAGGGGATGAACAACAACAACTGGTCAGATATAAACAGGCAGCGCGGCGCATCCGGGTTGGTCATGCTGGTCATGGTTCTGTTTTTTGGCAGTCTGCTGACTCTGTTGCTGAAACTTGGGCCAGCGTACATGGATGATTACACCATTCAGGAAGCACTCGAAGGCCTGAACGATACCAAAGGATTGTCAGAAATGGGGCCGGCGGAAGTGCGTTCACACATTAATAAGCGCCTGAGTGTGAACAATGTTCGCACTCTTAGCGCCGAGAGTATTACCGTTGACAAAGACGGTGACCGGGTACTGATTGTGGTGGACTATGAAGTGCGCTCGCCGGTAATTAGTAACATAGATGCCGTGATGCACTTCAAGCACGCTTACGATATGAGTGGCCAATGAGCGTACAGCCTGACCTTGAGCCCTTGCAGCGACGTATCGGTTATCAGTTCAAATCCCAGGAACGTTTGCTGCTGGCTCTGACCCACCGCAGCTTTGGCAATCAGAACAATGAACGCCTTGAGTTTCTGGGTGACTCCATTGTGAACATGGTGATCGCCGAGCATTTGTTCAGGCGCTTTCCCAAAGCCCGTGAAGGGCAGCTAAGCCGCTTGCGAGCGCGCATGGTCAAGGGCGTAACTCTGGCGGAAATTGGGCGGGAGTTTGATCTAGGCTCCTATCTGCGCTTGGGTTCAGGTGAGCTCAAAAGTGGCGGCTTTCGCCGTGAATCCATACTGGCGGATGCGGTAGAGTCGATCATCGGCGCTATCTATCTGGACAGTGATTTTGTTACCTGTCAGGCTCAGATATTGCGTTGGTTTGATTTGCGCCTGCAGAACCTGGACTTACAGGATACCCAGAAAGACCCGAAAACCCGCCTGCAGGAATATCTTCAGTCGCGCCAGTTTCCGCTGCCGATTTATGACGTTCTGTCGGTTGACGGTGAAGCCCACAATCAGACATTTCACATATCCTGCGCGCTGTCCTCATTGGGGCGCAAAACCACAGGCAGCGGCAACAGTCGCCGCATAGCCGAACAGCAAGCCGCCCGTAATGCCCTGAAAGAACTGGGTGTGGAGAACGATTGATGACGGATACAACCCGCCCGCAAGACCCCGACAGCCGTTGTGGCTTTGTGGCCATCGTAGGGCGCCCCAATGTGGGCAAGTCTACCCTGATGAATCACATACTGGGCCAGAAGCTCAGTATTACCTCGCGCAAGCCGCAAACCACCCGTCACCAGGTTTTGGGTATAAAAACCATTGGCCCGGTGCAGGCTGTGTATGTCGATACACCGGGTATGCATGAAGAAGAACCACGGGCGATAAACCGATACATGAACAAGGCTGCTACCTCGGCCTTGAAAGGTGTCGACGTGGTGGTATTTGTGGTTGACCAGCTGGCCTGGACCACCGCCGATGAACTGGTGCTGGAGAAGCTTTCTAGCTTGAAATGCCCGGTGATTCTGGCGATCAACAAGGTCGACAAGATTGAAAAGCGGGAAACCCTGCTGCCGCATCTGGACATGCTGTCGCGCAAGCGCGATTTCGCCGAAATGATTCCCGTCTCGGCGCTGCGCCAGACGAATCTGGTACCGCTGGAAGAATGTGTCGGCCGCTTCCTGCCACAGAGCGTGCACTTTTACCCGGACGACCAGATTACCGACCGCAGCGAGCGCTTTATGGCCTCGGAAATGGTGCGTGAAAAAATCACCCGCCAGCTGGGTGCAGAGTTGCCCTATTCGGTGGCGGTGGAAATTGAAGAGTTCAAGCATGATGGTAAAACCTTGCACGTGTCGGCCGTGATACTGGTGGAGCGTGAAGGCCAGAAGAAAATCATCATTGGAGATAAGGGCGACCGCCTGCGCAGCATTGGCCAGGATGCCCGGATCGATATGGAACGCATGTTCGACAACAAAGTTATGCTGCGGCTTTGGGTGAAGGTCAAACGCGGCTGGGCCGACAGTGAACGGGCTTTGAAAAGCCTGGGCATGAACGATTTCTGAGTCTGCCATGAGGATTAAGGTGCTTGTTCTATGAGGGGCAAGGTAATTCAGGAGCCGGGCTATGTTATCCATCGCCGGCCCTGGCGTGAAACCAGCTTGCAGGTAGATGTGTTCACCCTGAATTATGGCCGCGTTGACTTGATTGCTCGCGGCGCCAGCACCAGCAAAAGCCCGCTTAAAGCCCAGTTGCAACCTTTCCAGCCGCTATTGCTGGACTGGGTCGGCAGCGGGGGCTTGAAAACCCTGACCCAGGTAGACGTTCGCCATGCGCCGGTTCTGGCGCAATCGCAAGCGCTGTTCAGCGGTTTTTATCTGAATGAATTGTTGCAGCGCATTCTGCCCGCAGCTGACCCCTCTCCGTTGTTATTTGCTGCCTATCTTGATGCCATGGCGGAGCTGGCCGCTGCTGCTGAACTGGAACCCGTGCTGCGGCGTTTCGAGCGCAGTCTGGCGTTGGCCCTGGGCTACGATTTTGCCTGGGACCTGGCTACCGATAGCGGTGCGCCGGTGCAATCGGGCTGGTTTTACGGATACCATCCGCAGCAGGGCATTGTTGAACGCCCGGGTGCCGATGTTCGGGTGAAAAAACTTCGTGGCGATGCGCTGCTTGCGCTGGCCGCCAATGATTACAGTGAAATTGAAGCGCGCCGCAGCGCCAAGCGGGTGATGCGTGCGCTGGTAGACTATTTGTTACAGGGGCGACCGTTGCACAGCCGCCAACTTTTTATCCAGTCAGGGGCAGTAAAATGAACTCCAAAGTATTGCTTGGTGTGAATATTGATCACGTGGCCACTTTGCGTCAGGCCCGCGGCACACGGTATCCCGATCCGGTACAGGCGGCATTGCTGGCGGAAGAAGCCGGCGCCGACGGCATAACCATTCACCCGCGGGAAGATCGCCGTCACATTCAAGACCGTGACGTACTGCTGTTACGCGATACCTTGCAGACCAAAATGAATCTTGAGATGGCGGTGACCGACGCCATGTTGGATTTTGCCGAACAAATCCGCCCGGCCTGCGTGTGCCTGGTGCCTGAAAAGCGTGAAGAACTGACCACCGAGGGCGGTTTGGACGTTGAGGGCCAGGAAGCCCGCATCGCCAAAGCCTGCGAACGCCTGGCGGCCATAGGTGCGGAAGTATCCCTGTTTATCGACCCGGACAAAACTCAGATTGATGCCGCCGTGCGCTGTGGCGCGCCGGTGATTGAATTGCACACCGGCGAGTACGCCGAGGCCAGCGGCGCGGCTGCGGATGCAGCGTTCAAAGTATTGGTGGAAGCGGTCACCTACGCCCGCAAGAAGGGTTTGGTGGTTAACGCAGGCCATGGTCTGAACTATCACAACACCGAGCGGGTGGCAGCGATTGCCGGGATTAACGAGTTGAATATCGGCCACGCTATTATCGCCCGAGCGGTCTTCACCGGTCTGAAAGAAGCCGTGCGGGATATGAAAACACTGATTGATAACGCTTGCCGGCGTTAGGAATGCGTCGGTTTTAAGAGTGCGTAAGGCTGCTGTGTTGTCTGAAGAGTAACTGCCAATGGGTGTTGTCGCCCCAGTTCAATAGCCGCTTCAATGCTTTTAACAGCTGATCGGTCAGGGTATCAATATCGCTGTCAGCCGTTTTTAACGCGGTCTCCAGTTGATTGGCAGCGGCCCGAACTTCCGGTACGCCGCAGTAGCGGGCGCCACCGTGCAGCTTGTGCACGCACTCCAGCAGTTCCAGTCTGTTGCCACCGCGCCAATGATGTTCAATGGTTTCAACGGTGGGTGTTATCTGTTCCAGCAGCATGCTGAACAACTCTTCGGCCAGGTCTGCTTTGCCGGCTGCCAGGCGCAGGCTTTCCTCAATACTGATGCATTCCCTGGTCATTTTTTGACTCGACGGTCGCAGTGCTCTGCGGCTGTCGCGCACTTCGTTAGCTCGACCGCCGTCGCCTGCGCCGTCGCAACATACCAATCCTGTGTGCTGCTCGACGGCGTCCAGCAGTTGGCGGCTGCTGACCGGCTTGGTCATATAGCCGTCGAATCCCTGCCGCGCCAACCGGCCTCGCTCGTCACTCATGGCGTGCGCGGTCAGTGCAATAATGGCGGCACGCTGGCAGCCGGCGGTTTCCAGTTGCCTTAGCCTTTGGGTGGTAGCGACGCCGTCCATACCTGGCATCTGCAGGTCCATGAATATCAAATCGAATTGACGGGAGCGGGCCTTTGTCAGCGCTTCAAAGCCGCTGGCGGCGCCTACCGTGTTTACGCCCGCATCCTGTAGCAGGGTCAGCACCAGTTTGAGATTGGCTTCGTTGTCGTCTACCGCCAGAACCCTGGGGTTGAGGCTTTCTCTGTCGGGTTCCGGCTGTGGTGTTGCCAGACCGTAACCGCGATCGGCCGAGTGGTCGTTAGCGTTGATGCCGTGCACCAGTAACACCAGTTCATTGTAGAGCGCCCCGCGCAGAACGGGTTTGGTCAGGTGGCTGCTAACATTGGCCACCAGGGGTGTGTCGTGGCTTTCCAGGGTTGGCGTCAGTAACAGGGTGCGACAATCGCGGTCAACCTCAATACTGTGCACCAGACTGCGATATTGGCTGGAATTGAGCAGATGGCGATTAATACCAATCAGCGCGACGGCAAAGCCGGCCTGCTCCCGTTGCGCCTGTTCGATACGCTCTTGCATGGCGCCAGGAGAGCTAACCCGCTCTACGGCAACGCCCCAGTCACGCAACAGGTGCTCCATCGCCACGCCGGTGGTTTTTTGTTGCTCCAGGTAAATCATGCGTTCACCGCGCAGGCCGTTACGGGGGCTGTCGCTATCGTTTTGGCTGGCCCGCGTGCTGGTCAGGGTGAACCAGAATGTGGAGCCCTTCCCAAGCTCGCTTTCCAGGCCGATCTTGCCGCCCATTTCCTCTGCCAGACGTTTGGATATAGCCAGCCCCAGTCCTGTACCACCATATTGCCGCGCGGTTGATGCGTCGGCCTGACTAAACGCGTCAAACAATGATCGCTGTTGTGCGCGTGACAGTCCCATGCCTGTATCCGCTACGCTGACGCGCAGGGTAACGGAGCCATTATTGGCGTCCTCTTCTTCCAGGCTGGCACGCAGGACGACTTCGCCGGTGCGGGTAAACTTGATGGCGTTGTTGAGCAGATTGGTAATAATCTGTTTCAGCCTTAATGGGTCACCCATCAGGTTGTCGGGCACATCGTTGTAAACCAGGGTCACCAGGTCCAGGTTTTTGTCGTGCGCTGCCGGCGCGAGCATCACCATGACTTCTTCCACAATATCCCGCAGCTGGAACGGTACCCGGTCAAACGTTAGCTTGCCGGCTTCGATTTTGGAAAAGTCGAGAATGTCGTTGATGATGGTCAGCAGGATTTCCGATGACTTGCGAATGGTGTTCAGGTGATCTCTTTGCTGGCGGGCCAGGGAGCCTTTTAACAGCAGTTCGGTGAACCCGATAATACCGTTGAGCGGAGTCCGGATTTCGTGGGACATATTGGCCAGAAATTCCGATTTTATACGGCTCGCTTCCAGCGCTTCTTTACGCGCAAAATCCAGTTCAATATTCTGGATTTCAATAGTTCCCAGCGTTTTCCTAAGGTCTTCGGTGGCCTGGTCCACGTTTTGCTGCATGTCTGCCTGGGCCTCGCTCAAGGCGGCCGCCATGGCGTTCAGGCCAGACTCAAGCTGTTCAAATTCGGGTCCAGCTCGAGTACAAACCCGGGTTTCCAGTTTGCCTTCTTTAAGCTCGGCAACGGCTTTATTCAGTTTATACACCGGGCTGGTGAAAGCCCGGCTCAGGCGCATCGACACTAGCATGCTGAACACCACACCGGAAAGGACTAACAGCAGGGAAATCAGCAGGGCTTTGTAGGTTTCTTTTTCGGTGCGGATATGGGACATTTCCACCGCTACCCAGCCCAGAGTCCGCTGGGTACTGGGCACCACAGCCGCGCCATTGGCATTGAGCAGATTCTCGATCATCAGGTCCTGCAGGGTAACCGGCGAAATGAAAATGGTGCTCTGTTGGCGCGGTAGCTGTCGCGAGACCTGATCCTGCAGCTGCGCGGCTATATCGCGTTTGTGAGTGTCCGGGCCGGTGTGCAGAAGCCGCTCGCCGGCGCTGTCGAAAAAGCTGATGGAGCGCACATCCTGCTCTTGCAGCAAGGCGTTGGAAAGGCTGCCTAACAAACGACGGTTGGTCGTAAACAGGCCGTATTCCGAGCCCGCCGCCAGTTGCCGCGACAAGGCTTCGCCGCGGTCGCGCAACAGGCTTTCAATCTGGTTAACCCAGCTTGAGCTGAAAAACAGGCCCAGCAGTAAGGTGGTAGCCAGCGTGGGCACCAGGGTGGCCATCAGTACCTTGTTGCGAATGCCCCAGTGACGAATACCCCAGTTGGTAAAACCCCCGCGCCCCATAAACAATTCCTGAAAATGGCATTTTGCCCGCATGCTACGGGCATCAGTCTGTTGGTTCGGTGTTTGCGCCCGACGGGTGTTGTTGCCGGCAGCAGCTAACGTAATTCGCAGCCATAACGCCAGGCTCTTGCGATAGCAATAAGCTGTATTGGGCTGGAGTCGCTATAAGGCGTATGATTTAACACCAAAAGTGTACCACAGGGACTCATTATGTATTTTCCAACCATTGAAGATTATGTTGGTAAAACCCCCCTGGTTCGCCTGCAGCGCCTGCCAGGCGATACCAGTAATGTCATCCTTGCCAAACTGGAAGGTAATAATCCGGCCGGTTCGGTCAAAGATCGGCCCGCGATTAGCATGATCCAACAAGCCGAAATCCGCGGCGACATCAAGCCCGGCGATACCCTGATCGAAGCCACCAGCGGCAATACCGGTATTGCCCTGGCTATGGCGGCGGCGATAAAGGGTTACCGCATGGTGTTGATTATGCCCTCCAATATGAGCGAAGAGAGGCGCGCGTCCATGCGTGCCTATGGCGCCGAAATTATTGCGGTGAGCAAGGAAGACGGAATGGAAGGCGCCCGGGATCTGGCCGAACGCATGCAGGCCGAGGGCAAAGGCACGGTTCTCGACCAGTTTGCCAATGCTGACAACCCACTGGCGCACTACCGCACCACCGGCCCTGAAATCTGGCAGCAGACCAATGGCCGGGTAACTCACTTTGTTGCCTCTATGGGCACCACAGGCACGGTTATGGGTGTGTCACGCTACTTGAAAGAGCGCAATCCCGACGTCCGCATTGTTGGTCTGCAACCCAGCGAGGGCGCTTCCATACCCGGCATTCGGCGCTGGCCGGAAGCCTATCTGCCTAAAATTTTTGATGCCAAGGCGATTGACCAGGTAATGGATATTGGTCAGGTCGAGGCCGAGACCACGATGCGCGCGCTGGCCGAAAAAGAAGGTATTTTTTGCGGCGTATCGTCTGGCGGTTCCATCGCCGCGGCGATGCGACTTTCCCAAACGCTTGAAAACGCCGTTATCGTGGGCATTATTTGTGACCGTGGTGATCGCTACCTGTCTACCGGCGTGTTCCCTGGCGCCTGAGCCTGATTAAAAAAGAGAAGAATTGATGAGTAGAAGACGCGGAAAAGTGTTGCCCCAGGAACCTGTGCGCTGCGAGGTCGAAAAGCTCGGCCATGATGGCCGTGGTATTGCCCGTAACGAGGGTAAAGTGCAATTTGTCAGCGGCGCGCTGCCAGGCGAAACAGTGATGGCCAAGATGGTTGGCAGCCGCAGCAAATTTGACGAATTGCGCACCCTTGAGGTACTCAACGCGGCTCCCGACCGCCAGACTCCGCCCTGCGACTTTGCCGCCGTGTGCGGTGGCTGCAGCCTGCAGCACATGAGCGCAGAGGCGCAGATTGCGTTCAAGGAAAACACTCTGAAAGAACACTTTGCCCATTTTGGTGGTATCGAGCCCGAACAGTGGGTTAAACCGCTGCGCGCTGACACCTTGGGTTACCGCCGCAAAGCGCGGCTGGGTGTGCGTTTTGTAACAGCACGTGAATCAGTGCTGGTTGGCTTCCGCGAAAAGAGCAGTAATTTTCTGACGGATATTGACCGCTGCCTGGTGCTGGACCCACGCATTGGCGAACGCATTATGCCGCTGCGCGAACTGCTGCACGGCATGGATGCGTTTGACCGTATTCCCCAGGTAGAGGTTGCCTGCGGTGATGATGTGGCCGTGATGGTGTTCCGTAACATGGAAGACTTGAGCGACGGCGACCGCAGCAAGTTGATTGTGTTTGGTCAAAACCACGATCTGCACATTTATTTGCAACCTAAAGGCCCGGACACGGTTCACCGTATCTGGCCGGAATCTGCAGGTCACCAGGATGAACGTTTGAGTTACAGCTTGCCGGAATTTGATTTGACCCTGGCGTTTCACCCAATGGACTTCACCCAGGTGAACGCCAGCATCAACCAGGTGATGGTTAAGCGCGCCATCGACTGGCTGGACGTGCAACCGGGCGAGCGAGTCTTGGACCTTTTTTGCGGCTTGGGCAATTTTACCCTGCCGCTGGCCCGCAGTGGTGGCCAGGTGGTCGGTGTTGAAGGCGACGACGCCATGGTTGAGCGCGGCCGCGAGAACGCCGCGCTGAATGGCCTGGAGAATGTCACCTTTTTTGGCGCAGACTTGCACGGCGATTTTACCGGCCAGAGCTGGGCCAAAGAGGGTTTCGACAAAATTCTGATTGACCCGCCGCGCTCCGGCGCCGAAGACATTTGCCAGTACTTAACCGCCTCTAACGCCAGCCGAATTGTGTATGTGTCTTGCAACCCGGCCACCTTGGCGCGAGATGCGGGTGTTATGGTGCGTAATGGCTACCGCCTGGTGCAAGCCGGTGTCATGGATATGTTCCCGCATACTACTCACGTGGAATCCATAGCGCTTTTTGAGCGTAATTCTGGTTGAACGCGATTCCGGCTAATCTGGAAAAGAGTCGATATGGTAAAAGTTCGCGAAGATTACGCCGTGACCGGCAGCGGTGAAGTAGACATTGCCCACTGCGTGCGTCAGCTGGCCGAGCAGACCCGACTTGAGGATGACAGCCTGCTGCGCCAGGCGTGCGAAAGAGCCGCGGCTATTGACCTTCAGGCCTATCGGGAAGACCGACAATGGACCCCCGGCGCCAGCAGTTTCCGAACCGGCATTGAAATGGCTCGAGTGCTGGCAGAGCTGCACCTCGACCAGGCCAGCCTGACGGCTGCTGTGCTGTATCGCGCTGTGCGCGAAGAACGGGTAACGCTAGAAGCCGTGCGTAAAGAGTTTGGCGACGAAGTGGCTGGCCTGATTAACGGCGTGCTACAGATGGCGGCGATTTCGTCTATCCATCATCCCCTGAAAGGCAATGTTCTGGGCCAGAGCGAAGGCCAGCTCGACAACGTTCGTAAAATGCTGGTGACCATGGTTGACGACGTGCGGGTTGCGCTGATCAAACTCGCTGAGCGCACCTGCGCCATCCGCGGAGTGAAAGACGCATTGCCGGAAAAACGCATGCGAGTTGCGCGGGAAGTATTTGAGATCTATGCCCCGTTGGCGCACCGGCTCGGCATTGGCTATATCAAATGGGAACTGGAAGACCTGTCTTTCCGCTACCTGCACGAAACCGCTTACAAGAAGATTGCCAAACTGCTGGATGAAAAGCGCCTGAATCGGGAAAGCTACATCAAACGGGTGGTGGCTGCGCTGGAGTCGGAGCTGGGCAGCGCCGGCATCAAAGGCGATGTCTCGGGCCGCGTTAAACACATCTATAGCATCTGGCGCAAAATGCGCCGAAAAGGCATTGATTTCAGCCAGGTGTATGACGTGCGCGCCGTGCGTATTCTGGTGCCGGAGGTACGCGACTGTTACGCGGTGTTGGGCATAGTCCACGGTCTGTGGCGCCACATTCCGAACGAATTTGACGACTACATCGCTAACGTCAAAGAAAATGGTTACCAGTCTCTGCACACCGCGGTCATCGGCCCGGAAGGCAAGGTGATGGAGGTGCAGATTCGCACCCATGAGATGCACGAAGAAGCCGAACTGGGTGTCTGCGCCCACTGGCTTTATAAAGGGACCGACACCAAAAACAAATCCACCGGTTACGATGCCAAAATAAACTGGTTGCGCCAGGTGTTGGAATGGCAAGAAGAGTTGGGCGATCTGTCCGGCTTGGCGGAACACCTGAAATCCGAGGTGACATCCGATCGGGTTTACGTGTTTACGCCTGAGGGCCATGTGGTTGATCTGCCCCAGGGTTCCACCGCCGTAGACTTTGCTTACCGGGTTCATACAGAAGTCGGTCACGCTTGCCGAGGCGCGCGCATCAACGGGCGTATTGTGCCCTTGATCTACCCGCTGAAAACCGGCGACCAAGTGTTCATACTGACGTCTAAAAATGCGACACCCAGCCGCGATTGGCTCAACCCCAACCTGGGCTACATTCGGAGTTCGCGCTCCCGCGCCAAGGTCATCAGCTGGTTCAAACAGCAGGATCGCGGTCGTAATATCAGCGATGGCCGTGCCATTCTGGACGACGAGTTCAAGCGTTTGTCACTGCACGACTGCAATCTGGAACTGCTCGCCAAAAAGGTGAATTACCACAGCGCGGAAGACATGTGTGCGGCCATTGGCGCGGGCGACCTGCGCCCGGCCCAAGTGGCCAATGTGGCCCAGCAAATGCTGGAGCCAAAAAATGAAAAGCCCGAACTGAAGCTGCGCAAGCAAAGCAAAGCCTACGATACCGAATCTGACATTCGCATTGTGGGTGTGGGCCAGCTGAAAACCCAGGTGGCTAAATGCTGTAAGCCTCTACCGGGTGATGATATTGGCGGCTACATTACCGTTGGCCGCGGTGTGACCGTTCACCGGCAGGACTGCAACACCTACATAGGACTGGCGGAAGCAGAGCCACACCGCATTATCGACGTCAGCTGGGGCGTGCGCCAGGCCTCGGTATACCCGGTGGATATCAGCGTTGACGCCTACGACCGTTCGGGCCTTTTGCGCGATATCACCCAGGTGCTGTCGGCATCGCGCTGCGATGTGCTGGCGTTACACACCCAGAGCAATCGTGACGACAACACTGCCAACCTGACGGTCACTGTAGAAATCTCCGATCTGGAACAACTGGCCAAACTGCTGTCCCAGATCCGCAACCTGCCCAACGTCATCGAGGCTAAGAGAAAACGCTGATGAGCTATTCGCTGGACGACTTGAAAACCCTGATGGCACGCCTGCGCGATCCAGACACCGGTTGCCCCTGGGATGCCCGCCAGACGTTTGCGTCCATCGTGCCCCACACCTTGGAAGAAGCCTACGAAGTGTCTGACGCCATCGAACGCAAGGATTATCCCCACCTGGAAGACGAGCTGGGTGACCTACTGTTTCAGGTCATTTTTTACAGCCAGATCGGGCAGGAATCGCAGCATTTCGATTTTGATTCGGTGGTGGACAATCTGGTGCGTAAACTGATCCGCCGCCACCCCCATGTGTTCCCCGAAGGCACGCTGGCGAGCCGGATTGACCCACACAATCGCCCGGGCGAAGACTGGATCAAACAGAGCTGGGAGCGCATCAAGGCGGAAGAACGGTCGCTAAAGCCTGCGCCTGACCGCGCCGAACCCGCGGGCCGTCTGGACGCTATTGCCCGTACTCTGCCGGCCATGGCGCGGGCTGAAAAGCTGCAAAGTCGGGCTGCCCGCCACGGCTTTGACTGGCCCGACATTGGCCCAGTGTTCGACAAGCTGCACGAAGAGATTGATGAGCTGAAAGAAGCCTGGCAAGCCGCCCATGACGGCAGCGGCGAACGCGATGCCCTGGAAGATGAGCTGGGTGACGTGATGTTCGTGTGCGTGAATCTGGCGCGTTTTATGAAGGTGAATCCGGAGCAGGCTTTGAAACGCACCAATCATAAATTTGAAGCGCGCTTTCGCGCCATCGAGGCCGAGCTTGCGGCTCAGGGCCGTGATATGGACAGCGAAACCCTAGAGGCGCTGGACGCCATCTGGCAGTCAGTGAAAGGTGTGGAGCGTCAGCGCTGAGGCGGTCAAGCCGCGTAGACTTCGGCAGTGGTTCCTTAGTATCTTAACGAGGAACAAATCTGATGCTGCCCTAAATATGACAAAAGGATGCCAATGTGACTGAATTACATCCGGATTTGCGGGAAAACGTGAGGATGCTGGGAGAGCTGTTAGGGCAGAGTATACGTCAGCATCCCGGGCAGCAGTGCTTTGACACAATTGAAGAAGTACGAGCTGCCGCCAAAGCGGACCGGCTTCAGGAAAGCGGCTCGGGCCAGCGTCTGGTGAAACTGCTGGGCCAGCTGGGCGACGAGGAAATCCTGCCGGTGACCCGCGCTTTCAACCAATTTCTGAACCTGGCCAACCTGGCCGAGCAATATCACGGCATTCGTCGCAATCGCGGTCACAGTGCTGACCTGATGGTGGAATCGTTCTCCGACGTGTTCCAGCGTCTGTTAGCTGGCGGCATAAGCGCTGACGAACTGCACCGTCAGGTGGTCAATTTGCGGGTGGAGTTTGTGCTGACAGCCCACCCAACAGAAGTGACCCGCCGCACCTTGATTATGAAGTACGACGACATGTCGGACTGCCTGGAACAGCTGGACCACCAGGATCTGATGCCCAGCGAGCGCGACGAAATCGTGCGCCGTTTGACCCGGCTGATTGCGGAGGCCTGGCACACCGATGAAATTCGTTACGATCGCCCCACCGCGGTAGACGAAGCCAAATGGGGCTTTGCGGTGATCGAAAACAGCCTGTGGACAGCGTTACCGAGATTCCTCGAAAGCCTGGATACTGCTCTGGTGGAAGCCACTGGTAAAGGCCTTCCGTTGCAAGCCACTCCGGTGCGTGTAGCGTCCTGGATGGGCGGTGACCGTGACGGCAACCCCAACGTAACCCACCAGGTTACGCGCAAGGTGTTTTTGCTGGGCCGCTGGATGGCTGCGGATTTGTATATGAAAGACATCACAGCGCTGCGCGCCGAACTGTCTATGTGGCAAGCCGGCGATGAGTTGCGAGCAAAGGTAGGCGATACCCGTGAACCTTATCGCCAGATTCTGGGCGAGCTACGGGACCAGCTCAGTCGCACACGTGACTGGGCCGAAGCCAGTATCAGTGGCGCTGCCGCCGACGCCGACAGCAACGCCATATTGTTTGCCAACAGCGATTTCACCGAACCCCTGGAGCTGTGCTACCGCTCACTGGTTGAGTGTGGTCTTGAGCACATCGCCAATGGACCGCTGCTGGACACTATTCGCCGCGCCCATACCTTTGGCTTGCCATTGAGCCGTCTCGATATTCGCCAGGAAGCGGCCCGTCACGCTGAGGCTGTGGCCGAAATTGTGGGTTATTTGGGGCTTGGGGATTATCAGGCCTGGTCAGAAGTAGAACGTCAGGCGTTTCTGGTGCGCGAGCTTAAAGGCCGTCGGCCGCTGATTCCGCGTAACTGGCAGCCCAGTGAAGCGGTGGAGGAAGTGCTGGCCACCTGCAAGGTGGTGGCCGAGCAAACGCCGCAGGCGCTGGGCTCCTATGTGATTTCCATGGCCAGTAAGCCGTCTGATGTGCTGAGCGTTATTCTGCTGCTGCGCGAGGCAGGCATGCAGTATCCGATGGCGGTTGTACCGCTGTTTGAAACATTGAATGACCTGAGCGGCGCGCCGCAAAGTATGACCGAGCTCTATCAGATTGACTGGTATCGCGACTACTGCGACGGCAAGCAGGAAGTCATGATCGGCTATTCCGATTCGTCGAAAGATGCCGGCCAGATGATGGCTGCATGGGCCCAGTACCAAGCCCAGGAAGCGCTGACAAGAGTGGCCGCAGAATACGATATGCGCTTGACCTTGTTCCACGGCCGTGGCGGCACGGTTGGTCGTGGAGGCGGCCCGGCTAATCGGGCTATCCTTTCGCAGCCGCCGGGATCGGTCAACGGCAGCTTCCGCATTACCGAGCAGGGCGAGATGATTCGCTTCAAATTCGGCATGCCGGATCTTGCCGTGCAAAGTCTGACGCTTTACACCACCGCGGTCATCGAGGCCACACTGGCGCCGCCGCCCCAGCCCGAAGACAGCTGGCGCGACACCATGGACTGGCTGACTGAGCGCTCGTTAAAGGCTTACCGTGACGTGGTGCGGGACGATCCGCAATTTGTGCCTTATTTCCGCCAGGTTACCCCGGAGCAGGCGCTGGGCAAACTGGCCTTGGGCAGTCGCCCGGCGCGGCGCAAAGCCGGTGGCGGCGTTGAAAGCCTGAGAGCCATACCCTGGATATTTGCCTGGACTCAAATGCGCCTGATGCTGCCGGCTTGGCTGGGCAGCGACGTAGCTCTGGAAGCAGCCGCCGAAGATCAACGTACAGACCAGTTGCGGGAAATGATGGCGGGTTGGCCGTTTTTCCGCACCTACATCGATATGCTGGAGATGGTTTTGGCAAAGGCCGACCTGCGCATCGCCAGCTATTACGAGCAGACCTTGGTGGACGACCCGGCGTTGCGGGCCCTGGGTGAAAATCTGCGCCAGCGCTTGAGCCGCTGCATTCATCGGGTGCTGGAATTGAAGCAGCAGGACCACCTGCTGGCAGACGAGCCAGTATTTGCTCATTCCATGGATGTGCGCAATCCGTACACCGATCCATTGCATTATCTGCAGGCAGAACTGCTGCGGCGCGAGCGCCAAAGTGAAGGCAAGGGCGACCGTGACGGGAAGGTTCCGGAACTGGTTGAGAGGGCTCTAAAGGTCACCATGGCAGGGATCTCAGCGGGTATGCGCAACACCGGTTAAGGCGGGCGCTGCGAATATTATCGCCGTTTTTATAGCGCACTTTTCTGGAGTTTCAATTTGCCTTTAGCACGACAGGGCCAGGGAAGGCTTCATTTCGGTATTCCACTGTATACAAACGGGCATGATACTGAGGTCGGCTTTCGCTTGCCGGCTCGACTTCGTATAATGCGCCACCTTCAAGCTTTAACTCGGGTAAAAAAGTCGAGAGGCTGCGGCAAAGGCACCTGTTTTTGCCATAGCTTTTTCAATTTAATCATCATTTCAGGAGCATAAACTATGCGCATCATCATGTTGGGCGCCCCGGGCGCCGGTAAGGGCACACAGGCTCAGTTCATAACAGAGCGGTTCGATATTCCTCAGATCTCCACCGGCGACATGTTGCGCGCCGCGGTCAAGGCCGAGTCGGATCTGGGTAGTAGGGTCAAAGAAGTCATGGCCTCGGGTGGTTTGGTGTCAGATGACATCATCATTGCTTTGATTGATGAGCGTATTCAGAAAGCGGATTGCAAAAACGGCTTTCTGCTTGACGGCTTTCCGCGCACTATTCCTCAGGCTGAAGCACTGAATAATCAGGGTATTGCCATAGATTACGTGGTTGAAATTACCGTTGCCGATGAAGAAATTGTCAGCCGCCTTTCAGGCCGGCGCGTGCACGAAGGCAGTGGCCGCATCTATCACGTCAAATACGATGCACCAAAAGTGGAAGGCAAAGACAACGAAACCGGCGAAGCGTTGATTCAGCGTGAAGACGATAGTGAAGAAACCGTGCGCAAACGCCTGGGTATCTATCACCAGCAGACCGCTCCGCTTATCGGTTACTACAAGGATTGGGCTGCCAAAGATGCGGACAGCGCGCCACGTTATGTTCAAGTTGAAGGCATTGGCAGTCTGGACGATATTCGCGCCCAGATCAGTGCCAAGCTGAAGTAAGCCAATGAAATTACTGGCACTGGACACCTCGGCGGCAGGCTGCTCGGCGGCTCTCTGGCTGGGCAGTGCAGAGGCGGGTTTAGCCTATGAGCGTTTTGAAATTGCGCCACGGGGCCATACCCGCTTGCTGATGCCTATGGTTCGCAGTCTGTTGCAGGAACACGGGCTGCAGCCTGCTGATCTTGATGCAGTCGCTTTCGCCTGCGGGCCGGGGTCGTTTACCGGGTTGCGTATTGCCACTGGAGTGGTGCAAGGCCTGGCCTGGGGGCTGAATATACCGGTCATACCGGTGTCATCGCTGGCGGCCGTGGCCTTGGATGCCTTGACCCAGGCCGGTGCCGCTCATGGCCAGCGCGTGGCGGTGGCCTTTGACGCACGTATGGGCGAGGTATATTGGGGCTGTTATCAGCTGCTTGATGGCGCACCGGTACTGCTCGGAAAAGAGCGGGTTTGCGCACCAGCCGCGCTGGCAATGCCAGCAGCAGAAAGCTTTGCCGGCGACGTTGAAGGTGCTCATGCCAGAGCCGACAACGCCGATTGGCTTGGTGCAGGTTCCGGTTGGGCGTTGAGTGAACAGATGCCCGAGGCTGTGACCTCTGCGTTGGCGGCCTTGCCCAGCACTGATTTGGTGCCAAGAGCTGCGTGCGTTGCCCGCCTGGCCGCCAAACAGTTTGCCGCGGGTGCCGGTGTGTCGGCAGAGCAGGCCCAGCCTGTGTACCTGCGCGACGAAGTAACCTGGCAAAAACTGCCCGGTCGCGAATAATGCAGGACTCTCTGACAGTAGATCTGGCCGTAGCCTGTTCTGCGCTAGGCGACAAGCACCGTGCACAGGAGTTGGCCACAGAGCTAGATGTGTCTCTGGTGGCCGCCACAGATCCGCGTCGCGTGACAAGTGTTTCTTTGCTGTTGACCCTGGATGAGCAGGGGCTGGCCTTGCAGTTAACGGGGAAGGGCGCGCCGGGCCCCGTTCGGGCCGAATTCGTCAGCGGCAAAATGGGCTTTCGTCGCGAACACGGCGGTGGCACCGGGCAATTGGTGGCGCGTGCGGTGGGTCTGCATAAAACCCGCACCCCTTTGCACGTGCTGGATGCCACTGCAGGCCTGGGCCAGGACGCGTTTATTCTGGCGGGCCTGGGCTGCCGGTTGACTCTGTTTGAACGCCACCCCGTTATTCACGCTTTGCTGCAAGACGGCTTGGTCCGCGCGGCACTCAACGTTGAGTGCGCGCCGGTGGTTGCGCGCATGGACCTGCGCGCCGGCAGCAGTCTGGATTTTATAAGCCAGGCCGAATCCGGCGAGCCGGAACACGCGTTGGCAGACGTTATTTATCTGGACCCAATGTTTCCCCACCAGGATAAAACCGCTCTGGCGAAAAAGGAAATGCAGGTGTTCCGCCATCTGGTGGGGCAGGATGACGACACGCCACAGTTGCTTCAGTTGGCGCTAAACGCCGCGCGCTACCGTGTGGTGGTCAAACGCCCGCGCAAAGCTCCGGCCATAGAGGGCGCCACACCCACCACCCGGGTAGAAGGCAAGAGCAGTCGCTACGATATCTACAGCTTGCGAGCTCTACCCTGAATCTGTGCTTTTAAATCCCCATGCGGGTAACGTTTTCAATGGCCAGCTGTTTTTCTACGCTGAGCACCAGTCGGGCATCTTTGGCGACCTCGTCCAGACTGTCGTCGTAATAAATCACCCCGTGTTCGTCGGTGCTAATCACGTCGTTACTCTGCAATGCGCTGATAAAGTGGCGAAACAGGTTTTTGTCAAAAAACTCTGGCGCGTTGAGACCAAACAGAATGGACATGCGCTCGGCTAGAAGGGTGCTTTGCTCCTCCAGTGCCTCTGTGGTGATTTTACCTGAGCCGTAGCGGCGTAATATGCCCACCACAATGTGATAGCGCTCCAGCGTCTGGATGATAAACCGCGACAGTAAGCGGAGCCGTACCATGGCATCAGTGCCGTCAACCGGTCGTGCAATCCGCCCATCTTCTTGTTTTAGCAACAGCCCTTGGGCGATCAGAACGTCCAGCCAGCGGTTAATGATATGGGTGACCTGCTCATCGCCTTGGTACTTCAGGAACAGCTCGCTCTGCAAATAGGGATAGGCGATGCTGGCCAGAAACACGATGTTTTCCCGCGCCAGTGAGTGGCGATTTTCGAACAGGCAGGCAATCAGTGAGGGCAGGGCAAACAGGTGCTGAATGTTGTTGCGATAATAGGTCATCAGGATCGCGTTACTACCTTGCAGAACGATAATGTCCCCCAGCTTTTGCGGCTGACGGCCCACCAGCCCCATGGCTTCGGAATACGCCAGCCAGTCGCTGCCGCTGCCGTCGGGCAGGGTGACCGTGTCGGCGTAGGGGCAGGCTCGCAGAAGGTCTGCGCACTGGTCCATCAACCGAACCAGCTGGGTTTCACCCATGGCCGGGCGCTCGTTTCCCAGCAGCACGGTCGCAGTCATGCCAATGGGATTAACCGCGACCGCCGCATTGATGTTCTGCGCGACTCGCGCAGACAGCGCGCTGACGGCCTGGTTCAGCCAGGGTGGCCGGTAATCGGTGCCATAGGATAGTTCGCGCCAGTCGCTCTGAGTGTGGTCCAGCACCTCGGCCAAGGGGATGGCATCGCCGAAATTGAGGGCAACCCGGCCGAAGGAATTATTGAGTTTACGTACGGTTTTGGCCAGGCCAAACACGCTCTCTTTCTGTTTTTTCTTGCCCCGTAGCTCGCCCAGATAGGAACGGCCTTCCATCACTTTTTCATAGCCCACGTACACCGGTACAAACACAATAGGCTTCTGGTGATTGCGCAAAAAGCTGCGCACCGTCATCGCCAGCATACCGAGCCGTGGCTGCAGCATTCTGCCGGTGCGGCTGCGGCCGCCCTCAACGAAGTATTCCACGGAGTAGCCGCGGGTCAGCATCACGTGCATGTATTCGTTGAACACGGTGGCGTACAACGGGTTGTCGCGGAAGCTGCGGCGCATAAAAAAGGCGCCGCCGCGGCGCAGTATGGGGCCTACTAGCGGCATGTTCAGGTTGATACCCGCTGCTATGTGCGGTGGTACCAGGCCGTTTTGGTAAAGCACGTATGACAGCAGCAAGTAGTCAATGTGGGAGCGGTGGCAGGGTACGTAGATAACCGCGTTGTCGCGGGCCACGTCTCTGACTACTTGAATGTTATTCACCGAAACGCCGTTATAAATTCGATTCCACAGCCAGGTTAGTAATACGTCCATAACGCGGACGGTCGCTACCGACATATTGGCGGCGATTTCGTCGGCGTATTTGTAGGCTTTAAGCTGCGCTTTGTCTTCGGCCATGTTTTGCTGCGCGGCTATGTCACGGACGGCCTGCTTTACGGCCTGTGTGCGCAACAGATCTTCGACCAGTGTGCGGCGGTGCGACAGGTCTGGTCCTAATACGGCCTGGCGAACCTGGCGAAAGTGAGTGCGCAGCAGCCGCGCTAGCTTGCGGCTGGCCAGTTCTTCGCTGTCGCGATATTCCTCCAGCAGCGGCTTTAGGCGCAGCGCTTTGTCGAACTGCACGTAAGTGTTGCGGCCGTTCACCAGAATGATTAAAAACTTTTGCAAGCGGCCCGCCACCGACCAGGTGTCTGATAGCAAAAGTTTGAATAGCGACTTTTCTTTGTCCGGCGAGCGCCCCCAGAACAGCGATACCGGAATAATATGCCAATCTTGATCGGGGTTTTTGATAGCGTGCCGAACCACTGCCTTGAAGTTGCCAGTGGCTACCGGCGTTTGGCGCCCGCCCCGAAGAAGCCTGCCCACGCGGTGGTACAGAAAAACAAACCAGGGCACGGCAGCAGACTTCGGCGCTTTCTTGCGGGTATCGTGGGGCAAACCTGCGCGCAGAACTTCTTGCTCTAACACCAGGCGACTGGACAGGGAGCTGTACTGCAACACGTAACACACTGGCTGCTGTGGGTTCAGGCCCAGAGCTTCGGGCGTGGCACCGGTAACCTGGGTGCGCACCCAAAGAAACAGGATTTTTCGAAAAATGGCGAGAATCAGGCGGCGAATGCCCTGGAAAAATGCCATGGGGGTGTTGCTCCGTAGAAATTCAGCTGTCGAGTTTACCGGCTCGGCGCGCGGCGGCAAAGCGGCCCGTCATTCTGTGCTGACGGTGCGGGCGCTGTCTGTGCTTTGGCCGCAGGCGCTATGATACATTAAAGCCAACAATTTCAGGGCCGGCGCAAACAGCAGGCACCGGTGTTATATCAGGATCGGGTTGTAATCATGTCTCAGAGAAACGTTCCACCCTATCAAAGCGGTCGCGAGCTTGAAGCAAATTGGGTTACGGGTTGGGAGCCACAGCCGTTGCAAACCGGTGACTGGGTGTTGCGAGTAAGCGGCGATATGGTGCTGAAGCCCGCCAATGGCTGGTTGCAGACGGTGGCCGCCGATGAGGTGGCTGCGCTGTCCGCCAGTGCGGTTTCGTTGGGTCAGTTCCAGAGTCGGCCGCTGTTTGTGGTCAATCAGACAGACGGCGCCCTGGCAGGCCTGGAGCCCTTGTTGCTGCGCGACGTGATTTTGCACACCGATGACGCCCCGGTAGCGCTGGTCAGCATCGCGGTGCAGCTAGCGCATTGGTGGCGCGATCACCGGTTCTGCGGACGCTGTGCCACGTCCACCGTCATTCACGCCCGCGAGCGCGCATGCTGGTGCCAAACTTGTGAAATACCCTGGTATCCGCGGGTGGCTCCCTGCGTGATTGTGGTTATCCGCCGCGGCGAGCGCATGCTGCTGGCGCGTTCGTCCCGCACGCGCAGGCCCATGTACAGCCTGATTGCGGGCTTCGTTGAGCCCGGCGAAAGCCTGGAGCAAGCGGTGGCCCGCGAGGTCAAGGAAGAGACCGGTTTGCAGGTGTCCAATATACGTTATCAGTTGTCACAGCCCTGGCCGTTTCCCCATCAGCTGATGGCCGGGTTTTTTGCTGACTATGAAAGTGGCGAACTGGTGTTGCAGCAGAATGAGCTGGCAGACGCAGGCTGGTTTGTGCCAGGTCACACGCCCCCCATACCGCCATTAACCACCATTTCCGGGCAGCTGATTCATGATATGTCTGAGGAAATTCTGGCGGACATTGCGGACAGGGCGAATCGGTGAACGAAGCGTCGCCCCCCAGTGTGCTGGTGTTTGATTCTGGTGTAGGCGGGCTCAGCGTGGCTGCCAGCATTCGACGCCTGTGCCCGCAATTGCCTCTGGTGTATCTGGCGGACAACGCAGGGTTTCCCTATGGCGACAAACCCGAAGCGGAGGTCATAAGGCGCACCTGCAACCTGGTAACCAGCGCTCTATTGCAGTTTGATTGCCAGATTGTGGTTGTAGCCTGCAACACTGCCAGCACAGTGGCGTTGCCCGCGTTGCGCCAATGTGTATCGCAGGCGGTTGTGGGTGTGGTGCCAGCCATCAAACCGGCGGCGGCGATCAGTGTCAACCGCGGTATCGGGATACTGGCTACGCCGGCCACTGTGGCAAGGCCGTATCTGGACCAGCTGATTGCGGATTATGCGGCTGACTGCCAGGTGTGTCGTATTGGGCACCCAGGTCTGGTGCATTGGGCGGAGGCGCTGGCGCGGGGCGAGCCCGTGCCGCACGCACAGCTGGCTGAGGTTCTGGCTCCGTTTGAGCTCGCAGGGGTAGACACGGTGGTACTGGGTTGCACGCATTATCCACTGCTGCTGCCTGCTTTGAAGCAGGCAGCGCCCGGTGTGCGGTTTTGGGTCGACAGTGGTGATGCCATCGCGCGCAGGGTAGAGCAGTTGCTCGCCTTCTTAAAGTTGGCGCAACCGCAAGCGCTCACATTGCGGGTGCAGCCGGGCATACCGCCAAAGCCTTTGCAGCAGGCGCTGTTCAGCGCGTCGGCGCCTCCCGGAATAGAACAATTTATGACCGGCCTGGGTCTTGCGCCCGGTGCTATAGTGAGTTTGTGGGGCCATATTTAAAGCCGACGTCAGCTCGCAATTTGTCGTCTTGTTGGCGTCATTTTTTGCAACTTTGCCACACGTTCACGTTAATTAGTACGTTCGTCTAATTCAACAAAAGGCCATCGGCGTGGTGAACTGTAGTGAACTATGGGTATCCCGATGGCGGGCCGTTAGGTTCGTTCGCTCTGAATTTCAAATCCATAATGACAATAGACCAGGAAAAAGGGGAGCAACATGACTGATAAGCAGGTGTATCCGGTAACCCCGGAAGTGGCACAACACGCGCTGATTAATAAAGACCAGTACCAGGCGATGTACAAGCAGTCCATCGAAAACCCGGATCAGTTCTGGGCCGAGCATGGCAAGCGCGTAGACTGGATCAAGCCGTTTACCAAAGTCAAAAACACCACTTACGATTATAATGCGCTGTCCATCAAATGGTTTGAAGATGGCGAACTGAACGCTTCTGCCAACTGCCTTGACCGCCATCTGGAAAGCCGTGGCGACCAGACCGCCATCATTTTTGAAGGCGATGACCCTTCGGACTCCCGCAATGTCAGCTATCGCGAACTGCACGAGCAGGTGTGCAAATTTGCCAACGTGCTGAAAAGCCAGGGTGTTAAAAAAGGCGATGTGGTCACCATTTACATGCCGATGATCGTCGAAACCGCTGTGGTTATGTTGGCGTGTACCCGTATTGGCGCGATCCATTCGGTGGTCTTTGGCGGCTTTTCCCCAGAAGCGGTTGTCTCCCGGGTGGTTAACGGCAAATCCAGCATCGTGATTACCGCCGATGAAGGCCTTCGTGCCGGCCGTAAAATCCCGCTGAAAAAGAACGTCGACGCAGGGCTTAAAAACGACGATCGCCACACGGTAAAAACCGTTATTGTGGTTACTCGTACCGGCGGCGATATCGCTTGGACCGAAGGCCGCGACCAGCGCTACGAAGACCTGATGGCCAATGTTTCGGCGGAGTGTGCGCCCGAGCCCATGAACGCTGAAGATCCGCTGTTCATGCTGTACACCTCCGGTTCCACCGGCGAGCCCAAGGGTGTGTTGCACACCACCGGTGGTTATCTGGTGTACGTCTCCATGACTCACCAGTATATTTTTGATTATCACGATGGTGATGTGTTCTGGTGCACCGCCGACTTTGGTTGGGTGACCGGGCACAGTTACATTCTGTATGGCCCTTTGGTCAACGGTGCCACGACGCTGCTGTTTGAGGGTGTGCCCAACTATCCGGACAGCTCGCGTATGGGCCAGGTGGTCGACAAGCACCAGGTGAATATCCTGTACACCGCGCCTACAGCAATCCGGTCACTCATGGCCCAAGGCGAAAGCTGCATGGATGGCACTACCCGTAACAGTCTGAGAATTCTGGGCTCGGTCGGTGAACCCATTAACCCTGAAGCCTGGGAGTGGTATCACCGGGTCATCGGCAATGGCAAATGCCCGATTGTAGATACCTGGTGGCAAACCGAAACCGGCGGTATTCTGATCTCCCCCCTGCCGGGCGCTACCGATTTGAAACCGGGCTCTGCGACCGTGCCGTTCTTTGGTGTTCAGCCGGCCCTGGTAGATGCTGAAGGCACGTTGCTGGAAGGCGAAGCCGAAGGCAATCTGGTGATTATGGACAGCTGGCCCGGGCAGATGCGCACCATTTTTGGTGACCATGAACGGTTCATTCAGACCTACTTCAGCGCTTACAAAGGCATGTACTTTACCGGTGACGGTGCCCGCCGTGACGCCGATGGTGACTACTGGATTACCGGCAGAGTTGACGACGTGCTGAACGTATCTGGCCACCGCCTGGGTACCGCCGAGGTAGAAAGTGCCATGGTGTCCCATCCGAAAGTAGCGGAAGCGGCGGTGGTAGGTTACCCCCACGACATCAAAGGGCAGGGCATCTACGTCTATGTTACGTTGATGCAGGGCGATGAGCCGACCGACGAGTTGAAAAAAGAGCTGGTACAATGGGTGCGCAAAGAAATTGGCGCTATTGCCTCTCCAGACGTGATTCAGTGGGCAACGGGCTTGCCAAAAACCCGATCAGGCAAGATCATGCGCCGTATTTTGCGTAAGATTGCTGCCAACGAGTACGATCAGTTGGGCGACACGTCCACACTGGCGGATCCAAGCGTCGTTGACGATCTGATCAGCAGCCGTCAGTTAAAGTAGCCGTCATTCAAAGTAATCGCTCGGCAAGCGCCGGCACCGTCAAGGATACCGTGGAATGGCACAAACAATTATTGTCGCGGACGATCACCCACTGTTTCGGGCAGCATTGAAGCAGGCGGTGAACCAGGCAGTACCCGATGCTCTTACCGTAGAAGTTGACAGCATCAAGGCGCTGCAAGCGGCGGTAGAGGCTCACCCGGATGCCGATCTGGTGTTACTGGATCTGAACATGCCGGGTGCTCACGGCTTCTCTGGGCTGGTGTTCATGCGCGGGCAGTATCCTGGCTTGCCGGTGGTGGTGGTGTCGGGTTCGGAGCAGTTGCAGGTAGTGCGCCGTTCAATCGACTATGGAGCGTCTGGCTTTATTCCGAAATCGGCGCCGCTGCCCACCATCACCAAGGCCATTCAGGACGTACTGCAGGGTGATGTATGGTTGCCTGAGGGCGCCGCGGACAAAATCGAACGCATGCATTCAGATGCCACCGATTTTTCCGAGAAACTGGCGTCACTCACACCACAGCAGTTTCGTGTGTTGGGTATGTTGGCCGAAGGCCTGCTGAATAAGCAGATCGCTTACGATCTGGAGGTGTCTGAAGCCACGATCAAAGCCCACATTACGGCGGTTTTCCGCAAACTGGGTGTGCGTAATCGCACCCAGGCTGTGATTGCCATTCAGCAGATGGAGATTGACCCGTCGGAGCAGTCTCTCTCGGGCAGCTAACCTAAAACGGATAACAAAAAGCCGACGTGCTGTCACAGCCGTCGGCTTTTTTGTTAATAGATAAAATATTTTCAGCCTTTGGCGGCGTAGCCCAATCCTTTGTCAACGCGATTGAACACCTCTTTATTCTGGTGCCAGCGATCAAAGTTCTGCAGGAACTGATCCACCAGAGCCCGCCGCCAGCCAACAAAATCGCCGGCCATATGGGCCGTCATGATCACGTTTTCCCGATCCCATAGCGGATGGTCAGCCGGCAGCGGTTCTTCTTCAAACACGTCCAACGCGGCACCGGCAATCTGACCCTGTTCCAGAGCGGCGATCAGGTCATCGGTTTTAACAATCGGGCCGCGACCAATGTTGATCAAGCGTGCGTCCTTGCGCATCGCGGCAAAGGCGGCGCTGTCAAAAAGGCCCTCGGTTTGTGGTGTCAGCGGTGCCGCAATGACCACGTAATCGGCTTTGCCAAGTTGCTCATGGAGCTGATCGTTGGCGTGTACCGCAACGAAGTCTGCATCTTGCGGGCGGGCGCTGCGGGCGATGCCATGGGGGCTCATGCCAATGGCCTTCGTTAGGCGGGCAATTTGTCGACCGATGGAGCCGGCACCCACCACCAGCACGTGTTTGCCTTCTGCTCTTTCCGTGTCGCGGTGCTGCCAGCGATGCGCTGACTGAAATCGCAACGATGCCGGGAAGTCTTTGGCAAACATGAGAATGGTGCACAATACATACTCGGCAATCGTGCGATCGAAAATGCCGCGGGCGTTGGTGACCATCACCTTTCCGCTCACCAGCGCCGGAAACATAAGCGCATCCACGCCGGCGCTGGTGGCGTGAATCCAACGCAGCTCATCGGCGCAGTGCCAGGCGGCTTCCAGCGCTTCTGTGCGAAAATCAGTGACCAACAGCACCGAGGTACCGGGCAAGGTATTTTTCAGGGTTTTCTCGTCCCAGGCGTGACGTATTTCTACTCGCGACCGCAACGCATGTAACCCCTCGGGTTGCGGATCACCGGGCGCAGTCAGAATGGTAATCACCGGTTTTTTCTGTGTGGCCATGGGTGTTTTTTTCCTTGAGCCCTGAGGCTTGAAATGATTGGCGGGTGTGCTTACAGTCTGGACAGCACATGGGCTGGGGTCAACCTGCAGATGCGTGCTTGTAGAGCCTGCGTAACGAGACTAACCTGCAGTCACAGCGGAACTTTTCCGTCTCATGTCGTCGCAGCTTGCAGGAGTTAATTTATGGTGGCGTCCGCCAACCACGAAAGCAGCCAGGCCAAAAGCAGAACCGTCAAATACCGCAAAACCAAAGCCAGCTGGAACCCTGCTATGCAGGCGGTTCCCGTACCTGGTATCCGTCGTATGGTGAATCTGGCGGCCACCATGAAAGACGTGATTCATCTGTCCATTGGTCAGCCTGACTTGCCCACGCCAAAGCATATTATTGATGCCTATGTGGATGCTCTTCACGCAGGCCAAACCGGCTATACAATGGATGCGGGCCTGCCGGAACTGGTGACAGCGCTGCGCGATTATTACAGCAAACGTTACAACCGCAAGCTCACTCGCGACAACATTCTGGTAACCAATGGTGCCACCGAGGCAATGTACCTGGCCATAGCGGCAACCGCTGCGCCCGGGCGTCAGTTTCTGGTTACAGATCCGTCTTTTTTGCTGTATGCGCCGCTGATCCGTATGAACGGTGGCGAGGTGAAATATGTGCCTACTCACGTGGAAAACAACCATCAGTTAGATCCAGACGATATTATTCGAGCCATTGGGCCGCGCACCTTCGCCCTTATTCTGAATAATCCGAACAACCCCACCGGTGCGGTGTATCCGCGTTCAACCGTGGAAGCCATCTTGGAAGAATGCGCCTATCGCGGCATTCATGTTTATGCCGACGAGGTTTACGATCACCTGATTTTTGATGACAATGAATTTGCCAGTGTTTTAACCTGCGCGGTGGATCTGGACAACATCATGTGCATCAGCAGTTTCTCCAAAACTTACAGCATGGCGGGCCTTAGAGTTGGCTGGGTAATCTCCAGCCAGGCGGCCATCAAGTCGCTGCGGCGCTTTCATATGTTTACCACGTCGGTGGCGAACACGCCGGCCCAGTTTGCCGGTGTGGCAGCATTAACCGGCGATCAGCAATGCGTAAAGGACATGGTCGATATTTACCGCGAGCGTCGCGACAAGGTTGTTGAGCTGATTGCCCAGACGCCGCATCTGACCGGCTACAAGCCGGGTGGGGCTTTCTATGCCTTTCCGGATTTACCCGCCCATGTGGATGGCACCGATCTGGCGTTGCGAATGCTAAAAGAAACCGGAGTCTGTGCCGTGCCCGGAGATTCCTTTGGCGAGGGCTGCACCAATGCCCTGCGTTTCAGCTTTTCAACCACCTGTGAAAAGCTGGATGCAGCATTTGACCGTATCATCCCGTGGATGGCCAAGCAGAATTTATAATCAGTCTGACAATAGCCAACCAATAAGGCCAAGCGGGCCTTGCCCGCTTGGCAGCCGTGGGTCAGGATAGAGCCCGATCCCACGGAGGCAACACTGATGATCGGATTTTTGAACACCATACGCTGTTTGAGTATTGTCTTGCTGGCCGTTCTGGCCAGCGGTTGCGCCAGCCTTTCTCCCTACGCAGTTTCCGAAGGTGAGCTTGAACGCCACCTGCAGGATGCTGTGCGCGACTACGATCGCAAACAGTTGCAAAGCGGCTCGCCATTAAGCCTGAGCTTGAATGACGCGGACATTACCCTTGGCCCGGACGGTCGTGATGTGGTTGTATTAGGGTTGAAAGGGCAAGTAGCTCTTAATGTGTTGATGGCAAAACTGCCAGTGGATATCTCGTTGAAGCTTGAAGGTGCTCCGGTTTATGACAGCGCTGAAAAAGCGGTGTATCTTCGCCGTTTACAGCTATTGGAAAGCAGCGTTGAATCACCACTGTTCCGCGGTGATCTTAAGCCAGTTACCGACACGGTTATGCGGGTAGTGGCGCAAATGCTGGAAACCATGCCGATATATCGCTTGGACGACAGCAGCATGGCCCAGCGTATGTTTGGCATGGTGCCCATGGATATCCGTGTAGCGCCAGGCCGGCTTGAATTCGTTATGGCCGACTAGGCGCAGCGGTGTTTACTTTCAGGTCAGGCGTTTAACCGTGCACAAACGGCTGCGCCGATCTCGGCGGTTGATCGCCGTTTGCCGCCGTGCTGTGCCAGGTCTGCAGCGGTAGCCTCAAACAGAGCATGGCCTGCCGCGGCCATGGTTGGATCTTTATGGGCTAGCCAATCAAGCATGCGCGCGGTGGTAAATAACATAGCTGTGGGGTCCGCAAGGCCTTGGCCGGCAATATCCGGCGCGCTGCCGTGAGTCGGCTCGAACATTGACGGCATGGTTGGGTCTGTGGGGTTCAGGTTGCAGGATGGTGCCACCCCCAATCCGCCGGACAGCACCGCAGCCAGATCGGTTAAAATATCGCCCTGCAGATTGCTGGCCACCACCACATCAAACGCCCACGGGCTCTGCACGAACTTCATGCAGGCGGCATCCACCAGCTCATGATGGGTTGCCACATCCGGGTACTCCAGGCTCATGCGCTCAAACACTTCGGTATAAAGATCACCCCAGTAACGCAAGGCGTTGCGTTTGGTGACCAGGCACACCTGGCTGTCGCAGGCGCGACCATCCAGTGTCTGAAACTGGCGTGTCTCGTCGTGTTGCTTGCGGTGAATGGCTCGGGCGCGGGCCTGCTCGAAGCCGTAACGAATGATGCGTTCGCTGGCGAAATGGGTAAATACTTCAATCTGGGTAGCCACTTCATGCGGCGTACCCTGGCGCAAGCGCCCGCCCTGGCTGACGTATTCTCCCTCTGAGTTTTCCCGAATGACCAGCATGTCGATGTCGCGCGCGCGATCGTCCGCCAGATACTGGCGAGCGCCGGGCAGCAAGCGCGCGGGCCGCTCGCACGCCCACTGGTCAAAGCCCTTACGGATCTGCAGTAAGGGCGCCAGCGACACGCTGTCAGACAACAGATAACGATTGCGATCGGTCACCGGGCCAGGGTCGCCCAAGGCGCCCAGCAAAATGGCATCAAAAGCGCGCAATTGCTCCAGAGCGTCAGCAGGCATGGATTCGCCGTGTTGCTGGTGCCAATGGTGTGAGGGCCAGGGGAACTGGTGCCAGTCCAGATCCAGTTTGAAGCGCTGGCGTAATAATGCGAGGCAATTAACGGCTTGATTGACCACTTCCGGGCCAATACCGTCGCCGGGTGTGATAGCGATGTTGGTTGTAGCAGACATTCAAACTCCTTGGCCGGTAAGCAAAAAAAGCGCTACGTTAGCGTCGTTGTGATGAGTGTAGCTGTGATGGCAGCCAATGCCACTGGCTGATTCGATGAGTTATTTACGGCTAAGTTGGTAATGTGTCGTAATCCTACATAAATATACGCAGAGAGGATAATGACGTTGTCTGAAAAACTACATGAAAAAAGCCGGTGTGACGAATGTGGCTGTGACGAAGGTTTGGATGTCGCTTTTTCATTCGCGCATCAGCCTGGTGATTGCCAGTCCGCCGAACCTGATTAAGCTGGATATGACTCTATTGCGTGGTATTCAGCGTAATAATAACCAACAAGCAGTGGTTAACGGTACTCTGGTCATGTCGGACCAACTGGGTAGCCGGGTGATCGCCGAGGGTGTGGAAACCATGGATGAATATCGCTGGCTTCGACAAAGGGGCATCAGCCTGTTTCAGGGTTACCTGTTCGCCAGACCAGGCTTTGAAGAACTGCCGGAATCTTTTTTTCCAGAAGATTAATTCGGTCGAACCCGTGTTTTTTATTTCTCCCTAATAAGGCAGGTGCTTGTGTTTTATCGAATTTTGACCGTTATCGGTGGCGCCATCTTTGTGGCCATTCTGTTTGCTCTGGTTTGGCTATTTTGCCGAATGTTTTTGCAGCGTCAGGGTGTTACCGAACAGTTGCAGGAGCGCGCCACCAACCTGGCCACCTGGACATTTGTGGGTATCAGTGTGGGCCTGGTGTTTGCCATTGTGGGCGCTTTTGTATTGGGGCCCTGGGCATTTTACCGGGCCCTGCGCGGGCATGACCCGGCCGTTGACCCGGGTAAGGCAATTTGGTGGGGGTTTGCGATTGTGGTTGCCTCATTGGGCATTACCGCAGCCGGCTTCTTCGGTTTTCTGAGACTGGTGGGCGCCTATTAAGGCTGGTCACGTATCAGTTTTTGGCGAAACCACACCAGTGAGGGTTCTTGCTCATAGGCTTTGTGCCAGTACAAATGAACATTCACCGGCGGCAGTGGCGCCGGTGTTGGCATAACGGCAAGGTCATGATGGCTGGCCAGTAGCCGCGCGTAAGACGCCGGCATGGTCAGCAAAAGTTCGGTTTTAGCCACCACCCGGCAGGCCGCAAAATAGTGCTGACAGCGCAAACGTATATCCCGCTGCAGCCCCAGTCTTGATCGAGGAACTGCCGGGCGCAAACCCTTTACTTTAGCTGAGGGATAGCCCGGTTCAGGCGGGTCGCGTTTGTTGTTGCACGTAACTTCTCACCACGTCCAGCGAAGCGCCACCGGTGGACACCACGCAATAACTCCGACCCCATCTGTTCGCAGGTTTCTCGAAAGATCGCTTCCAGTGCGGTCAGAATCTCGCCTGTAAACACCGCACGGCGGTATTTCGTGACAAAGACTA